>MKWU01005340.1_pt1 | contig 14077 bp, 26 predicted proteins | sample 809101 | NCBI WGS metagenome assembly MKWU01 (sample SAMN05860141, study PRJNA318959) | sponge metagenome | host: Aplysina aerophoba | place: Slovenia: Piran, Adriatic Sea, Gulf of Piran | collected 2013-05-07 | reverse complement strand
ATCCAGCCAACCAGCCATCCAGGCAACCAGCTTACAAGAAAACCAAGCAACCAGCCAACCAACATTCAGACTAATCGACAAACCAACCAACAAACCAACCAAACAGACCAACCAACCAACCGACAAACCGACAAATTGACCAAGCAACCAAGCAACCAACGAACCAAGCAACCAACCTACCAACCGACCAACAGACCAGCCGACCAACCGACCAAGCAACCGACGAACCAATCAACCATGCAACCAACGAAACAGCCAGCCGACCAACCAACCAACCGATCAACCAACCAACCAACCGACCAACCAACCAAGCAACCAACCAACCAAGCAAAGAAATCAACAACAAAACCAAACTGTCAACAACCCGACCAACCGATCGACAGACCATCCGACCAACCAAGAAACCAACCCAGCAACCAAGCAACCCACCTACTGACCAATTGACCATCCAAAAAATTAACCAACCAAGCAACGAACCAACAGACGAACAGACCATCTAAACAACCAAACAACCAACCAACAGTCCAACCGACCCACTAACCAAATAACCAAGCAACCAACAGACGAACAGACCAACTAACCAACCAAACAACCAACCAACAGTGCAACCGACCCACTAACCAAAAAACCAAGCAACCAACCAAGCAACCAACCAAGCAACCAACCAACCACCAACCAACCAACCAAGCACCCAACCAACCGACCAACACACCAACTAACCAACCAACCAACCAACCAAGCAACCAACCAAACAAATGAGCAAACAAAAAAGCAGACAACATAAACAACCAACCAACTAACCTACCAACCAACCAACCAACCAACTGACCAACAAACCAACCGACCAACCAAGCCATCAAACAAACAAACCAACCAACCATCAGACCAACCCACAGACCGACCAACTGACTATCCAACCAACCAACCAACCAAGCAACCAACCAACAGTCCAACCGACCCACCTACAAAGCAAACAACTAACTAAACAAACAAACAACAAACCCAGCTACCTACAACCTAGATACCAAGAAACCAACCAACCAACCAAGCACCCAATCAACCAACCAACAGTTCAACCAGCCAACCTATCAACCAACCAACTAACCAACCAACAAACCAACAAACCCAGCTGCCTACAACCCAGCTACCAAGAAACCAACCAAGCAACCAACCAACCAACTAAATAACAAAACAAACAACCATGCACCCAAAGAAACAACCAACAGTCCAACCGACCCACCTACCAACCAACTAACTAAAGAACCAACCAATCAATAAACCCAGCTACCTACAACCCAGCTACCAAGCAACCAAACAACCAACAACCAACCAAACAAAGAAACAACCAAACTAACCAACGAACTAACCAACCAACCGACCAACAAACCAACGAACTAACCAACGGACCGACAAAACAATCAACCAACCAACCACATAACCATCCAAGCAACCAACCAAACAAACAAACCAAGCAACCAACCAACCATCCGACCAATCCACCAACGGACCAACTGACCATCCGACCAACCAACCAACCAACCAAGCAACCAACCAAGCAAGCAACCAACCAAGCAAGCAACGAAACAAACAAATGAACAACTAAACCAACCAAGTAACCTACCAACAAACCAACGGTCTAACTAATCAACCAAACCAAACAACAGTCCATCTGATCCAACTACTAACCAAACAACTAAGCAACCAACCAACTAACAAACCCAGTTACCTGCAACCCCGATACCAAGCAACCAACCGAGCAACCATCCAAAGCACCAATAAACCAACCAACCCACCGAACACCCAGTCAACCAACCAACAGTCTAACCAACCAACCTGCCATCCAACCAACTACCAACTAACCTACCATCTAACCAACAAACCAACCAACCAACAAACCTAGCTACCTACAACCCAGCTACCAATCAACCAAGCAACAGTCCAACAGACTCACCTACCAAATAACCAACAGTCCAACCAAACCCACCTACCAACCAACTAACATTCCATCCGATCCTCCTACTAACCAACCACTTAAAGAACCAACCAGCCATTAAACCCAGCTACCAAGCAACCAAGAAACCAACGAACCAACTAAACAAACAAACAAAACCAACCAACCGAACCACCAGCCAACCAACCAACAGACAGAACATACAATCAACTATCCGACTAACATCCTACCGATCGACCAACGAACCATCCGACCACAAGACCATCCTAGGAACCAAACAAACTAACAAACCAACCAAGCAACGCACCAACCATCAGACCAACCAACCAACCAAGCGACCAAACAAGCAACTAAACAAACAATCAAACAAATGATCAGCTAACTCAGTCAACCAACGAACCGACCAAACGATCAACAGCCCAGCCGAATAACCAAGGAACCCACCAACCCACCTACCAACCAACTGTCCATCCAAAAAATCAATCTTTTTAGCAACCAACCAAACTTCCAACCAACAGATTCTCCGACACACCACCCAAACCCACCAACTAACCAACTAAAGAATGATACAACCTAAAACAGCAACTGACATCCTAGATACCAAACAACCAATCAACCAACCAGCTAACCCACCAACTAGTCAACCAACCAATCAAACAAACAAAGACAACAAAACCAACTAACCAACAAACCAAGTTTCCGACCAACCAGTCAACCAACCGACTAACTAGCTAACCAAGTAACCAACATCCAAAGAACCACTCATTCTGCCAAAAAACGAAACTTCAAAGAACTAAGCAGCCAACCAAGAAAGCAAGCAACTAACAATTCCAACCAATCAACAAATCTAGTAATCAACGAACGTATCAAGTCATCAGCCTAACAACGAACTACCCATCTAAACTTACCAAAAACCAATCAAGCTATCAAGCAACCAATCAACCATCTTATCAACTAACCAACCAAGCATTTAAACAATCAACCACAAAAGTGATCATCCAACCCACGAAGCTAGCTTGCAACCCAGCAACAAACAAGCACCCAACCGACGGACTGATGAACCGACAACAACCCAAAGTATGCTGTTAAGGACTTTACCTTATTTAGATATGTACATGTAGACAATATTGCTTATGCTATGTATGCAAATACATAATTGCTTTTATTCCATCAAAATCAATGCACACAATTTGCATGCACGAATAATGCCAGGTCCAATGAAGGCTAATTATGTGTGGTAATGTTATTGGATATTAAAGCATAGTAATGGTATTAAATTATATACTCTGGGCACAAGTATGTGGGTTTTAAATTTAGTTGTAATTAATTAAACACAAATAACAATTAAAAATATATATCAATATTTGTGAAATATAACAATTTTGTTCAGGTTCAACCTTTATTACCTTTTTAACTAATTTTACTTTATCACAGCTATATATTAACCATACAGCTTAAATTAAATTCATAAATCATAATGATTATATTCATATTCATACATAAAATTCTTTTGGCATTAAATACACAGTTAATGTAAACAGTTTGTTAACCCTGTAGCCGCGGATGACGCATTAAGTCGTCATGAGTAATTTGCACGTAGCCGCGGATGACAACTTTATACGTCATGACGAAAGGCACCATTCACGAGTGCTTTTCTCAGCGCAGGAGTCTCCAAGAGCAACGTCGCTTTCAGTGCACAGGCACTAGTGCCAGAACCTTCCGTTAGCCGCGTCACTTGGTCTTCTGGTGTCGCCTGTGGTGCGCATGCGCTTGTAAACTTTGCGCTAGTATACGCAGCGTCTTCTTCGACGGAAGGTAGGGCTGACTCCACGCTAGCGTGTCCAGAATAACTTTGAGAAAGCACAAGCGTATTCGCAGTATGCATGAATCATCCCTGCAGGCTGCAACCAAATCTTCGACGTGTTATGTTACGGCCATGTTAATTTCGCCACTCGAGCAACGTGCGCAATAAAAAACCCGCGTGTATTGGGTTAGTATAGTTTTATTAAATAGACAATATAAATTTTTTCCTTTGTATGGACAATGTCGGTATAATTTTTTTACTCAATTTTTTCTTTATATTATAATTTATTCATTTTTTCAATTTCTTCTTTCTTTCATATTTATTTCTTAAATTTTGTTGTTCTTCATTCTCTATTTTTTTCTCTTTTTTTATACCTCTATTTTCTTTCTTTTTTATTCTTTCGTTAAATTTTTTTCCATAGTTTCTTTTTTTTGCACTGTTTTTCTTTTTTTTCCATTCTTTCTTTTTTTTTTTAATAATTTCTTTCAAAATCATTTTCTTTTTTTTTCTTTTTCCCCTTTTTGTTTTTTTCTTTTCTTTTATAGCATTGTTTTCCCATTTATTCTTTTTTCGTAAAATTGTTTCCCTTTTTTTTCAGTTAAATTTTTTTTTTAATGTTTATCCTTTTTTTTTATTCTTATTCCTTTTTTTCTCTTTTTTCCATCATTTATTTCTTTTTCGTATTTTTCATTAATTTTTATCAATTGTAGATAAAAAATTAATTTTCAATTACTTAAACAATAATGAGAAGGAAAGGAGTTTAACATCCATACAGATATTAATAGCTATTTACAGCATATATAAAGTTCTCAAAACATTTAGTCCGTTAAAAAGTTTAAGGAACAGTCAGGCCATGCAGAGCTTCATACAACGTTTCAACACTTTCCGGGTTCTCCATGACGAATAAAGCGATTAAAAACTTTGCCTTTATTTCGAATTTCAGATTAAGCTTTAAAGGCTTTGCCATGACTTTCGGTAACTGAAAAGGCGTTTGAACCCATTGCCCGCTCCTCCGGGGCCAGATAAAGATTTTACACGCTTTACCCGGTCCTCCGTTGTCTGATAAAACGTTTAAACGATTAGCCCGGCCCTCCGGGGCCTGATAAAGCGTTTAAATGATTTTTCCGGCGCTCCTGGAATGATAAGGCGTTTAAAGGCATTGTCCAGCCCTCCTGGGCTTGATAAAGCGTTTAAACGTTTTGTACGGCTCTTAGGTTTTGATATAGCGTTTAAACGCTTATCACGGCCCTTCGGGTCCTTATAAAGCGTTTAAACGCTCTGACCGGTCCTTCTTGGCCTGATAAACCGTTAAAACGCCTTGTCCGGCACTCTGGGGCCTGATAAAGCGTTTGAACGCTTAGCCCGGCACTTTCGGGTCTGATAATGAATTATAACGCTATTCCCGGCCCTTCCGAGCCAGATTAAGTGTTTAAACGCTTTGCCCAGCCATCCGGAACTTGATAAAGCGTTTAAACGCTTTGCCCGGTTCTCTGGGGCTTGATAAAGAGTTTAAACGCTTTCCCCGGGCCTCCGGGGCCTGATAAAGCGTTTAAACGTTTCGCCTGGCCCTCTTGAGCAGATAAAGCTTTTAAACGCCTTGTTCCGCACTCCGAACACTAATAAAGCGTTTCAACGCTTTGCCCCGCCCTCTGGGGCCTGATGAAGTGTTTAAACGCCTTGCTCCGTCTTCCAGGGCGTGATAAAGCGTTTAAACGCTTTGCCCGGCCTTTCGGGTCCTGATATAGCGTTTAAACGCTTTCCCCGGTTCCCCTAAAAGCCTGATAAAACGTTTAAACTATTTGCCCTGTCCTCTGGGACGTGATAAAGCGTTTAAACGCTTTGTCCCTTCTAACAAGACTGAAAAGCGTTAAAAGGCATTGACCGATCCAACGTGGACTGGTAGAACTTTTAAACGCTTTGCCCGGCCCTCCGGGGCCTGTGAATCGTTTAAAAGCTTAGTGCGGCACTCCGGAGGCTGATAAAGGGTTTAAACGCTTTGCCCGGCCCTCTTTAGCCTGATAAAGCGTTTAAACGCTTTGCCCAGCCCTCCTTGGCCTTATAAAGCGTTTAAACGCATTGCCCGCACTGCAGGTGCCTGATAAAGCGTTTGAACGCTTTGCCCAGCCCGCCGAAGCCTGTTAAGCGTTTGAACGCTTTGCCCGTCCGCCGAGGCCTGATAAAGCGCTTAAACGCTTTGCCCGGCCCTGTAGGGCATGATAAAGCGCATAAACGCTTTGCCCGGCCCTGTAGGGCCTGATAAAGCGATTAAACGCTTTTCTCGGCTCTGTACTGCCTGATAAAGCGTTTAAACGTTTGTCCGGTTTTTTTGGGCCTCATAAAGCGTTTAAACGATTTGCCCGGCCCTCCTTGGCCTTGCAAAGCTTTTAAACGCTTTGCCCGCGCGGTAGGAACTTTATAAAGCGTTTTAACGATTTGCCCGGCCCGCAGGGGCCTGTTAAGCGTTCATACGCTTTGCCCGTACCGCCGTGGCCTGATATAGCGTTTAAACGCTTTGCCCGGCCCTGTAGGGCCTGATAAAGCGTTTATACGCTTTGCCCGGCCTGAAGGGCCTGATAAAGCGTTTAAACGCTTTGCCCGGCCCTGTTGGGCCTGATAAAGCGTTTAAACGCATTGCCCGGCCCTGTAGGGTCTGATAAAGCGTTTAAACGCTTTGCCCGGCCCTGTAGGGCCTGATAAAGCGTTTAAACGCTTTGCCCCAAACCTGTACGGCCTGATAAAGCGTTTAAACGCTTTGCCCGGCCCTGTAGGGCCTGATAAAGCGTTTAAACGCTTTGCACGGCCCTGAAGGGCCTGATAAAGCGTTTAAACGCTTTGCCCGGCCCTGTAGGGTCTGATAAATCGTTTAAACGCTTTGCCCGGCCCTGTATGGCCTGATAAAGCGTTTAAAAGCTTTGCCCAGCCATGTAGGGCCTGAAAAAGCGATTAAACGCTTGTCCGGCTCTGTTGGGCCTGATAAAGCGTTTAAACGCTTTGTCCGAGTATGTTGGGCCTGATAATGCGCTTAAACGTTTTGCACGGCCCTCCGGTGACTGATAAGTCGTTTAAATACTTTGTCCTGTCCTCTTGAGCCTGATAAGGCGTTCAAACGCTTTGTCCGGCCCTATAGGGCCTGATAATGGGTACAAACGCTTTGCCTGGCCTTCCAGGGCCTGATAAAGAGTTCAAACACTTTGCCCTGCCATCTAGTGCCTGGTAAAGAGTTTAAACGCTTTGCCCGTCAGTCCGGGGCCTGATTAAGCGTTCAAACGCTTTGCCCGCCCATCCTGGTCCTGCAAAAGCGTTTAAACGCTTAGACCGCCCTCCGGGGTCTTATAAAGCGTTTAAACGCTTTGCCCAGCTCTCCGGGGCCTGATAAAGCGTTAAAACGCTTTTCCCTGCCCACCGGGGCCTGATAAATCGTTCAAACGCTTTGCCCGGCCCACCGGGGCCTGATAAGCGTACAAATGTTTTTCCCGGCCCTATGGGGCCTGATAAAGCTTTTAATCGCTTAGCTCGCAATTATGGGGTCTTATAAAGCCTTTAAACGCTTTGCCCGGCCTTCTGGGCCTGAAAAAGCGTTTAAACGCTTTCCCGTTTCTCCGAGCCTTAGAAAGCGTTTAAACGTTTAGCCCGGCTCTCCTTGGCCTGATAAAACCTTTAGATGCTTTGTCCAGCCTTCCGGGGCCTGATAAAGAGTTTAAACACTTTGCCCGCACCGGCGGGGCCAAATAAAGCGTTTAAACGCTTTAACCGGCATTTCAAGTCCTGATAAAGCGTTTAAACGCTTTGCCCGCCCCTTCGGGGCTTGATAAAGCGTTTAAACGCTTTGCCCGCCCCTTCGGCGCCTGATAAAGAGTTTAAACGCTTTGCCCGGCCATCTGGGGCATGATAGTGCGTTTGAACTCTTTACCGTAGCCGCCTGGACATGATAGTGCGTTTGATCTTTTTTAGGATTCTTATAACTATATAGAACGTTTGTACCCTTTAACGAGCTCTACTAGGCGTGACACAGCAGTTTGATTTAGGATATGTAGTGAAAAAAATATTTTAACTAAAAAAAAGTTTGTTGAAAAAAAATTAAAAAAAAAAACAAGAAAAAACTTATTAATAAAATAAAAAAGAATGAGATAAAAAGAAAAAAAAGAGTTAATTGGGAAAAGAAAAAGGGAATATAAAAAAAAGAAAAAAGGGAAACAAATAAAAAAAAAGAAAAAAAAAAAAAAAAAAAAAGGAAAAATTGTTAGACAAAAAAAAGAATATTGAAAAAAGATAAAGAATGAATAACTGCTGAAAGGAAAAAAACTGGAATGAATAGGAATGAAAAAAAATTTTAAAAAAGGGAAAAAAAAGGATTGGAAAAAGACCAGTCACCAGTATCCAAGTCCCACTCTACGAGGCCGGAATTGCGTTGAGTCCGTTGTGGCTGACCTTGCTGCTCGCATGGTGAAAACGACTTTGGATTCTAACCTTGGAGAATTAGTTTCCACATTGAGTGATTGCATAACTCATCAACCAGGCGCACCTATGTAGGTAAAGCAATATAGAAACAACCAAGGATAGTGGTGTTTAATCTGGCCATTCATACTTTATTGAACAATAAAGTTAATTAATTAATTAAATTTGACTATTGTAATAAATTGTAAAATTCAACAAAATAATGTACATTAAATTTAAAAAGTGAAAGCAAATATATTTTTAAACTTTTTAATGTGCTATTTAATACAATGGAGACATCATTAGCCTTTATCACATGTCCTGAAGTTGTTTTTCTTCCCTGTATTGTTTTTCTTTCAAGGTAATATGATATCGTTGGAGCTAAAGTACAATTATTAAACATTAACACCTACTCTTGTTCAGAACACATTTGAGTGATTTTAATATCTGATCCACTTCAGCGAATGACTAAAACTTCGTTCTAAACTGGGACAACCTGTATTCAATGAGACATTAAGGTAACTATATTTATTATAAAAACTGCTAGTTGGTCTTAAACTCGATTGTGATATCAACGATATCCAAACTTAGATCAATAGTTCTCATTTGAGTCTTTGCTTTTAGGCAGACTTCACTATGTATAACCTGGCTTTTCTGCATGCAAAATGTATGCATTATATTAATGCATTTAAAGCCAATATGGATAGTCATGCATAATATATGAATTTATCATCACAATCTGCATTGGTTAATATTGAAAAGTCTATAAAATCAAATTATTATATAACGGTAGTTTGTTGGTTGCTTGGTAGCTTGGGTGATTGCTTGGTTTCTTGGAAGCTTTGTTTGATGCTTGGTTAGTTAAGTGGTTGGTTAGCTGGATGTTCTTTTGTTTAGCATTTCGTTGGATGGTTGGTTATTTGATTGGTTGGATTGTTGGTTACTTTTAAGTTTCTTTGCTAGTTTGGTTAATCTGTCGGTTTAATTGGTCGGTTGGTTAGTTGGTTGGTCGGTTGGTTGGTTCTTGAATTGGCTAGTTTGTTGGTTGATTACTTGGTTGGTCGGTTGCTTATTGGTTTCTAGGTTGGTTAGTTGGTTTGGTTGTAATGTTGGTTGGTTGGTTTGCTTGTCGGCTGGTTGGTTCATTAGCTGGTTGGTTGTTTGGTTCATTGGTTGGTTGGTGGGTTGCTTCTTTGTTTGTTTCGTTGTTTGGTTGGTTGGTTGCTCTGTTGGTTGGTTGATGAGTTGGTTGGTAGGTGAGTTGGTTCGTAGCTTGGTTGGTTGTTGGGTTGCTTGGTTGGGTGGTGGGTTGGTGGGTTGGTGGGTTGTGTCGTAGCTTGGTTGGTTGGTACCTTGGTTGGTCTGGTAGGTTTGTTGGTTGGTGGGTTGCATGTTTTCTTGGTAGCATGGTTGGTTGTTTGGTTGATTGTTTGGTTGGTTGTTTCATCGCTTTTGTTGTTTGGTTATTCTGTTGGTTAGTTGGTTGGTAGATTGGTTTGTTGGTTAGTTGGTTGGATAGTTGATTGCATGATAATTTGCTTGGTTGGTTGGTAGCTTCGTTGGTTGGTTGGTTGGTTGGTTGGTTGCTTTGTGGGTTGGTGGGTTACCTAGTTAGTTGGTGGGTTCGTGGGTTGATTGGTGGGTTTGTGGGTTGGCGTGTTGGTTGGTGGTTGGTTGGGTGGTGGTTTGGTTGGTTGCTTAGTAGCTTGGGTAGTTGGATGCTTGGCTCGTTGGTTAATTGATTGGTTGGTTGATGGGTTGCTTTCTTGGTTGCTTGGTCGCTTGTTGGGTTAATTGGTTTGTTGGTTGGTTGGTTGGTTGGTTGGTTGCTTGGTGGGTAGTATTGTTCGAGGGTTGTCTTTTAGCTTGGTTGGTTGGTTGGTTGGTACGTAGGTCAGTTGGTTGGTTGCTTGGTAGCTTGGTTGTTTGTTTGGTTGGTTGCCTGGTTGTTTGGTTGGTTGATTGGTTGGATAATGGGTTGCTTGCTAGGTTATTTGGTCGCTTGGATGTATGGTTAGTTTGTTGGTTGGTTGGTTGGTAGCTTCGTTGGTTGGATGGTAAGATGATTGCTTTGTCGCTTGTTTGGTTGTTTGGTTGTTAGCTTCGTTGTTTGGTATGTTGGTTAGTACGTATGTTGATTGGTTGGGTATTTGTTTGATTGAAGGGTTGTTGGGTATCTTGGTTAGTTGTTGGGTTGTTGGGTTGGTAGGTGGTTTGATGGGTTGGTGGGTTGTTTGGTAGCTTGGTTGGTATCTTCGTTGGTTGGTGGGTTGCTTGGTCTCTCGGTTGGTTGGTTGGGTGATGGGTTGGTTGTTGGCTTGTAGATTGGTTAGTTAGTTGGTTGATTGGTTGGTAAATGGGTTCTAGCTTGGTTGCTTGGTTGCTTGAATGGTTAGTTGTTTTTTTGGTAGGTTGGTTTGTAGCTTCGTTGGTTGGTTGGTTGGTTAGTTAGTTGGTATGTAGGTTGGTTGGTTGGTTGTTTGCTAGCTTGGTGGGTTGGTGGGTTGCTTGGTTATTTGGTGGATAGTTGGGTTGGTTGGTGGGTTGGTGGGTTGGTGGGTTGGTAGGTGGGTTGGTTGGTGGGTTGGTTGGTGGGTTGGTTAGTTGGTTGGTTTGTGGGTTGCTTGGTAGCTAGGTTGGTTGGTAGCATTGTTGGTTGTTGGGTTAGTTGGTTGGTGGGTTGGTTAGTGGGTTGGTTTGTGGGTTGCTTGGTAGCTAGGTTGGTTGGTAGCATTGTTGGTTGTTGGGTTATTTGGTTGGTGGGTTGCTTGGTCGTTTGTTTGTTTGTTCGGGTGGTGGGTTGTTTGGTTGCTTGGTAGCTTGGTTGGTTGGTTGGTTGATTGGTTGGTTGATGGGTTGCTTGCTTGGTTGCCTGGTTGCTTGGTTGGTTAGTTGGTTTTTTGGTTGGTTGGTTTGTAGCTTCGTTGGTTGGTTGGTTGGTTGGTTAGTTGGTACGTAGGTTGGTTGGTTGTTTGTTTACTTGCTTGGTAGGTTGGTGGGTTGTTTGTTTGGTACGTGGATTGTTGGGTTGGTTGTTGGGTTGGTGGGTTGGTGGGTTGTTTGGTAGCTTGGTTGGTTGGTAGCTTTGTTGGTTGGTGGGTTGGTTAGTTGTTGGGTTTCTTGGTCGCTTGGTTGGTTGGTTGGTTGGGAGGTGGTTTGGTTGGATGCTTGGTAGCCTGGTTGGTTGGTTGTATTGGTGGTAGCTTGGTTGCTTGGTAGCTTGGTTGGTAGCTTGGTTGGTTCTTTGGTTGCTTGGTTACTTTGTGGATAGTTGGGTTGCTTGGTTGGTTGGTGGGTTGGTTGGTGGGTTGGTTGGTGGGTTGGTTGGTCGGTTGGTTAGTGCGTTGGTTGGTGGGTTGCTTGGTAGCTTGGTTGTTTTGGTAGCTTGGTTGGTTGTTGGGTTTCTTGGTCGCTTGGTTGGTTGGTTGGTTGGGAGGTGGGTTGGTTGGTTGCTTGGTAGCTTGGTTGGTTGGTTGTATGGTTGGTAGCTTGGTTGCTTGGTAGCTTGGTTGGTAGCTTGGTTGATTCTTTGGTTGCTTCGTTACTTGGTGGATTGTTGGGTTGCTTGGTTGGTTGGTGGGTTGGTTGGTGGGTTGGTTGGTGGGTTGGTTGGTGGGTTGGTTAGTGCGTTCGTTGGTGCGTTGCTTGGTAGCTTGGTTGGTTGGTAGCTTGGTTGGTTGTTGGGTTAGTTTGTTGGTGTGTTGCTTGGTCGTTTGGTTGTTTGTTTGGGTGGTGGGTTGGTTGGTTGCTTGGTAGCTTGGTTGGTTGGTTGGTTGCTTGGTTGGTTGGTTCGTTGCTTGCTTGTTTGCTTGTTTGCTTGGTCGCTTGTTTGGTTGGTTGGTTTGTTGGTTGGTTGGTTGTTAGCTTGGTTGGTTGGCTGGTTGGTTGATTGCTTGGTAGCTTGGTTGGTTGGTTGGTTGGTTGGTTGGTGGGTTAGTGGGTTGTCTTGTAGTTTAGTTGGTTGGTTGGTTGGTACGTAGGTTGGTTTGTTGGTTGGTTGGTTGGTTGCTTGGTGGGTTGTTGGGTGCTTGGTTGGTTGGTGGGTTGGTGGGTTGGTTAGTGGGTTTTTGGGTTGGTGGGTTATTTGGTAGCTTGGTTGGTTGGTAGCTTGGTTGGTTGGTTGGTGGATTGGTGAATTGGTTGGTTGGTTGGTGGGTTGTTGGGTTGTTTGGTTGCTTTATTAATTGGCTGCTTGGTTGCTTGGTGGGTTGTTGGGTTGCTTGGTTGATTAGTGGGTTAGTGAGTTGGTTGGTGGGTTGGTTAGTTGGTTGGTTGCTTGGTTGGTTGATTGGTTGATCGTTGATGGGTTGCTTGCTTTGTTGCTTTTTTTTTTGTATATGGTTGGTAGCTTGGTTGGTTGGTTGGTTGGTAGCTTCGTTGGTTGGTTGGTTGGTTGGTTAGTTGGTACGTAGGTTGGTTGGTTGGTTGTTTGCTTGCTTGGTGGGTTGGTGGGTTGCTTGGTTGGTTCGTGGATTGTTGGGTTGGTTGGTGGGATGGTGGGTTGGTGGGTTGTTTGGTCGCTTGGTTGGTTGGTAGCTTTGTTGGTTGGTGGGTTGGTTGTTTGGTGGGTTTCTTGGTCGCTTGATTAGTTGGTTGGTTGGGAGGTGGCTTGGTTGGTTGCTTGGTTGCCTGGTTGGTTGGTTGTCTGATTGGTAGCTTGGTTGCTTGGTAGCTTGGTTGGTAGCTTGGTTGGTTCTTTGGTTGCTTGGTTACTTGGTGGATTGTTGGGTTGCTTGGTTGGTTGGTGGGTTGGTGGGTTGGTTGGTAGGTTGGTTGGTGGGTTGGTTGGTGGGTTGGTTAGTGGGTTGGTTGGTGGGTTGCTTGGTAGCTTGGTTGGTTGGTAGCTTGGTTGGTTGTTGGGTTTGTTGGTTGGTGGGTTGCTTGGTCGTTTGGTTGTTTGTTTGGGTGGTGGGTTGTTTGTTTGCTTTGTAGCTTGGTTGGGTGGTTGGTTGGTTGTTTGCTTGGTTGCTTGGTTGCTTGGTCGCTTGGTTGGTTTGTTGGTTGGTTGGTTGTTAGCTTGGTTGGTTTGCTGGTTGGTTGATTGCTTGGCAGCTTGGTTGGTTGGTTGGTTGGTTGGTTGGTGGGTTGGTGGGTTGTCTTGTAGTTTGGTTGGTTGGTTGAGTGGTACGTAGATTGGTTTGTTGGTTGGTTGGTTGGTTGCTTGGTGGGTTGTTGGGTTGCTTGGTTGGTTGGTGGGTTGGTGGGTTGGTTAGTGGGTTGGTGGGTTGGTGGGTTATTTGGTAGCTTGGTTGGTTGGTAGCTTGGTTGGTTGTTTTGTGGATTGGTGGGTTGGTTGGTTGGTTGGTGGGTTGGTGGGTTGTTTGGTTGCTTGGTTGGGTGGTTGCTTGGTTGGTTGGGGGGTTGTTGGGTTGGTTGGTTGGTTGCTTGGTGGGTTGTTGGGTTGCTTGGTTGGTTGGTGGGTTGGTGGGTTGGTTGGTGGGTTGGTTAGTTGGTTGGTTGCGTGGATGGTTGATTGGTTGATCGTTGATGGGTTGCTTGCTTTGTTTCTTGGTTGTTTGTTGATTGGTTGGTAGCTTGGTTGGTTGGTTGGTTGATAGCTTCGTTGATTGGTTGTTTTGTTGGTTGGTTGGTTGGTAGCTTGGTTGGTTGGTTGGTTAGTAGCTTCGTTGTTTGGTTGGTTGGTTGTTGGTACGTACGTAGGTTGGTTGGTTGGTTGGTTGGTTGCTTGGTGGGTTGTTGGGTTGCTTTGTTGGTTGGTGGGTTGGTGGGTGGGTTGTGGGTTGGTGGGTTGGTAGGTTGGGGCATTGGTTGGTTGGTTGGTTGGTTGGTTGGTAGCTTGGTTGGTTGGTATCTTGGTTGGTTGGTGGGTTGGTTGGTTGGTGGGTTGCTTGGTCACTTGGTTGGTTAGTTTGGTGGTGGGTTGGTTG
>MKWU01005339.1_pt1 | contig 14079 bp, 15 predicted proteins | sample 809101 | NCBI WGS metagenome assembly MKWU01 (sample SAMN05860141, study PRJNA318959) | sponge metagenome | host: Aplysina aerophoba | place: Slovenia: Piran, Adriatic Sea, Gulf of Piran | collected 2013-05-07 | reverse complement strand
CATCAACCGCAAGTCCGCGTTCGAGCGTCGATTCAACGTAGGCGATGCCCGCGCCCAGCGTGTAGGCCAGCTCTTGCGCGGCGGTCGCGCCCGCTTCCCGGATGTGGTAGCCGCTGATGGAGATGGGGTTGAAGCGCGGAGTGTGCCGGGCCGAGTACTCGATCGAGTCCGCTACCAGGCGCATCGACTCGCGGGGCGGGTAGATGTACTCCTTCTGCGCCATGAACTCCTTGAGAATGTCGTTCTGGATCGTTCCTGACAGGCCGCTCCACTGCGCACCCTGTTTCTCGGCCACCACTAGGTACATCGCCCACAGGATCGCCGCTGAAGACGTGATCGTCATCGAGACTGTGACCTGGTCCAGCGGAATCTCCGCAAGCAGCTCCTCCATGTCGGCTAGGGAAGAGATCGCCACGCCGCACTTGCCGACCTCGCCCTCGGCCATTGCGTGGTCGCTGTCATAGCCCATCAACGTCGGCAGGTCGAAGGCTGCCGAGAGCCCGGTCTGGCCCTCCTCGAGCAGGAATCGGAAGCGCCGGTTGGTCTCCTCGGGGGTGCCGTAACCGGCAAACTGGCGCATCGTCCAGAGCCGCTCCAAGTACATGCGCGGATGGATGCCGCGCGTGAAGGGGGGCTCGCCCGGCAGAGAGCCATCGCCGGTCGGACCGTTGGAGGGCTCGCAGAGCCTCTCTTCTACAAGGTTCGAGACTGTGCGCTGGTCCACGGCCTAGAAGGCGAGCGTCCCGGTACGCGCGGTTTCGGATTCATTCGGCCGGTAGAGTATCTGACAGCGCTCGCAGCGGTAGATCTCTGGGTCCCGGCCGAACATGGTGACAAGCTCGTCCCCATAGCCGTACCACCGCTTGAGATGTCCGGCGCAGATCTTCTTGCCTTTGGGCTCGTCACAGGCCCGCTGGCGCTCGATCCGCCGCTTGATAAATGTGCCGTCAGCCAATTTGGCCACCAGATTCTTAGTCTCCGGTGCAGCCGCTTTCTCAGGCTTGGGCGAAGCGGCTATCGCCTCGGCTGTGGCGGAACTCGTCTCTCTCATGGCCTTCTGTGGGCATTTTATCAGACCCTACACATCTCACTCGGGTGCGCTCCCGGATGTCAGAGCGACAGTGATGGTGTGCCGGAATCGCGGCCGAGGCAGCTTCGTAGAGATGGCATTGTCCAGGCGGTGAATCTACCTTCACGCGAAGCAGATCTAGAGGTTGAAGTGCAGGCGCAGTCACTTCCGGCAACGCAACGAAGGCTCCCTTGCCTCGTGGCGAACAGTTGCGAAAGCGGCTGTATTCATGCCGCACAGCCATCAAACAGCTCAATCAAGCAACAGGCCTGGGCTGGTTGTCCGGCACCACGTTTTCTATCGACACCCGCACCTCCGCTTCCATCGCACTCACTTCGGCGTCGCTCAACTCACTGAACTGCTCGCGCTTGCGGGCTGACAGTCGGCCGCCATTCTGCATGCACAAGCGCACGAACAACGAGGCACGGCGATCAGGCATTTCGACGATCTGGCGAACTGCACCAAACGCCCTCTCGAAGATGGCTACAAAGTTGAGCTCGTCGCGCAGATCTTCATGAAGCGTGTCCTCGACGCGATCAAAGAGATACTCCGCGAACCGCGTTGCGTCGAAGTAGCGGTAATGGTCAGCGGTGTCGTTGTCCACAACCAATTCCGACTCAGGCGTCCAGTGCCAATCAATGTAAGGGGATAGCGGTTTCGAAAAGGACTGCAACACCGAGTCGTATTCAGAGAGGTTGCGCACGATTGACGCAGAGATCGGAAATATGACCGCTCTTGGGCTGTAACCGAGCTTAGAAAGCACGTGATGGAGCAAGAATCTATGGATTCGTCCGTTGCCATCCACGAATGGATGGATAAATACAAAGGAAAAGGCGACCACTGCTGCGGCAACCACGGCATGCACGCCACCTTCCAGAACGCGCTTCGTCATCACGGTCCACGCTTCCATGAGTTCTGGAACATCTTGCGGGCGAGGGCAGACGAAATCTACTTGCTCGCGGTATCCACCGAGCGTCCGCCCTACGAAGACTTGGTTGTCTCGCCAACTCCGTGCAGCGTAGCGCGGCTCGACAATGGTCGCCTGCAGATCAACCAAGGCCGACTTATCCGTCGCATCGAATTCGGCTGCGGTGCTGAGGGCTGCCACGAACCGCTCGGCACGCGAGGCAGACGCGCTCTCTCCTTCAATCTCAAAGGTGGAGCGAGTCTCTTTCGAGTAGAGATAGTTCACCGCTCGTGTGAGAATGCTTGCATCCACACTCTCGACGAGGTCCTGCGCTTCTTCGGCGAAGCGCTGTTGCATCCGATTTTCTAGACGCCGCGTTCGACGGACCATCGGGCAGAAACCAGCAGTTCCGAAGAGGTTGTCCGTCACCCGGTGACGCGGTGAACGTCGGGGTGGGCCAACGAGGTGCTTCTTGGCGTCCAGCAGGGGAACGTAGTTTCCGATGCGGACGTCGTCCAAGTCCAGGGTCTTGCCAGTGAAGGTCTCGTAGAGGTACCAAGCACGACGACTGTACTTGCCCGTCGGTTGACTCCGAACCCAAGCTTCAAGGTCCGACGGAGCGATCGCCCTCAGCGCAGGGACCAGGAGCCTAATGTCGAACGCCTCGTTGCGCAACATGAAGCGTAGATGAGACGATGCCGTGGCTGCCGTTCCATACTGTCCGTGGTAGTATTCCAAGACTTGGCTGCCGTCCGACTCGGTTCGCCTAGCGCCTTCGGTTAAGAAACTCTCGACGGCCGGCCTTGCCACTCTCAGGCCCAGTTCTTGTCGGAGCCAAGCTTGGCCTATCGGCTGATGAACGGTGGGCATGTCAAATTGCAGGGTGTCAAACTCGAGCCACACGAACTCGCGCCCGATTTGAGGACACTGGTCTAATCGTGCCCTGCTAGAGCTTCGCCCAGGTGCTCTGTTCTAATTATAATTCTACAGAATTGATTAGCATTCTGTCTCGTGCCGCAGTTTCGTTTTCTAGCATCTGTTGGCGACAAGCTCGTCTTTTCGCCAACCTCATCGAACCCTCGAGCCGTGCTCGCCCCGTATGCCACACGATCTGTCACTCTGTAGCCCGCACACGGTTCCTCCTGAACGTTTCCCTGCGGGCAATCTTGTATACTTTCCTCCGCCCGGGTGCTAGAACGATTACGATTTCGCAAAAGCGATTAGAAACTGACGCTTGCGTGAGTTTTCGCTTAGAAACATGGGCTGCGGCACGTCGTAACGGTCCGGTGCCACAACCTTGCACGCCTCGGCGTGGCCCGCAGCAAGATCTGATGACCACGCTAGTTCGGCGACTCGCGGGTCCAGCCCGGGCTCAGCCCCTCTGAGCACAAACTGCGCAAACTCGTACATATTACGATCCCGCGGCGTGCGAGACGCGCTGCCTTTGAGGCGATCCGGAGAATCCGGCCACAAGCACAAGGGCTCTGAAGCCTTGGCCAAAGTTGCCGCTATTGAGTCGATCTTCGTCGAGATCGAGGGTTGCCCCAGATGTGTTTCCGGCTCGAGACAATCAGCAAGACCGGCAGGTTCTAAGCTTCCAGATGAGAGGTCGACAATCGGGATGGGGCGCTCCTGCGAGTGACTCGATTCTGTCAGGACGATCGCCAGCATCCAGCACCCGCACTCGGGGAATACCGCCGATCAGCAAGCGCTGGGCTGAGGTCACCGCGTTGGGGCGTTGCTGAGGCCACTGCTAAGGATTTGGAAGCGGAACCAAGCGCTGCTGGTCGATCAAGCCCCGGAAATGCGCAAGTGCAGTCAAGGCCATCATCCTGTCCCTTAGCAATACCCCGGTCTCGATGTTGCGGTCAAGTGCGGCGTCGGTAAGGTTTGCTGACGTGACGAAGAGCGTTCGTTCATCCGCGATCACGGCCTTGGAGTGAAGCACGCCCTCGGCGCCGCTAGGGTCGAGAGACCGAGGGTCATAGTAAACGCTCGGGCGGCCTTCGCCCGGCCAGTCGGTCTTCCAGAACTGCTCGGCGAAACGCCGCGCCAAGTCCCCGGCCGTTGTGGTCGAGTGCTTGCCACGTTCGATATTGAGCAGGAGCGTGACCTTCAGATCGGGAGTGCCGTCCATGCGGTCCGCAAGCCCCTTGAAGACTTTTCGCCCCTTGAAGTACGCGAATGTGCTAATGAGGAGCGATCTCTTAGCCGAGGCGACCAGTTCCTCGTAGACTTGGCGGGTGCTGCGGGAGTGCAAGCCCTTTGCTTCGGGCCCTGTCCAGACCAAGGTCGCAGGGGCTGTAGCGGAACTTGCGGCTTCCAGGCTTCTCAGCCAGACGGCTCCGGCCTTGCCAGACACCCCGAGGCGCTCCCATTCGTGCAAGGCATCGATAACCCGATTGTCGTGGACGCCCACTGTCGAACGCAGGCTCGCACGCGTGTACGGTGGGGCAAGCAGTCCCGACTCCAAAGCGCCGGCGAGCTTCCGCTGAAGAGCCGAGGGCAATCCTATCAGCGCGTCGATCATGCCTGAAGTTCGAAGAAGGCCGCGTCAGCCTTATCCACCGTCGGAACAACCAAGACGCGGTCCAAGTACTCGTTCCTCATCTCGCAGGAAGTCTCTGCAATCAGCGAGCAGCTATGGCAAGCCGCACCGTGGAGCCAGCGTTCGTCCAAGCTTTCGCCCGGCGCATGCTGAGCACAGATCGGATCACTCGAGCACAGGGCTCCCATCTGCAGCGCCATCGACAGGTGCTCTTCGATGTGATGCGCCTGCTGCACCAGTCCGCCCAAGGTTCCGTCGGCATCGGGGCTGGCCGTGTAGAGGAGCAGGCCGAAGCGGCTGTGTTCGGAATCGAGATAAATCCGCTCACGGATGGATGTCGCCGGATATCCGCATCGAAGAGCCAATGCCTGCATCAAGAGATGCGCCAGCGTGTGGAGAAGCACATACGGCCCGCCCGGAAACTCTGGATGATCCTTCCCGCGGCGTTCCAGCCACCTCTCGTGGCCCCTCTGCAGGCTACTGACCCTGTTCCGAACGCTCGTTCGTTCAAGCCACGCAGCGACCGCACCCGGGCGCAGCGCAAGGAAGATCCCCTCGCCTCGGTTTTCGACCGCCGGGAACCAAGTGGGATTCTCGTCAAGGTCGGCGCGGCTGACGTCTGTCTCGTACTCGCCATCGATATCCGGGACGGCGGCTTCGAGGCGGGTGAAGCCGACCAAAGCGGACACTTCCCGCAGGCGGTGTAGTTGGACAACTGCCTCGATGCCATCCGAGCGGGACGTTTGCTTCCATCTATCCTCGGGCAGGCGACGAGCGTGGTAGTCGGGGTTCACCGGCACGTCGTCCCCGTACCCTTCAGGGGCGGCAAGGAAGGCCTCGATCTCCACTTGCTTAGCTGGTCGCTCCTCGGTGGCCCCTGTTCGCTTGACGTGAATTGCCTGCAGAATGATCTTGTCTTCAAATGACTCTCTCATATCAGCGATGTGGTCGATGATGCCGCCGAGGGTCTGGAGTTTCCCTGGGCCGTCAACGTTCTTGAGCATGTCCCAGTGCTTCTCGATGGCGTCGCGAACCGGAATGTTGGCGTCTGGGATCGAAAGGACCCGCACAACCTGTGAGAAATAGGCATTGGTCGCCGTCCGAATCAGGAGTCGGCTGAGCTCGCCGCAGTCCTCCTTGGCATACTTCCCGAGCCATGGCCGCTTTCCAGCGCATCGGCCGAGGGGCGCCTTATTCCACTCAACTGCATCGGAGAGCACTCGGCGAGCACCGCAGCGGCAGCGCACCGTGAGGTCTCCCAAGTCTCCGCTCTGGCCGCGCTCCTCGAGCCAAAGAGGCTGCCTGCACGAACTGCCCCCGGAGTGCGCAAACTGGCGCCAGTCCAGGTCGTCCACGTGGCCGTTCGGGCAGGCTCGGACGAACCGCGTTGCAACGACCTTCTTCCGCCTCGGCAGCTTCTTACTGCCCTGACGGGCTGCTGGATCTGTCTCCTCTGCGAATCGGCCGCCTTCGAGTTCCCTCAGATGTACGAGACGCCGGGATACACCTTGGGACCCGCCAGCCCCGGAATCCTCGGCTGCTTCCGGGCTCTGGACGACGAACCACTCCGGGAATTGTCGAACGCCGATCCGACTCGGCACTGAGTTGCCGCCAAGTCCTGGTGGACCGCTGTCTGGGGGAGGGGCGTGCAGCTGCGGAGATGCGATTCCAGTCATGCGCCGGATCTTGTCGGTGAGGCGCGGCTCAATAATTTGCGGGAGATTCTTGGGGCTCCAAGTATCCAGCCCTGCCACGATGATCGAGTGCTCGGGCAGGTCAAGGAGGGCACCAGGGCCGTAGGTCGTAATGATCTGGCTCGCTCGAACTGTTCCGATTCTTTGACTGCTCATGGTCGATTATCCGTTGCGTTAGGCCAGGTCCGGCAATTGCATCAAGAGTCGATGAGGGCCAGGCTAACATCTGGCTCGACATCGCGTAGCGACCGATTGGCACGGAACTTCCGGCGCGTCTCATCCTCGATCTTGTCGTCCATCATGTCCCGCAGCAGCACCTTGCCCGATCCGCTGCGCTCGTACCGTTGGTACTGGAACTGCAGGCCTTCGCTTGCGGCTTCGGAAGAAATGCTGCACCAAGCGTCGAGGAGGTCTTCGATTCGGTTCCTGACGCTGGACAGTTGCTCCCGCTGCTCGGAATCTCCCCACGTGCTCGGCTGATTGCGAATCCGGTCGGAAAAGACGTCTTGCAACAGTTGTGCGAGGGCCGCCCGGTTGTCCATGATGCGGCCCGCCCCTTTCGGGGGCGTCATCAACGAGACAGACTGCCGGGCCAAGGCGACCAGCGCACCTGCAAGCCCTCGATCCAGGGCACGCGCCGCGAACGGGGTTACGCTCGCGACCTCCACGGCACGGTAGAAGGTCTGGTGAAAGTGCTTGAATCGCTCGTAGTGCGATCGATCTCTCGGCTTGTGCATGTTGAGCAAGGTCACGACCAATCCGGGCCGGTCGGCATCGCGCCCCACTCGGCTGGTGGCCTGTATATACTCGGCGGCTGTCTTCGGCTGACCAACCACGGTCATGAGTCCGAGCCGGGGAATATCGAGACCGACTGAGATCATGTTCGTGGCGATCGCGCAATCAACGGATCGGGCATCCTTGGCGGAGGCCTTGATTCGAAATCGGTTCCCGAGCAGACGGCGTGCTTCGGCGACCTTGGCCGTCGAGACCCGCGAGGTCAGTTCGACAACCTCCGAGAACCCGAAGCGGTCCCGGAACAACCCGCGGACTTCCTCGTGCCTCCTCCTCAGCCCAATCCGCTTGATCGTGTTCTGAACTTCCTCCTCAAGGATGCGCCGTCCGCCGCCAAGCTCACGCAGGGCGTTGAAGTATCCGATGACCGTCATGTACGGGTCGGCGGGATTGTCCTCGTTGGCATCTCCTCCTGCGTCCAGATAGGCACGCATGGCAGCCCCCATGAGCGCTACCAAGACCCTTCGCGTCACAACCTTGGCACTCCGTCCTTGAGCGGAAATGCCCAGATACAACCGGGCGGCCTTCTCGGAGACCGGGGATGTCCGGGCAAAGAATGAGTCGCGCCGGTCAGGGCCGGGAGGCGGGAAGATCTGGGTTTGCGGGCGGGCGAAGAGGGCTTGTATCTGCTTATCGGCCTGTCGCACGGTTGCGGTGGAAGCAACGATCTTCGGGCGAACCGGATGGGCTCCGGAGTTTTGGACGCCAAGCGCCTCGATCGCTGTCTCGTATAGGCCGGCCATCGTGCCCAGCGGGCCGGAGATGAGGTGAAGCTCGTCTTGAATGATCAGATCCGGAGGCTTGAGGGGAGTCTCCAATGGAGTGCCCACACCCGGATCGCAGGGACCGTAGAAACCATGCTCGTCATAGCGATCCGCGCCGCCCAGCAGTGTTCCGGACTCTCCGGTCCATGGGAGCGAGGCGAACTTGTCCACAGTAGCCACCAAGAAGGCCGGGAGGCGGCGGTAGAGAGGCTCGTCGACAGCTACAATCGGGAGAGCGCGGTCCCCGCAGAAGTCACAATCGAAGTTCGTGCAGATCACTCGCAGGTTATTGGGCTGGTCCGAGTCGGGCAGGAGCGCGAACGAGTCCGGTTCGAACTTCTCGCCGCACCACGGGCATTCTTCGAGCGGGATCGGCGAAGGGTTGCTTGCAGGGTCGCTCTTGAACGCGTGGACCTTGCTGCGTGCAGTTCCGCGCCTACTATCACCCTTGACGCCCATCTGGTTGGGCGTCGCGGCCGTGCCCACCCAAAGCCCGATTTCAAACGGCCAAGCACCGTATCGGTTCGAGTCTTGCTCCCGTTCGAGTTCAAGGGCGCAGACGAGGCCGCTGGCGCGAGAGAGCTGGTCCAAGGTGAGAAGACGGAGTGTGTAGCGCATCACGACGCAGACCCCGCCCGCCGCATGCCCGTGCGATCCAGGATTCCGCAACCTCCGCAGCACCATCGATATGGCCGCCAAGCCGAGATATGCCTCGGTCTTGCCTCCGCCGGTCGGGAAGAAGAGTAGATCGACGGTCTCCCGATGGCTGTCCGATGGATCGGCTATGCCGGGGAGATTCACGAGGATGAATGCGAGTTGGAAGGGTCGCCAAGCGGGATCTTGGATCTCCAGCCGCTGTGTCAGGGCGCGTGCGACGGCCCGGTTGGCAACCCGGAACGCATCCAAGGCATCGGAATCGCTCGCGAGCACGTTGATCCCGTGTTCGATGCGATCGGCTGCGATTCCCGCCAGCCGGAGAAGTTCCTCCGCGGTCTCCTTGTGGCGTCCATCGAGGGTCGCCGAGCCTGCTTTCTGTTTCTGGATCCAGTCGCGATATTCCGCGACGAGCGGATCCAGCGCTGATCTGACGGCGGCACCGCTATCCAACAAACCGAGGGCTTGCATCGACAATTCCACGCCATCCACCGAAGCAGTCGAGGTCGCTTCCACTTCGGCTTGGCCGATCCAAGCGGTGCGGACGACCCGGCACTCGCCATCCGTGACTTCCCAGTCGGCCGAGACTCCGTGACCGGTTGCGTACTCTGGTGCGTCGGCGTAATGCAGGTCCGCAACCTCTTCGTCCCAATCCGTTGAGGCGCTCGACCGGACGACCGGACGAGACGGGAGCGGCCGGTCGCAACGGACCTCGATCTCGGGCTGAAACGCGTATAGTGTGTCTTTGTCGACTAGCTCACCAGCTGGCTGTTTGCGACGGTTCAGCAAGAACACCGAGACAGACTGCGCACCTGTATCGCCAGTTTCCAGCAGGGCTGACCCGACTGGACGGACAACCGTGTGCAGAACCAATCCGTTGGAATTCGTGACTTGCCAGTCCTGTGAGCCGACGGTGGCGGGGATTCGGATTGGCGTGGATGCTTCACGAGGAATGCGGCTCCAGAGCGCGGCCTTATCGATCTCTTCCGGCACGTAATCGCCCCAGCGAACCGTCACAGGCAGTTCGCGGGTCTCGCCATCGATCAGGAAGCTGAGGCCGATCGATGAGGGAAAGTAGCCTCTGCGCGCGACCTTGCCCTCATCGGCGGATTCCTCAGCCGTACCAGGCTTTTCGGGTGTCTCGTCAACGTCGTCGCTTGCTTCAACCTTGACCTCGGCCTTATGCGCTTCTGAAGCAGCGCTGTCGGGAGGGACGATGAATCCCGTGAGGTACCAATTGGACGGACGCACGCGTTGCGGGTAGGCGCGCAGGCTCTCAGTTTCCAACGGGTGGCCTGACCATGGCCCGACGAGGTCAAGTCTCAGCGCCTCGACAAGTCGACTACGGACTTCAACGGATGTCTGGGGCGGCGAGGGTTCTGCGGCTGGAGCGGTTGAAGTCATCAAGGGCGGCTTGCTTCTCCATGGTACGCATCGACCAGACCACCGCTAGCGATTGACAGCATCGTGCAGCTACGAGAGCCCAGTCGGCATCGAGACTCGCAGAAACTCAAAGGGGTGGAAACCAGTCATTGGTCGCTTCTGGTCGCCGCGAAGCAAGCGGCTCGGGCAAGGCTCAGTCCGAAACGATCGGCTGATATGATGCAACTGCTAGGGTGCCCGAGGGACTCGATGCGCCAAGCGGTTCGGGTCTGGGCTCGGGCGATCACCCAGCAAGGATCAGCAAGCAATGGACAAGTGAAGGAGGAGAGATGACCGATATTCGCAAGGAAGTTCACGAAGAGATCGATCGGATGTTCGACGCCCACGTCGTGGACTTGACGAAGCTTCTGGCTTGCAGCACGAGTCCTCTATCTGTTGAGCTTCTCAATATCCCAGAATCCGGTGAGTTGGAAACAGAGGACGCATCGCGGTTGGTCGCTGAGTCCTTGGCATGGCTCAGGCAAAACCCTGATTAGGGAATCCCTCGCGAGGAATCCATGTGAGGCCTCGGCCTAGCGTGAACTGGCCATAGTCCTGAGCGTCGATTGGACTACACGAGCACGATCCGACGCCACGGGGGCTGTCTAAGCGAGACACGGACATGGCGACGGTGCGCGGATGGGCGGCGGATGGCGGTGACAACACAGGGAAGGCCGAGCCCCTGAGAGGATTCGAGCCACCCGGGCGCAGAATCCGGATACTCGACTGACGAGTACGGTGATGCTGCGAAGGGGCAGGCATGGACGTGCAAGGAGGAATCTTGATAGTGCGCTTGCTCAACGGCCGGGGGCATATGGAGCACTTGCCTTGGTTCGTCAGGACGTTGCAGTCGCCGCTGGCATCAACAAGCCCGAGAGTTGCGAGATAGGGGGGCAGCGACTCACCACGACCTTCACCTAGCCACTTGGGGCGACTTGCGTCTGCATGCGATACACCGACCACACAGCCGCTGTCAATGGGCAGTGTCGTATGGAAATAGCAGCCGTGGCACACGTCGACGCCTGCTGAAACTCAATGGGAGACCGGGACATCGGCCTCTACAAATCGTCTCGAACAGTGCGGATTGGGCAAGAGCGTTTCGAAACGGCCGACTGAAATCATGCCACTATCAGGATGCCCGAGCAGCTCGATGCGAGAGCTGGTCCAGTCCAGTCTTCGGGCAACCGCCCTAGGTGGGCCTGCGGTTAAGAGACAACAGGAGGGGAGATGACTGATATTCGCCAGGAAGTTCACGAAGAGATCGATCGGATGACCGAGAGGCAAGCCGTAGGTTTGCATAAACTTCTGGCCTCTGACGCGAGTCCTCTTGCGATTAGGCTTCTCAATGATCCAGAATCCGATGAGCTGGGAACTGAGGAGGCAGCGCGTTTGGTCATTGAGTCCATGGAGTGGCTGAAGAAAGTCGCCGATTGGAGGATCCCGCATTAGGAAGCTATCCGAGACTTCGACCTTGAGTGTGCCGACCATGGCTCGGAGCATTGATTTGTCGAGGTCAGCACAGGCCGATCCAATACGCCCAAAGTGAGACTCCGGCGGGCTCGAGCGGGCGATAGATCGACTGGCCGTCTCGTGATAGAGATATTTCGAGCGCCTGAGAAGGTTTGACCCACCCGAATACAGGCTCCGGGTTGAAGGTTGGCGAGTGCGGTCTAGCCACGGGGGATAGAGGCGGTGGGAATATCGGTCGAGCGAGTGTTCCACCGACACGAGGGATATAGGAAGTCAGCCCTAGTTCGTCAAGGCATCCCGGGTGCCGGTGTCCTTGAGGTGTCCGCGGACTGGAAAATGCAAGAGAGAATCAGCGGCTGACCACGAGCCTCGCGAGACCGTTGACCGCGACTGGCTTCTTCATGGTGCGCACAGACCGACCAGCTGTTGCCGGTTGGCTGTGTAATGGGATTGGGGCAGCCTCAGTGGCTCTGGAGTTTCGCTGAAGCTCAAGAGTGGAAGTCGGCTGGAGTCGCTACTGGTCGGCTGGAGTCGGGCGAATTGGGCGATACGCGACGCGGTACGGATGGCTGATATGATGCACCTGTCTTGGCACCGAGACACTTGATGCAACTGTCGGCTGAGATTGATGCACGGGCGATCGCTCAACAAGGAGTTGCCGCCAAACGGCCAACAGAGGAGGAGAGATGACTGAAATCTGCAAGGAAGTTCACGCAGGCGTTGATCGAATGACCGACCGGCAAGTCGTAGGATTGAAAAACCTTCTAGCTACTTTCCCGAGTCGCCTTGCTGCCTTGCTTCGCAATGCCCCAGAATCTGACGAGCCGGAGACCGAAGAAGAAGCACGGTTGGTGGCGGAGGCTAGGGAATGGCTCAGGCAAAACGGTGGTAGGGGGATCCCGCATGAGGAGGTCATGCGAGAACTCGGCCTAGATTGACACTGTCATGGCTCGGCGCGTCAGCTGGACTAGGCAATCACAATCCGACAGCAAGACGCTGGGCGCATCCGGCGCGCGGTAGAGCGATTGGCGGGCACGGAGCAGGGAGGTGTCGAGCGTTTGAAAGGATTCGATCCACCAGCGTACAGGCTCAGGGTGGGCGATTGGCGCGTGCGGTTTTGCTACGAAGAGGTAGGAAGGAACGAGTTGGGGATATCGGTGGAGCGAGTGCTTCACCGGCGCGAGGCATACAGAAAGTCCGGCCTGGCTCGCCAAGAGATCCCGGGAGGCGCAGGCTTTGACGGGTCCGGCGAGATGCAAGAGAGAATCAGCGTCTGACCACGAGCCTCGCAAGAGCGTTGTCCACAACTGATTTCTTCATGGTGCGCACCGACCGAACTGCTGTTGCCGGTTGACTGCGTCGTGGCATTGGGACAGGCTCAGTGGCTCGGGCGTGTCGCTGCCACTCAACGGTGGAAGCCGTCAGTGGTCACTACTAGCCGGCTGGAGCCGGACGAATTGGGCAATACTCGGCCTAGGAGGGCTTGCTGATATGATGCACCTGTCCGGGCGGCCGAGACGCTTGATGCGACAGGAGGCTCAGGCCGGTGTTCGGGTGACCACGCAGCAAGCAGTTGTAGCCAAGCGACCACCGGGGGAGGAGAGATGACTGATCCTTGCAAGGAAGCTCACGAAGGTATTGATCGGATGACCGATCGGCAAGTCACGCGCCTGAAGGAATTCCTATCCACTTACCCGAGTCCTCTTGCTGTAACGTGCCGCAATGCCCCGGAATCTGAAGAGCCGCTAACCGACGAGGAAGCGCGTTTAGTCACTGAAGCCCTCGAATGGCGCAAGCAAAACGGTGGCAGGGGGATTCCTCATGAGGAGGTCATGCGAGAACTCGGTCTAGAGTGACCCAGCCGTGGCTCGGGGCGTCGATTGGTCGAGACAGGCCCGATCCGACGTGAAGAGACTCTCGAAGCACGACACTGCCCGCGTGACCCGCGCACTTCACCGACTGGCCGCCTCAGGGCGAGGAAACGTAGAGCGCTTGAGGGGTTTCGCGCCGCCACTGTACAGACTCAGGGTGGGCAGTTGGCGAGTGTCGTTTCGCTACCAACACCTAGGCACGGCGGAGGAGTGTCTATCGGTCGAGCGAGTCCTCCACCGCCGCGACATATACAGAAAGTCTGGGTTGGCTCGCCAAGAGATCCCGGGAGGCGAAGGCTTTGACGAGACCGGGGATTGGGAGCGGGCGGAGACCTGCAGCGAGCAGGTCTGAGCCTAGCGCTTGAAGGTGTTCCCAGCTTCTTGCCCGAACCCTCTTGCCGTTACCTGTCGCAATGCCCCGGAAGCTGAGGAGCCGCTCACCGAGGAAGAAGCGCGTTTGGTGGCGGATAAAAGAACGGTGGCAGGGGGTCCCTAACGAGGAGATCGAGCGAGAATTCGGACCGGTGGGCCTAGGGTGAGGTTTCCGCGGGGCAGACTATCGGCTGGTCGAGACAAGCTCTGACTGATTCCACAGGAACAGTCAACGGTCACGGAGGCGAAGTGACCGCAGGGCGGGCCTGGCCTCGTCCGGCCGAGGTGTGGCGCTAGCCTGAAGTTCCGGGGCAAGATTCGCGATAAGTCCTTGTTCGATCTTCGCTTAGCCGGATTTGGAATTGCAGTCCACTGGGAACGTTCTGACCAGTTCAAGCGCCCGCTGCTGGAGGGCGCTCGGCTCGGTCAACCGCTCTAGCGTGGGCCCGTCCGCATCGCCGTGCAAGCGGCATTGATGGCGGCAGCGCGTCGCCATGGCCTGCAGTAGCGTTGAGA
>MKWU01005338.1_pt1 | contig 14082 bp, 11 predicted proteins | sample 809101 | NCBI WGS metagenome assembly MKWU01 (sample SAMN05860141, study PRJNA318959) | sponge metagenome | host: Aplysina aerophoba | place: Slovenia: Piran, Adriatic Sea, Gulf of Piran | collected 2013-05-07 | reverse complement strand
AATGAGGGACAAATGCATAATGAGGAATACACCGGCCCATCGATGCCGCTAAGCATAGAAATCGATCAGATGAAGTACCGTCAGCAGGATGAGAGTTTCGATGGCAAGATTAAACGTATAGCAGGTACACTGTGTGACGGGCCGGAACATCAATATGCATTGGAAGAAGTACTAGGTGAGATGAGATTCTTACCAGCGGGTAGGGTTCAGTCAGCGATTGGATCCGCTCGTATCACCACAGCTTACAATTGCTTTGTCAGTGGGCTAGTGGAAGATAGCATGGATAGCATTATGGGGAGGGCACATGAAGCAGCTGAAACTATGCGTAGAGGCGGAGGAATTGGATACGATTTTAGCCGAATACGACCTCGAGGAGATACTATCAAGTCCCTCGATTCACAATCATCGGGTCCTGTTTCTTTTATGGGAATCTATGATGCTGTCTGTCAAACAATCGCATCCTCAGGCCACAGACGAGGAGCACAGATGGGTAGTATGCGCGTCGATCATCCAGACATTAGAGAGTTCATCCGCGCTAAGCGAAACTCAGATCGACTTACTGGATTCAATGTTAGCGTCAGTGTCACTGACAAATTCATGGAAGCACTAAAGACAGAGTCAGGCGACTTTGATCTAGTGTTTGAAGATAAAGTATACGAGACCATCAATGCACATGAGTTGTGGGATGAGATCATGGAATCTACGTGGGACTGGGCAGAGCCCGGTGTCCTGTTCGTGGACCGTATCAATGAGATGAACAATCTCTACTACTGCGAGACGATTGAGACTACTAACCCCTGCGGGGAACAGCCGCTGCCACCTCATGGCGCCTGCTTGTTAGGCTCTTTCAATCTAACGAAGTACCTGAAGGATAGTACTATCCACGGCCACCACAAGGTAGCCTACTTCGACTTCAAGCAGTTCAAGAAGGATATCCCCGTCGTGGTACGGGCGATGGACAATGTAATCGATAGAACTATCTATCCCCTCAAGGAGCAGGAAGATGAAGCAAGAGATAAGCGACGCATGGGACTGGGTATTACAGGCCTTGCAAACGCCGGAGAGATTCTCGGATACTCGTACGGATCTCCAGAGTTCATGCAGTGGACAGAGAAAGTCCTTGCGTGTCTCCGCGACAACACGTACAGAGCTTCAGCGGAACTTGCTGAGGAGAAAGGACCGTTCCCCTTATTCAGACAGGAATATCTAAAGTCTAACTTCGTGAGGACATTACCAGCGTCAGTCAAAAAGGAGATCCGCAAGCATGGCATACGTAACTCCCACCTTACATCTATCGCCCCAACTGGTACTATCAGCCTTGTGGCAGATAACGTCAGTTCAGGAATCGAGCCAGTCTTTTCACATTACTATAGCCGCACCATCCAGACTTTTGCCGGCCCACGAGAAGAACAAGTTCAGGACTATGCGTATGCGAGAGGAGTCGAAGGAAGATCAGCCGACTCTCTTTCAGTGGGCGAACATCTCGACGTACTAGCACTCGTATCTCATTACGTAGATAGTGCTGTTAGTAAGACCTGTAATGTGGGAGATGATGTTACCTATGATGAGTTCAAGAAGATTTATGAGGACGCGTGGGAAGCTGGCTGTAAGGGAATCACGACCTTTCGCGCGGCGGGTAAGCGATACGGAATCCTTAAAACCGTGGAAAAAGAAGAGGAGATTGCGGAGGCGGCTGAAGGAGCTGCAACGGAGAGTGGAGAGGAAGCAACAGCGTGCTTCATTGATCCGCTTACTGGGCAGCGCGAGTGCAGCTGACGCAGTCATGGAGGACAGATGAGTCTATCAGTAATTGGAGGTATCATCTCTGGATTAGCTGGTCCACTGGGCCAGGTAGCTGAGAGATACTTCGACAACAAGGACGACCAACAAGCATTTAAGAATGCTGTTGAACTAGAGATATTGAAGAACCAGAAGAGTTTCGAGGATCTATCCGCGAACATCGTGCTAGCAGAGGCTAAGTCAGAGCATTGGCTCACTGCCTCATGGCGCCCGTTCACTATGATCCTCTTCGCTCTTGTGATAGCTATCAATATCTTAATTATACCCTACGTGGTACTACCTATACTCTGGATGTTCGGTCTACCCGTACCAGAGTTCATGGAGATCCCACCGGAGGTATGGAACTTAATCACCATCGGACTCGGTGGCTACGTAGGTGGTCGCTCAGGAGAGAAGATGGTCAAAGCTTGGAAGGAGAAATGATATGTGTAAATGTAAAGATTGCAAATGCAGCCCGTGCACATGTGGCTCGTAAACTTCGTTAAGGAGAAGGAAGGATTCCGCGGCGATGCCTATCAGGACGCCGTCGGAGTCTGGACTATCGGTTATGGTTCCACCAAAGGTGTGAAGTCAGGAGATAAGATCTCCAAAGAGAACGCTGAGAAGCTCCTCGCTGAAGAGCTAGAGGACTTCAAGCATTACGTAGAGAACTACAGCATCAAGGTAGGATACTACTGGGAACCCCATCAGATAGATGCCCTCACTTCATTCGTCTTTAACCTAGGCAAGGGACGACTGAACCAGTTAACAGCTGATGGTACTCGTAGTAATGAGACCATAGCAAACCGCATGCTCCTCTATCGGCGGGCAGGCGGCAGGATCCTCAAGGGTCTAGAGATTAGACGCAGACAGGAATCGGAACACTTCAAAGGAGGTTGACATGCCAGTACAGATTGTCCCGTTAGAGGGAATAGATAAGCTAGGGGTTATCAAAGACTCACCAGCTTCTACGCTCCCTCCTGGAGCATGGACAGACGCACGTAATGTGCGCTTCGATGACGGTGCTATCCGTCGCATGAAGGGACAACTGCCTATCTTCGTAGGGCATGGACTAGGTGACATCCAACATATCGCTTATTGGGAGAACCCCAACAAGAGATGCTATGTAGTCATCAACAGAGAAGGTAATCGTGACTATATCTACCTCGTAGGTATAGGAGGTGGTGGGCCTGAAGTATCTACTAGATCTACAGTAAGCTTCAGCCCATCCGAGAACTGGACCTCTACTCAATTCAATGGTGGGTACTCTTTCATTGTCAACAATGGGATTGAAGCGCCACACCATAGCACAGTACAACTAGGTGGATCATCCAGTATTAATGGCCAGCCACCCTTCGCTATGCTACCAGGCTGGGAATCATATATCTCCGGCAGCTACGTAGCTGAGTACCTCTCAGTATCAACAGACATCCTCATAGCTTACGGGAACCTACTCGTAGCAGGATCTCTCACAGAGAGAAGCAGACCTCAGCTACCAGGTATATCTAATATCGTAGTTAATAGCATGACATCTGCTACTGTAACCTTCGCAGCAGGTACATCACTGGCCGTAGGAGACACCTTCGCGGTCGTGGATGATCCTAATTATACCTTCATGTGGATACAGTCAGGAGATGGCTCTCTCATTGATCCTGATGTGACTGTCACGCAGGTCGTACCATCAGAGTATAACCAGATATATACTGTCACAGAGGTAGATGTTACTCTTACTCAGATTACATGTACAGCTACGTTCACACAGGACATGGCTGTGTCTACAGATTTAGGAACAGATAATCCATACGATGGTGAACTCCCTCTCTATAGTATGAGCGGAGATGTTACCTCTTACTGGTTGACAGATGAGGGACAAGAGACTCCTGCTGAGATCGTAAGAGATCTCAATGGTGTAGTCCGTACCTCAGATGTAGCAGCACCAGGTAATATACCTCAGAGCTGGAACCCCTTCATGACTGGAGCTAACACAGCAGATGAGATCGCACTGGCAGATGCTGGTAGGATCACTGCTATCCGGGAACTACGTGGTAACCTCTTCGTCTTTACCTCAGATACTATCACTCAGTTGAGGGTATCTACTACAGGCCTGACGCAGGTACCTATTACGAAGGAGTATGGGGCTCTCACTCAGAGTGGGGTCTTTGGATTCCAAGGAAGCTTGGTAGTTATAGGGTCTGACGACATCTATATCTTCGCAGGTAATCCTGGTGATATCAAATCTATAGCAGACGGCCGAGTGAGGCTGGACTTCTATGATACCCTCAATGCTGTGACCTTTAGGAACATGCAGATCAGACGTAATCAGATACACGATGAGATTTGGATTTGTTATCCTACTATGGCTAGCACTAATGGTCGGTTAGACGTAGCCCTAATTTGGGACTATATCACTAACACATGGACCTACAGAGACCTACCTCGTCCTCGGACTATAGCAGTAGGACCTGTAGAAGGTATGTCAGATGGTGGTACGTTCCTTGAGATACCCACAGATGGGACTACATACTCTCTCACAGTCACCAATGCTAATGGTCAGTCAACAGAGCAGGGTAATGAAGGAGCTCCGTTCTCAGGACCAGCTGCTTATAATGACTTACTCTCAGCTATCAATACAGATATCAATGGTCAAGCAGGTCTTACCTCTCGTATTGTATCAGGTGGCTTAGTAGTCAATGATGCTCGGTTAGGATCTAATGGTTGGACATATGTGCTAGAGATTAACGATGTAGTTATCTCACAGGACACGGAGTTTACACCTACTGTTAATGATAACGAGAGACCATGGTCTAACACTGTTCTCAATGAAGCTAAGAACTTCATCGTCATGGCAGGTACTAACTCTATAGATGCTGCTGAGCTTGGATATAGTATAGGTTCAGCTGCGTATCTACAAAAGACTCAGATGAGGTTCGCTCCATCTAAGGATACAGAGCATCTCGGAGCTGTCTATATGGAGACCGAGAGTGCTGGAGTTCCAGTAATGTTAGATGTTATGCTAAAGACAAGGAATACAACAGGTGGTACTATCAATTCAACCCACCCATATGTGTTTGATACAGTTAATAACTACAAGATCGATACTCATCTAACGTCTCGCTTGATTGATATAGAGATACGTGAACCAGAAAACTCTAGTAGTCCATGGGATATCGCATCGATTGAGATAGATGTAGGTAAAGGAGGTACACGTTAATGCCCTTACAACCACGAGTCACAGGGGACGACGTTGTTGACCAGTGGTCAGAGGAAGTAACGTACGAACTCAATAACGTAATAGCCCAGGCTGCCCTCATCGGGGCCCAGACTGGGACACTAATGACGGGGCAAGTGATTTGCCCTGTCTACGCAACAGATGCAGAAGGTACGGACCAGTCTCTCCGCTTAGGGTCGAGACAGTTCGTATACTTCTACACTAAGAATGAGGGAGAGGAAGTCCCTCTACCCCTCGCAGACGTAACATTCGTCCAGTTTAGAGGAGAAGATGCTAGGTCTGTAGAGATCGTAGTTAAGCTGATCCCTACTGAGTACGTCAACTCACGTATGCAGACGCGGGACTACAATGACTTCGCTCTATTAGTACAAGACTGGTCAGTCGGAGCTGTAGAACCAGAGGACTTCGCAGATGATCCTGATGGTATGGACTTCGGCTATCGTACTCAGACCAAGATGCTGATGGCTAGGGTAAGACAGAACTCTTCATATGCAGATCCAGTCCTGGCCCGTTCATTCGACTACACATGGAACCGTAATGGTCAGGTGTTTACTCCCAGTATAACGGGTGTACTCACTGGTTTCCCATTCATATTCCTCAATGCAAACGATGTGATCGATGCTGATCCCATGGATCCAGGTATTAGCTCTCAATTCTTTTGTAACATCGTACAACTATAGGAGGACGGTATGGCCTTTAATATTACTGGCGGAATTACTCTTAACAATACCATTCCTCGGCAGCCACCCGCTGCACCTACAGATGCATTGTTCACACAGGATACTAAGACCTCAGGGCGTCTGACATGGAACCATATGGCCTCTGTCCTCACCCCTCATAGTGGGTTCAGAATAGAAACTAAGATCTCAGCAGAAGATGATACAGCTTGGGAGGTATTTGCTACCGCTCCGCCTACCCCTATGGATGGGCAGACAGGTTTCACTCTCGATGTAGACATCATCTCTCAGTATAACCAGGCTCAGGACTTCAGAGTTATAGCTACTGCCTCATCTGTAGGTAGCATGGACTTCAGCTTAGATAGTGATCCAAGTAATGTGGCTATGTTCACACCTGATACACTCGACGCTCCTAATACGGTAACTCTATCAGGGGCTACAGCCTCTCTTGATACATGTATTATATCTTGGGAGCATAACCCTAACTTTAGATGTATCTCTCACTACGAACTGCAGTGTCAAGAAGCTAATACCTTCGAGATGCTAATGGAAGGTGATGCATGGAGGTTGATTGGAACTGTAGCTGCCCAGCCGGGAGTTAATCAGGTCCTCTCGTATGACTTCATTCAGAACGGGTATGCACTAGAAGATGGACGTATCTGGTATAGGGTAAGAGCTGTAACAGTAGATGGCACTGAGAGTGCCTACTCTATGGTCCCAACGGATCCTCAGTTCACACCTCAGGCACCTAATGCTATCACTAAGTTCGGCTTCGTCCGTACTGGTGTGGACTCAGGTGAGTTCTCTTGGGCATACGATGACATCATACCTATCCGCTCATTCATTATCGAGGCTAGAGAGCAGGACTCAGATGAGTACACAGCCGTAGCCACGATAGATGCTAACACTCCTACTATAGATAGAGAGTATGATGATGGTATGGGTGGCACTGTCACGTGTGCTGTCAGAACCTATGTAACACTAGGTCACTCAGCAGAGGCTAACATTCTCCAGTACCGTATGCGTACGATTGGATTGAACGGTGTCTCTACTCTGGAACCTACTAATGCTATTACAGTAATGCCTATAGCTCCTAATCCCCCAACGTCCTTCTCAGGCGTGGTGAATGTAGGCCAGGGTGTTACCACTTCCGTGACTCTAGCATGGTCCCCAGCGACTCCTACCTTTACTAATATCTCACAGATTGTATTAGAGTTTAGGCAAGGATCGGATGGACCGTTCATGCAGGTGGGTGTTTACTCTCCTGATGAGGACGGAGCAGAGGTACTACCGCCATCACAGGGTCTCGTCCAGTATAGATTGAGATCTCTTGGTGAGAATACTCTACTCAGCCCACTTGTGAATGATATGGGTGAGCAACTGTCTCCAGTGATTGAGCTAGTTGTCACAGCAGGTTCTGCTACAGATGACTCGATCTACAATGGTGACTCAGCCTTTATATCGCAGCAGCACTTCTCTGTTAATAGTGAAGATATCTGTATGTTCGATGCTCCAAATAGAGGTGAGTTAGTAGAAGTGATATCTGGTGGGACTTACGTACGTCCAACAAGGTCAGGTGCAGGTACTCCAGCAGATCCATTTACATATACTACTGGATCTATCACAGGTAGGATTGATACGCCACTCGTAATGGACTGGCAGTTCTCAGTACCAGGTACATTCCCCGCGAGGAACAGACATGTATACTTGAACTTGGATCTCTTCACAAGACTGATACCAGGACAGGATAACCCTAACCCTGCACGGAGTGTAGGCGGAGATCCCACTACTACGTGGGGTGTAGATATGGGTACTGTCTTTATCGAGGTAGAGTCAGATCCAAGTGACGCTACTAGGTTCTATAAGTCAGGCTTCACTGACAAGGTATATGCTGACACCATGTGGACCGCACAGATAGGTCCTGATGCTGGCACTGTATACACCCAGCCAGTAGGTACTATTGATAACACTCGGACATTTGCTAACCGACAGCAGGGTTCTAACTCGTTTATGTTCAGTACACGAGAGCAGATCCACCTTAACATGCGTCGGACCTTTACATTCCGAGGCTCTGGTCTGGTTACTCTACGTATCACGTTTACACCTGATGCAGCGGGATATCCTATCGTACCAGTATATCATGCCGACTTTGATACTCCTAATTTCAGTATTAATGATGATGATAAGATCTGTCTTGAGGCATGGTCCAGTTCCATGGATGAGTCAAGGACTATTACTCTTCCTCTCGATGGAGGTAGTTTGACATCACAGACGATTACTTTTACAAACGAATACGAGGCTCCACCAATGATCACAGCTACAGCTGATGGTCCATGTATTGTATGGATTACAGACAAGCAGACGAATGATGCGGGTATGTATACTACAGCAGTAGTTAATGCATCTCCTATAAGCGGATCTGCTACTGGTCCTTGCGTGGTTGACTTAACAATAAGAGGTTATTAACATGGCTATTAACGGTAATACGCTTGCTGTCGTAGAGCAGAAGCTTACTAACATTACCACGACCGAAGCTACATTCCGCGAAGGCCTTGATGATGTATCTATCGAGTTAAGTGCGATACAAGAAGTGCTCTTCGCAGGGCAGTCCCCATCAGACTACGCATCGTCTGGCGGGGTACCTGTATCCGTAGATGCTATTCGTGGATTAGATGGTGACGTTGTACCAGCGGACTTGAGTCTACTGGGCAACGCATCAACAGCTACTGGTGTAGCAGAGGGTTCATATGGTGGTCCAGCCCTTACACGGGCGCACCTGAGACTGCTTGCTTCACTCACCTCATCAGAGTATCAGGCTATCGCAGCTGCTCTCAACGGGATCAATACGGTTTCTGAGGAAATCGATACTCTCAACGGGGTATATACACAGAATACAGGCACAGGTCTTGCAGGACCTAAGCCCGCTACAGTAGATGAGAACGCCGGTGAAGGTGACTTCTTGTCAGCAGAGGATCTCAACAAGCTAGTCGGCTGGTCAGCCAACGTGGCTACAGCTCCTAATGATCTGAATAAGCTCACAGCTATCTCAGCTGAAGCTCTGGAGATTAACTCCCTTGCTACAGGTTTATTAGCTAGACCTAATGATAGCTATGTCCAGGCTAATGATAGTGACTATGATGCTGACTTAGTAGATGCTGACATAGCAAATCAGCGAGTGCCTGGTAACGTAGATGATAATGGTAATCCACAGTTCATTCCAGCTGTCACTGTTAGAGAGGTAGATACTCTCAACAATATCATTACTACTATGACTATCCAAGAGCAGCTGGATCTATCAGATACAGACCCTGGCAATGGTATCATCCTCACAGAGTCCCCAGCGACTCAGTCAGATCACCCACAAATAACTATAGCTGTTAATGCTGGTGCTGACTTTGAGTTCGATGTAGATACAGAGACTGGTGGGAATGGTAGAGAGTTAGCTCTCGCATCTCCTGCTACAGGTGGTACGATCCGTGGCCAGTTCTCAGAAGGAGAAGGTATAGATATCTCTAGTGCTGGTGTGATCTCAGGGGAGAATGCATCGACTACTAACAGAGGTATAGCTTCGTTTACTTCATCCGACTTCAGTGTAACTAACGGTGCAGTGTCTATCGTAGACAGTGGTATCAGTCATGCTGGTATCTCAGGTGTAGTAGCTGATCAGCACGTAGCTCACAGCGGTATAGACATCGGAGCAGGTGCTGGTCTTGCCGGCGGTGGTAGTATAGATGCGAATGTTACTCTGAATGTAGGTGAAGGCACAGGCATCACAGTGAATGCCAACGATATATCTACTAATGATAGTGAGATTAACCACGATGCCTTAAGTAACTTCGTCGCTAACGAACATATCAATCATGCTAATGTATCTATCACAGGTAACAATGGGCTAACTGGTGGTGGTAATTTAACTGCTAACCGTACCATAGGTCTAGCTACTGGTGGAGTTACTAATACTTATATCGGAGCAGATGCTGTCAACGGTAGTAAGATAGCAGATAACTCTATCGACTCAGAGCACTACGTAGATGGGTCTATCGACAGGGTACATCTAGCTAACGATGTCATTGACAGTACAAAGCTCGCTGACAACTCTGTTAACTCAGAGCACTACGTAGATGGATCTATTGACACAGCTCACATTGCGGATAATCAGATCACAGGTGCTAAGCTAGCTGATAACGCTATCGTAACGGTCCGTGCAGAAACAAGCGGGACCCCTAGCGTAGCTGACTTTAACGGTGCAATCTTTTTAGCGGAGTATTAATATGCCTAGATTCTTTATTAACGAAGTGGGTACAGTACGAGAAGCGTCACGGCTATTCGTTAATGACAGCAATGTAGTAAGAGAATTAACTAGACTATGGGCTCTTGATGGGAATACTCCACGTCTAGTCTTTGAACTAGTCCAAGGCTTACCTCCTGTCCCAGGTCCTCTTGTTAATGGTATGATGAATACCCAGCAGAATTGTATCAGCCAGTGGAATATCCCTGAGGGTAGCATCGTAGCTATCCCGTCAGGCTTCTGGGCTTGGTCAGATGATACAACTGTGCCTGGTCTATGTGTAGACGTAGCCAACGTTACACTCATTAACCAAGGTAATATCATAGGCCGTGGCGGTGATGGTCTTGGTGGCGGTCAAGGTGATATAAATGGCGGACCTGCTCTTGAGATCACAGCTTGTGGTGTTACAATTATCAATAGCTCTGGAGCTTTCATCGCAGGTGGCGGTGGAGGCGGTGCCTTCCGTCAAACTGACATCGGAGACGGTGAGCACGTAGGTGGCGGCGGAGGTGCCGGTGGTGGACGAGGAGGTAACGGTTCACAAAACTTTGGCACTCTCTATATCGGTGGTGCTATTGGCGCGGCTGGTGGCGGTGGTGCAGAGGCTGGCGGGCTTCCTGGTAGTCCCCCTCAAGGACGTGGTACCGGTGGTGGACGTATATTACCGGGCGCCCAAAGCGTTAGTGCCAATGGAACTGGAGGTGCTGGTGGTCAAGCTGGCACCGGCGGTGGTGGTGGCGGTTGGGGCGCTGATGGTGGTTCAGCTGTTGGACAGGCAGGAAATACTGTCCTCGGTGGTACCGGTGGTCCTGCTATCATAAGCAGTAGAATATGGAATGGTGTCACTAATAACGGTACTATATTCGGCCAAGTAGCTCCTCTCATAGGATCAGCTGATCCAATCGGGCGTCTATTCCACCATCAACAGGTTACGTTGAGTAGCCTATGTGTAAACGATGGTGATACATTCACTATCCCAGAGAACTTCTTCTTCTGGTCAGACGACATTAGCATAGCTGCACTTACCATTGACGTACCTAACGTTACTGTTATCAATAATGGTAGCATCATTGGACGCGGTGGTAATGGTGGAGGTGGTAGCGGTGTTGGCCAAAATGGTGGTCCTGCTATCCAAGTGGCCGCTGCTGGCGTAACTCTACAGAATAATACTTCAGGCTTCATTTCAGGTGGCGGCGGAGGTGGTCGTGGTAGAATTGTTAACCGTGGCCGTGGTACTTCCAACGGTGGCGGCGGAGGTGCTGGAGGTGGATTCGGTGGTGCAGGTTCTTCATCGAACTCCCGCGCTACAACTTCCATACCTGGAGCTATCGGTCAACCAGGTATTAGCGGTGCTGAAACAGGTGGCGGTGGAAACAGCGGTACTAACTACGGTGCAGGTGGTGGACGTGTTACTCCCGGTGCACCCTACACAGCTGCAGCAGGTGGTGGTGGAGGCTGGGGTGAACCTGGTCTTGATACCAACGGTGCTGTTCATACTACTGGTGGATTTGCAATCCAAGGTCAGAATCTTACTATCATCAATAACGGAGATATCAGAGGGTCTAATAACTTACTTCTACTCTCAGGTAGTTGTACAGATAGACAACGCTCTCCTCGTGGATGTTCTACTACTATCCCATTCTCAGGTACAGTACCTGCAGGTGCTCAGTGGAGTATCAATGTGAATAGCTCTGGTTCTAGTGATCCACTTAAGACGGGTTCTCTGGTCTTTGATGGTGTGACAGTTGCTTCCTTCTCAGCAGGTGCTGGTGGAACTCCTGGTAGTTTCTTCAGAAGTAATAGCTACACTGGTACAGGCACTATCACAGGTGGACCGTACACTCCAAATACTGTTACATTCAATGTAGCTGGTGCAGGTAGTTCTCTTCCTGGTACAAGTAACGCACACGTTGGTGGTAGCATAACGTTAACCGGATGACCTACAAGGACTTCTTCGAACCACAGTTAATAGAAGATGCTTGGAATAAATACGCAGGTGAGTGGAGTAATCCCTTCATCTGGCGCATATCTCCTGTCCTCTTCTTATCTTTAGCTCAGCACAGGATAAACCCTGAGGCTTTAGAAGCATTACCTAAACCAGATAAGGGTGGGGTGAGGTGGAATACCTTACCTGCTCTAGCTATTGGAAGCAATGGTGATATCTCTATGGTAATAGATCATGACGGTAGACACAGAGCTATCTATATGATCGCTCAAGGAGTAGAAGAGATGATAGTCTTGGTTCACTCTAACATGACAGCTAAGGATATAGGCCACAAAGTTGTGAATGAAGATGGGCAAATGTGTTACAACATCTCAGACCCATCTGAATCTTACCCATGGGCAGATCCAATGTTTGGCCATGCATTAACTACATCAATACACAAAGCATATTTCAGAGGCGGAGGACACGAACTGGAATGATTAAAGATTTATTTGCTTATCCTATCTACATAGCAAAGGATATAATCTCTGAAGAAGAGAACCAGAAGCTTATTGAAGAGAGCTTACGATTAAGAGAAGTTGTTCCAGATGGATCTGCTTGTTTCGATTGTAGTATCTATACAACTTTCGCATCTGACTCATTGACTCTCAATCCTGTATTCGACAACCTACATAAGGTCTTTGCCGAACATATGGAGAAGTTTAAAGAAGAAGCTGGATGTGAAATACCTGTATCTTGCGGGAACTCTTGGCTTAATATAGTAAGCATTGGGGACTATCAAGAGCAGCATATACATCAGGGCTATTACTTCAGCTCAGTATATTATATGAAAACACCTAAACGTTCAGCGCCAACGCGGTTCAAGACTCCCTACGAGAGTCAGATGGGCGAGCTGTTTTGTAAGAAACCTTACCTTAGCTTCGATGATGTTGAACCTATTGAGCGGTCGATGGTAATCTTCCCATCTTACATACCCCACTACGTCCCAACGGGAGGAAACGTAGAGGACAGGATAACTATCGCAACTAACTGGGATTAAGGAGATACGATGAGGACACGTATGATAAGCAACGACGAGCTAGCACGTAAGTGGTACCTCATCGTAGAGAAAGTAGAGAGATCTCTGGCCCACGGGTCAGGTACTCTCTCCGCACACGGATTATTTCTCCAGTGTATGGGCGCAGCAGCCCAGTGCTGGATCAGAGAAGATGAATGGGGTTGCATCCATGGAGTAGCAATCACTCGCTACGAGATGTATGAGACCACGAAGGTATTAGGTATAGCTGTGACTACCAGTGAAGGCTGGTTCGAGCATGGTCCTGATATCCTAGAAACAATAGAAGAATTCGCTAAAGCTACTGACTGTAAGAAGGTAGCCGTGTATGGGCGTAAGGGATGGAAGAAAGCTCTTGAACCATACGGATATAAAGAACCATACACAGTATTATTCAAGGAGGTATAGCCATGGGTGGTGGCGGAGGCGGAAGCCAAACATCAGAATCAGGCCTACCAGACTGGGCACGTCCAGCGGTAGAGTCAAGTTTAAATAAGGCAGTAGCTACTGAAGGAGCCGGAGGCTTCTCACATGTACAGGATCTAACGCCCGAGCAGCTCGATGCTTTCGAGAGACGGAAGGAGTTAGGCCAGCGTGGTGGAGTACTGGAACAGATAGCGGCTGATAGCTACGGGGCTACTCAAGCTTACCGTGATGCGGCTAGTGGTACTGGTCTCTTCGGATCAGATGCTATCGGTCAGCAGGCACAGGCACTGGAAGGTACTATAGGGCAGGCACAGCAAGCCCAGCTCGGTGCTCTACAAGGACAGTCAGCTCTCGGTGGAGGACTAGGATCAGCTCGTCAGCAGGCATCTACAGATCAGGCACTCACCAAGACTGGAGCTGACATAGCCCAGCGGGAGTTGGAGAGCCGGAGACAGTATGCTCTTGGCGGAGCAGGTGGAGTACTCGGAGCAGGTAGTAATATCCAAGATCAGTTCCTCACAGGAGTGGGAGAGACTGAAGCAGTAGGCTCAGCACTACAACAGCAGGCCCAGAACGAGGGTGATGCAGCATACCAAGGGATCCAACGTCTATTCGGACTGTATGGAAGCCCTGCACTAGGACAGAAGTCAGTGACAACTCAACGCGGAGGTAAGTGATATGGGT
>MKWU01005337.1_pt1 | contig 14083 bp, 13 predicted proteins | sample 809101 | NCBI WGS metagenome assembly MKWU01 (sample SAMN05860141, study PRJNA318959) | sponge metagenome | host: Aplysina aerophoba | place: Slovenia: Piran, Adriatic Sea, Gulf of Piran | collected 2013-05-07 | reverse complement strand
GTCGCGGCCGTCGGGGCCCGGACCAAGCTCGTGTCCGTACAGCGGGAGCCCCGCCTCGAGCCGCAGCGAGTCCCGGGCGCCCAGCCCGACCGGGGTCGCGCCGGCCTCGACGAGCCGCTCCCACAGCCGCAGCGCGATAGCGGTCTCGGGGAAGAGCTCGAAGCACACCGATTCTCCCGTGTAGCCGGTTCTCGCCACGACGAGGTCCCGGCCCTCGAATCCGACCACCGAGATCCGGTTGCGCTTGTTCTCCGGCAGCTCGCGGACGTCCACCAGCCGCGCGAGCACGTCACTCGCGACCGGACCCTGCAGCGAGAGCATCGCGAGCTCCGCGCTCTCGTCGGTCAGGCTCGCACCGCGTTCGGGCAGGTACCGGCCGAGCCACTCCCAGTCCACGGCCCGGTTCCCCGCGTTGACGACCAGCAGGAAGTCCTCGGCGCCGAGTCGGTAGACGTACGCGTCGTCGACCGCTCCGCCCGTCTCGTTCGCGATGAACGTGTACTGCGCCTGGAGGGGGTCGAGGCCGGAGGCGTTGTTGGTGAGGGTCCGCAGAAGAAACCGCTCGGCGCCGGCTCCCGTGACCCGGTAGCGTCCCATGTGGCTCACGTCGAACAGGCCGGCGCCGCGGCGGGTCGCGAGGTGCTCGGCGATAATCCCCGTCGCGTACTGCACGGGCATGCTCCAGCCGGCGAAGTCCACCATCTTCCCGCCGTGGCTCGCGTGCCAGTCGTGCAGAACGGTCTTGCTCAGCGGTTCACTCATGGGACTTCCCTCGATGTTGCACTCGATCGCCACTGCGTCCGCGGTGGACGGCGGCGCGAGCATGGTGCGGTCGGTAACGCAGGCCCCGACCCACCCGCCGGTGACGGTCCGCCGGCCGTGCGTGCGTCGTCACGACACGACCCGGCGCGTCCTGCCCGGCGCCTCCAGGGCGATGCCGAGCGCGAGACGCTCCAGCGCGAGTTGCTCGTTCGCGCCGGATCGAGCCAGCACCCCGCCCCGAACCTCCAGGCACCGATCGAGCATCGACAACAGCCGGGTGCAGTGAAGGGTGTCCCCGCCTCGTCCGTCGCGTTCCGCGCCGGTGGGCACGCTCCGGCGAAGGCGTTCGGCGAGGATGTCGACGAGCCATCGGGTGACCGTCTCACGCCCGATCTCCTTCCAGCGCGCGGCGACCGTCATCGGGTCGCCGTCGGCGAGGATCTCGTCGAGGTCGCGGTCGAGCGCCGAGCGCACCCCGAGCAGACCGCCGTCCGCGATCTCGACGGCACGGATCGGCGCTCCGTCGGCCAGTGCGAGCACGGCGTCGGGTTCCGGCACCCTGTCGCGCAGCCACTCCAGGGCGATCGCGCGATCCGGGACGGGGAAGTCGACGGTCTGGCAGCGGCTGCGCACGGTCGGGAGGAGCCGTGCGTGATTGGACGAGACGAGGATGAACACCGCCGCTCCGGGGGGTTCCTCCAGCGTCTTGAGGAGCGTGTTCGCCGCATGTCGGTTCATCGCCTCCGCCGGATCGATGACCACCACCTTCCAGCGGCCGAACCGGGCGGTGAGACCGACCGAATGGATGAGCGCGCGGACCTGATCGACGACGATCTCGCGTCGGTCCGGCGCGGGCCCCATGTCCATCCGGTCCGGATGGCTGCCCGCCGCACACAGACGGCACGACGCGCACTCGCCGCACGGCGCGACGCTCGACCCGCACAGCAGCGCCGCGGCGAGCCGGCCCGCGAACAACGCCTTCCCGCGGCCGCTCGCGCCGCGCAGCAGCAGCGCGTGCGGCACGTGCCCGGACCGGACGCCGCGCTCGACCCGCAACCACTGCGGGTCATGCCACGGGAGGCGTCCGGGAATCACGGCAGCCGTTCCTCGATTGCACGGACCAGGCGCCCGGTGACCGTCGTCTCGTCCGCGGACGCGTCGATCACCGCGTAGCGCTCGGGCTGCTCGCGGGCTCGTTCGAGGTAGATCTCGCGAACGCGCCGGAAGAACGCCGCGTCTTCGCGCTCGAACCGGTCCGCCGCGCCGTGTCCGGCTCCGGCCGACCCGTCGGCGGGGACCGCGCCGCGCCGGCGCCGCTCGGCGCGCACGAGACCGGCCTCGGCCGGGAGGTCCAGCACGAGCACCAGGTCGGGCCGGATGTCGCCTTGCACCGTGCCCTCCAGCGCTTCGATCGTCGCCGGTTCGACATCGCGCCCACCTCCCTGATAGGCGAACGTCGCGTCGGTGAAGCGTTCGCACAGGACCCAGACGCCGTCATCGATCGCCGGAGAGATCACCTTCGCGAGGTGCTCGGCCCGGGCCGCGAACATCACCAGCACCTCCGCCACCGGCGACATGCCGGTGAACCGCGGGTCCAGCAGCACCGCGCGCAGCGACTCTCCGAGCGGCGTCCCGCCGGGCTCCCGGGTGGCGAGCGTCCTCACCCCTCGGCCACGCAGCCAGCTATCGATCCTGGGGAGCTGGGTCGACTTGCCGGCGCCGTCGACACCTTCGATCGACAGGAAACGACCTCGCGGGGGCTTGATGTTCGTCATCCGCCTTCCGACTGCGCCGCGCGTTCGGAGCGCCGGGCCCGAATCTGGTAGCGGCGCACCGCCTTGCGGTGATCATCGTAGTTGGAGGAAAACACGTGACGGCCGTCGCCCTTCGACACGAAGTAGAGGGAGCCGTCTTCAACCGGCGCCACCACCGCGTCGATCGCGGCGGCGCCCGCCATGGCGATCGGAGTCGGCGGCAGTCCCTTGCGCGTGTAGGTATTGTAGGGGGTATCGCGTTTCAGATCGGCCCTGGTCAGGTTTCCGTCGAACTCGTCCCCCAGGCCGTAGATGACCGTCGGATCGGTTTCCAGGCGCATCCCGCGCCGCAGTCGCGACACGAAGACGCCCGCGATCCGTGCCCGCTCCTCCGCCGCGCCGGTCTCCTTTTCCACGATGGACGCGAGCACCAGCACGTCGTCGGGCGACGCGAGCGGCAGGCCCGCGCCGCGCCGCGCCCACGCCGAATCCAGATAGGCGGACATCGCGTCGTACGCACGGCGCAGGAGCTGTGCGTCCGTGCTGCCCCTGGGGAAGTGATAGGTCTCCGGGAAGAACCGGCCTTCGGGATGGGCTCCCGGGTACCCCACTCGCGCCATCACTTCGTCGTCCGAGAGACCGTCGAGGGTATGGGCGAGCACGTCCGAATCGGCAATCTGGCGACGAAGCTCGCGGAACGTCCATCCCTCGATGATGGTGAATGGATGCTGTACCACGGACCCGGCGACGAGGAGGTCGAGCAGGCCGATTGGAGACAGACCGGACTCCAGGGCATATTCCCCGGCCTTGATGCGGCTGCCGTCGCCGCTCAGGCGCGCATGCAGCTCCAGGCGAAGCGCCGATTCGACGAGGCCCGCCGCCTCGAGGTCGCGTGCCACGCGGGTGATCGACGCACCTTTCGGCACCGTGTAGACGAACGGCTCATCGCCGATGCGCAACGGTCGTTCCATCGCGCGCTGCTGGGTGTGGAGCAGCCAGAGCCCGCCAGCCGCGCTGGCCAGGACCAGCGCAAGACCCGTCAGAAAGATTCGCCGCAGGATCTTCAACCGTCGAGATCATCCGGCCTGCATGGCTTGTCCGGTGGTCGCGGTCCGGCCGGAGGGTGCCCGGTCAGCCCGCTCGCCTGAAAATCAACGTACCGTTTGTTCCGCCGAACCCGAACGAATTCGACATCGCGACATCGATCTTCATTTCGCGGGCGGTATGGGGAACGTAGTCGAGATCGCACTCGTCGTCGGGTTCGTGCAGGTTGATGGTCGGCGGGGCGACCTGGTCGCGGATCGCGAGAATTGCGAACACCGCCTCGACGCCTCCGGCCGCACCCAGCAGGTGGCCGATCATCGACTTGGTCGAGCTCACGGTCAGCGCGTGTGCATGCGCGCCGAACGTACGCTTGACGGCGCGCGTCTCGATGACGTCCCCCGCGGGGGTCGACGTGCCGTGCGCGTTGATGTGGTCGACGCTGCCCGTATCGAGCCCTGCATCTCGCAATGCGAGACTCATGCAGCGGTGCGCACCGTCCCCGTCGTCCGGGGGCAGGGTGATGTGATAGGCGTCGCTGCTCATCCCGAACCCGGCGAATTCGGCATGGATCGCGGCTCCACGCGCGACCGCGTGCTCGCGGGACTCCAGCACCACGACACCGGCGCCGTCGCCGAGCACGAATCCGTCGCGGCCCCGGTCCCACGGGCGGCTCGCGCCTTCCGGATCGTCGTTGCGCGTCGACAGTGCCCGCGCGGCGGCGAAGCCGCCCAGTCCCATGGGGGAGGTGGCCATCTCCGCGCCGCCGGCGATCATCACGTCCACGTCGCCGCGCTCGATCATGCGTGCGGCGTCACCGATGTTGTGGGTCCCGGTCGAGCACGCGGTGACGATTCCGTAGTTCGGCCCCCGAATGCCGAACTCGATCGACAGGTTCCCCGCGATCATGTTGATGATGTTGGACGGCACGAAGAACGGCGAGATTCTGCGCGGCCCTCCGGAGAGATAGCTGTCGTGACCCTTCTCGATTCCGTGCAGGCCGCCGATGCCGGAGCCGATCGCGATGCCGATACGCTCCCGGTTCTCGTCGGTCACCTCGATCCCGGAGTGCGCGATTGCCTGCTTGGCCGCCGCGATGCCGTAGTGGATGAACCGGTCGGTCTTGCGCGCCTCCTTGGGCGACATGTACGGGGAGAGATCGAAGTTCCTGACCGTGGCGCCGATCCGGCTCGAGAAACCGCTGGCGTCGAAGGTGTCGATCGGAGAGACGCCGCTCCTGCCGGCGACGATGCTCTCCCATGTCGCTTCGACGGTGTGTCCCACCGCGGTAACCAGCCCGAGACCGGTGACGACGATTCGACGCATCAGTCGCTTCCTCGCGAGGTGATCAAAAAAGGCCGCAATCGCAGTGAACGATTCGCGGCCCTCCTGCAACGTCCCGGGCGGCAGCCGGCGGGATTACCCGCCGTGGGCCTGGATGTAGTCGATCGCCTCCTGCACCGTGGTGATCTTCTCCGCCTCCTCGTCGGGGATTTCGCAGTTGAATTCTTCCTCGAGCGCCATCACGAGCTCGACGGTATCCAGTGAGTCCGCCCCCAGGTCGTCGACGAAGGAGGAGTCCGGGCTCACCTCCTCTTCCTTGACACCGAGCTGCTCGACGACGATGTGCCTGACCCGCTCTTCCACTGTGCTCATTTGCGGCTGTTCCTCTGCATGGGCGAGGGACCGTGCTGATCCCGACGCTGGACGTGTGTTCGTGACCGTACCGGTTCCGCCGATACCGCACTCGCGCGCTCCGTGTCCCGTGCTCCGTCTCCGTCCCCGCCCCACAAGGAGACGGGAATCCGGGATTCGACGCCGGGATCACACCGTCTGGAACGGGAATCTAGTGTATTCAAACCCTTTCGAGATTCAAGGCGGCCACGGCCTCCGGTCGGCCGAGCGCCGCGTTGCACGCGGACCGGGGGAGACTCATCCCATGTACATTCCGCCATTGACGTGGAGCGTCTCGCCGGTGATGTAGCCGGCGTCCGGTGATGCCAGAAAGGCTACCGCGGCGGCAATCTCCTCCGGGGTTCCGAGCCGGCCGAGCGGTATCTGCTCCAGCATCCGGGCGCGCCGATCGGACCCGAGGTCGCGGGTCATGTCGGTGTCGATGAACCCCGGAGCGACGGCGTTGACGGTGATCGATCGGCCGCCGAGCTCCTTCGCCAGAGCGCGTGTGAACCCGACGATGCCGGCCTTCGCGGCGGCGTAGTTCGCCTGCCCGGCGTTGCCCGCAAAGCCGACCACCGACGTGACGTTGATAATCCGCCCGCCCCGGCGCTTCATCAGGTGGCGCACGCATGCCTTGCAGGTGCGGTACAGGGAGGTGAGATCGGTGTCGATGACCGCATCCCACTCCTCGTCGCTCATCCTGGCGAGCAGCGAGTCGCGGGTGATTCCGGCATTGTTGACGAGGATCCCGGGCAGCAGACCGCGGTCCGACAGCGACGCGAAGGCGATCTCGACGGAGGCGGCGTCGGCTACGTCGAGAACGAGACCCGTTCCCGGACACCTTGCGCCGGCCAGCATCTCCTCGATTCGCAGCGTTCCCGCTTCCGTGGTGGCGGTGCCGACCACGGTCGCCCCGCAGTCCGCGAGCGAACGCGCGATGGCCGCTCCGATGCCCCGGCTCGCGCCCGTGACGACGGCGATCTCGCCGTCCAGACCCTTCATCGTTCACCTCCGGCGGCAACCATCGCGAGTGCGGAGTCGAGCGACTTCCCGTCGTGCACGGACGTCGCCGAGATCGTCCGATCGATACGCCGCGCAAGTCCGGTGAGCACCCTGCCCGGCCCGAATTCCACCATCGTTACCGCCCCGCGCTCGCGCATCGCCACCACGGTGTGGCGCCATCGGACCGGGCTCGCGAGCTGCGCCGTCAGGGCGGTCCGGATCGAGGACCCGCTCGATCGCGTCTCGACGTCCACGTTGTGCAGGACCGGCACCGCGGGCGGGCCGATCCGGGCCGCGGCCAGCGCCGTCTCGAGCCGCGCGGTTGTCGGCGCCATCAGCGCACAGTGCACCGGGACGCTCATCGGAAGTCGGATCGCGCGCCGGGCGCCGGCATCGCGCGCCTCGCCGATCGCCGCGTCGATCGCGCGCGACGTTCCCGCAATCGCGACCTGACCGGGCGCGTTGAAGTTGACCGCGGACACGTGACCGAGCCCTGCCCTCGCCTGCACTCCCTCGCACACCGAGACGACCGTGTCGTCGTCCAGGCCGATGACGGCGGCGATGCCCCCCTCGCCTTCCGGGATCGCCTCCTGCATGAACCGGCCTCGGGCCGCGACGGTTCGAACCGCGTCCGCGAACCCGAGCGCGCCGAACGCCACGAGCGCAGAGTACTCTCCCAGGCTGTGTCCCGCCGCGACCCCGGGACGGGGCCCCCCGCGTGCCTCCCAGCACCTCCACGCCGCGACGCCCGCCGCAAGCATCGCCGGCTGGGTCTGCTCGGTCGAGTTCAGGTGGCGTTCCGGACCTTCCTGCACGAGCTTCCACAGGTCGTAGCCGAGCGCGTCCGACGCCTCCGCGAACGTGGTGCGCACCTCCGCGCAGGCCACGGACAGGTCGGAAAGCATGCCGATTGACTGGGAGCCCTGGCCCGGGAATGTCGCTGCGAACATGAACCGGTTCCCCGCCCCCGATCAGTAGCGAACGAGGGCCGACCCCCAGGTGAATCCGCCGCCGAACGCTTCGAGAAGGAGCACCTGTCCCCGCTGCACGCGGCCGTCGCGGACCGCGGCGTCGAGGGCGAGCGGCACCGACGCTGCGGAGGTGTTCCCGTGGTCCTCCACGGTGACGATCACCCGGTCCATCGACATGCCCAGCTTGCGGGCGGTCGCCTCGATGATCCGGATGTTGGCCTGGTGGGGGATGAGCCAGTCGACGTCGGTCTGGTCCATGCCGTTCGCGGCGAGCGTCTCGCCGACAATCCGGTGCAGCGTCCGCACCGCGACCTTGAAGACCTCGTTGCCCTGCATCTTCGTGTATGCCCCGCCGTGGGCGATCCGACCCCCTCCTCGCGGGGTGCCGCCGTCCACGTACAGCAACGGCTCGTAGCGGCCGTCGGCGTGGAGGTGGGTCGACATCACCCCCGGAGTATCGGACGCTTCGAGCACGACGGCGCCGGCGCCGTCGCCGAACAGCACGCAGGTGCTCCGATCGGACCAGTCGAGCAGCCGCGAGTGGGTGTCGGCGCCGACCACCAAGGCCCTGGTCACGCCCCCGGCGCGAAAGAACTTCTCGGCCACCCCGAGCGCGTAGACGAATCCGGTGCACACCGCCTGCACGTCGAACGCCGGACACTCTCCGGCTCCCAGCCGTGCCTGCAGACGACAGGCGGTCGACGGATAGATGCGGTCGGGAGTGGTGGTGCCCACCACGATGAGGTCCAGCGCGGAGGCGTCGACGCCGGCCGCGTCGAGGGCGTTGCGCGCCGCGCGCTCGGCGAGGTCCGAAGTCGACTCCGACTCGTCGACGATGTGGCGCCGTCCGATACCGGTGCGTTCCCGAATCCACACGTCGCTGGTATCGACCTGTGCGGCGAGTTCGGCGTTGGTGACGACGCGTTCCGGGAGGCTCGATCCGGTTCCGGCGATTCTCGGATAGCTCACACCGCTTCCTTCTCGACGAGCACGGACGCGATGCGCTCGCTGATTCGCTCCGGCACGTTCTTCCTGATCTCGGCGACGGCCTCCATGATCGCGCGCTTGAAGGCGACGACGTCGGCGCGGCCATGGCTCTTGATCACGATTCCGCGCAGACCGACGAAGCTGGCGCCGTTGTAGCTGCGTGGGTCCATGCGCCCGGCCAGTCTCCTCAGCACCGGACGCGCGAGAAGCCCCACGACGCGGTTGGAGAGGGTCCGGTCGAACTCCTCGCGAATCAGACCGGAAATCATGCGCGCCACGCCCTCGCTCGACTTCAGCGCGACGTTCCCGACGAAACCGTCGCAGACCACGACGTCCGCGGTGCCTGCATAGATGTCGTCGCCCTCGACGAAACCGATGTAGTGGAGGTTGCTCGAGGCGAGGAGCCGGGCAGCTTCCTTCACGCGTTCGTTGCCCTTGATGCCCTCCTGACCGACGTTGAGCAGCCCGACGCTGGGGCGCTCGATTTCGTCCACCGCGCTGACGAGCTCCGAGCCCATCACCGCGAACTCGAACAGATGGCGCGAAGTCGACTCGACGTTGGCGCCCAGGTCCAGCACGTGGGTATGACCCTTCGCCGTCGGAAGCTCGGAGATGATGGCGGGACGATCAATCCCCGGCAGGGTCTTCAGCACGAACCGCGCCATCGCCATCAGCGCGCCGGTGTTCCCTGCGCTCACACACGCATCAGCCTTGCCGTCCCGGACGAGGTCGAGCGCCACCCGCATCGACGAGTCCCGCTTCGATCGGAGGACCTGCGACGGCGGATCGTCCATCTCCACGCTCTGCGATGCGTGCAGCACGGAGATTCGGTCGTCGGGGGTGGAGGAAGCACGCTTCAGCGCGGCGCCTATCGCGTGTTCGTCCCCGACCAGCGCCAGATCGACATCGGAGGATTCAGCGAGAGCCTCGAACGCTGCGGGAACCACGACATCAGGACCGTGGTCCCCGCCCATCGCATCGAGGGCGATCGTGTGGCGTGCGCCCACTCGGATGCGCCGTCAGTCGCTCCGGCCCTCGACGACCTTCCTCCCCCGATAGTACCCGTCCGGGCTCATCTGGTGGCGCAGGTGGGTTTCGCCGGTCGTCGGCTCGGTCGACGTGGCCGGGGCGCGCAACGCATCATGAGCCCGGCGCATTCCGCGCCTGGATCGCGATTTCCTGTTCTGCTGGACCGCCATTCGAGTTCTCCTGTTGTCGGCGGCAGGTCAACGGTTCGGACACCGCGTGCGGCCACCAGTTGCATCAGTCAGTCCGATTTCTCCCGGCCATTGTTCGACCGCAACGAGCGCAGGGCCGAGAACGGATTGGAACGCCGTGACGGCGCCTGTTCGCGGGCGGCGCGAAGCGAAGGTGCTTCACACGTACCGTGCGGGTGAACCGGTGCATTCGGCAACGCGAGCAGGATCTCGTCCTCGATCACCAGGTTCAGCTCGATCCGGCCGCCGGAACAAGTTACCGCATCCGGTCCGCCCGTGTCCTCCTGCCCGCGTTCGACCACCACGGATTCGAACGTCGCGTCGAAGGCCCAGTCGAGCCGGCCGAGACACCGCTGGCAGACGAACGGCAGGATGCCCTCCACGTGCCCGCTCATCTTCGGTCGTCCCGAGAGATCCCGCGCGAACTCGATCCGGTACGCGACGGGGTCGAGCCTGGCCGCGGCCACCTCCAGGACCCGCGGCAGCGAATCCGCCTCGAGGACACCGGCGAGAATCGCCCCCCGGGAAGCGAGCTCCTCCACGTCCAGCGACCGCCGACCACCCGTTCGCTCCCGCATCGCCCACCGGTCTCCGGCCGCGGACTCGAAACCGACGGAATCGATTGCGCCGCGGATCGTAAAGAGCCCGTGCGTGTCGTGTCAAAGCGTACGGCGGACGCCGGATCGGGCGCTTCCGTCCCGTCCCCGGCTCCCCGGGTGCGTTGCCAACGCCCGCCGCCACCCGCTATAAGCCACCGGTCTCCCACGCCCCTGCGGAGGTCCGATGCATCGGATCGTACTCGGCTCGCGCTCTTCGTCCCGGCGCAGCCTTCTGGAGCGCCTCTCCATTCCGTTCCTGGTCGTGCACCCGGACATCGACGAGTCTCCGCTCGACGGCGAGACTCCGGACCTGCTCGTTCGCCGCCTGTCGGAGCGCAAGGCCCGTGCGGTGGGCGCACGGGTGGGCACCGGACTCGTGATCGGCTCCGATCAGGTCGCCCTGCTCGGCGACACGGTCCTCGGCAAGCCGGGCGGCCACGCGGGCAACGTTGCCCAGCTTGCCATGGCGAGCGGACGGTGGCTCGAGTTCCGTACCGGAGTCGCGGTGCTGGACGCCGCGACCGGCCGCATCCGGAGCGATGTCGTCCCGTTTGCGGTGAAGTTCAGGGCGCTGACGGCGAGCGACATCGAGGCGTACGTGTCGCGCGAGCGCGCATACGACTGTGCGGGCGGATTCCGGGCCGAGCGCCTCGGGTGCACCCTGTTCGAGCGCATGCGCGGAGACGACCCCACGGCGTTGCTCGGGCTCCCGATGATTCGGCTGTGCGAGATGCTGCGGTCGGCGGGCCTCGACGTGCTGCACACGCGAGGAGACGTGGCCGTCCCTGCCGGGGCGCGCGCAACGTCGCGGTGCTGATGCGCCGCCGTGCGCGCGCGGACGGTCTCCATCCCGATCGGCCGCTCAGGCGCCGGTGGAGGGAACGTCGAGCCCCAGGGACTCCAGCACCTGGGCGAGCTCGGGCGCCAGTGGCGCATCGTACGTCATCCGCCCTTCGGCGGTCGGTACCGCAATCGACGCCGCGTGCAGGAAGAGCCGCTTCAGGCCATACGACCGCACCAGGCGGTTGAATTCGCGGTCGCCGTACTTCTCGTCGCCCGCCAGTGGCACGTGGAGATCCGCCGCGTGCACCCGGATCTGGTGGGTACGGCCGGTACGCGGGTGCGCCGCGACCAGGCTGGCGATCGTGCCGGCCCGCAGCGGAACGAAATCCGTCACCGACGGCTTCCCTTGCGCGTGGACACGCACGACTCGTTCGCCGGTGCGGCGCTCGGTACGCAGCAGAGGCGAATCGCACCGGCGGCTCCGGGCACCGAAGTCGCCGCGCACGAGCGCGAGGTAGCGCTTGCGCATCCGCCCGTGCCGCAACGCCTCGTGCAGCGAGGAAAGCACGCTGCGCCGCTTGGCGACCAGGAGGCACCCCGAGGTATCGCGGTCGATCCGGTGGACCAGCTCCATGCGTCCGGTGCCGGGCCTGGCCGCGCGCAGGCACTCTATGATGCCGAAATCGATCCCGCTGCCGCCGTGCACCGCCCATCCGGCCGGCTTGTTCAACACGATCAGCCCGTCGTCTTCGTGGAGGATCGTCCGTTCGACGGCCAGCAACCTCTCCCGGTTCGGCGTCGTCCGCGGCCGGGTATCGACGAGCCACACCGGAGGAACCCGCACGACGTCGCCTGAGGCCAGCCGGTAATGCTGACGCACGCGGCCGCGGTTGACGCGAACCTCCCCGCGACGCAGCAACCGGTAGATCCGCGAACGCGGAATGCCCTTGAGATGGAGCGCCAGGAAGTTGTCGATGCGCTGGCCGGACACCGACCCGTCCACGACGATCTCGTGCGCGGCTTCCCGACGCGATCCGCCCGCTCCACTCATTGGATGATCGTAGCAGTGCGGTCAATGCGGAAGTCATGATATATTCATGACCGCTGGAAGGTGTTTGTCCCGTCCAAGGCCGATCAATCGAAGCACGGAAGGGTTTCAGGCAATAGCGGGACGATTCGAGGTCCAGTTCACGAATCAATGACGCGACGCTGGTCGTCGACGGCGGAGCGGTGAAGAGATCAACTAGGCGAAGTACGCGCAAGTCGGCCGGGTGCTCGAATCGGCCCGACCCGCAGAGATTCGATGCAAGCGCACGCACGGATTCCAGGACAACGTATTCCACGCAACATGCCGCGGTAGAACATCGACGAGCTTCGATGCATCCCGCGTGCCGGCTTCCGATGGACGCCGGCGACCCATGACGGCGGCGCGCCGAATCTTCGGGATGGTCGACTGGCAGTGACGACCCGCGGTTTCGTCTGATTCGGGCCGCTCGCGGCCCGGCCGCGGCGGCGGTCCGCCGTCCCGGCGGCGTGCGCTCGCGCGATCTCTCCCCACCCTCCTCCTCTCGCTCCGGCGCAACCCACCGCGGCGCAATCGTCGCACACGCGCGGAACGAACAATGAAAAGAATGTTGGTCAACGCCACCCAGCCCGAGGAATGTCGGGTTGCCATGGTGGACGGTCAGTTTCTCTACGACCTCGACATCGAGGTGGCGGCCCGCAGCCAGCGCAAGGCGAGCATCTACAAGGCGAGGATCACACGGATCGAGCCCAGTCTGGAGGCCGCGTTCGTCGACTACGGAGCCGAACGGCACGGGTTTCTGCCCTTCAAGGAAATTGCGCGAGAATTCTACGCCGACAGGACCACCGAATCGGGTGAACCCCCGACGGTGAGGGACGCCCTCGCGGAAGGGCAGGAACTTCTGGTGCAGGTGGAGAAGGAGGAGCGCGGCAAGAAGGGGGCGGCGCTCACCACGTTTCCGAGCCTGGCCGGGCGCTATCTCGTCCTCATGCCCAACAACCCGCGGGCCGGCGGCATTTCGCGACGGATCGAAGGCGAGGAACGCACGGCACTGCGCGAGGCGCTGAGCGCACTCGAAGTGCCCGCCGGCATGGGACTCATCGTGCGCACCGCCGGGGTCGGGAAGTCCCACGAGGAGTTGCAGTGGGATCTCGACTACCTGCTCAAGCTGTGGGGATCCGTCGAGACGGCGGCGAACGAGCGGTCGGGACCGTTTCTCGTCTACCAGGAAAGCAACGTCATCATTCGCGCGATCCGCGACTATTTCGACAAGGACGTGAACGAAATCCTGATCGACGACGAGAAGATGTACGGGCAGGCGCAGGACTTCATCGCCCAGGTGATGCCCGAGAGCGCCGGCCGGGTGCGGCACTACGACGGCCGGGTGCCTCTGTTCAGTCGATTCCAGATCGAGAGTCAGATCGAGTCCGCGTTCTCCCACTCGGTACGCCTGCCCGCCGGCGGCAGTCTGGTCATCGACCATACCGAGGCGCTGGTGAGCATCGACGTGAACTCGGCCAAGGCGACCAAGGGGAGCGACATCGAGGAGACCGCCCTCAACACCAACCTGGAAGCGGCCGACGAAGTCGCTCGCCAGTTGCGGCTGCGCGACGTGGGCGGACTGATCGTCATCGACTTCATCGACATGGCCCCGGCACGCAATCAGCGCGACGTGGAGAACCGGCTGCGGGAGGCGCTGAGGCAGGATCGGGCGCGGGTTCAGCTCGGGCGCATCTCGCGTTTCGGGCTTCTCGAAATGTCGCGCCAGCGGCTGCGCCCATCCCTCGGGGAATCGAGCCTGCGTACGTGCCCTACCTGCAACGGACGAGGCTACGTTCGCGGTCCGGAGTCCCTTGCATTGTCGATACTGCGAATCGTCCAGGAAGAAGCGATGAAGGACCTGACGGGCCGGATCGTCGCGCGGCTTCCGATCGAGGTCGCCACCTTCCTGCTGAACGAGAAGCGTGAAGACGTCTTCGATATCGAGAAGCGAACGGGTGCGCAGATCATCCTGGTGCCCGATCCGTCGATGACGCTGCCGAACTACGAAGTGGAGCGCGTCCGTGAGGAGGATCACCAGCACGAGTCGGCTCGCGACGTGAGCTACGAGCTGACCGCCGAAGTCGACGCGACTTCGGCCTTCTCGACGGGGGTCACCGCTCAGGCGGACGAGCCGGCGGTCAAGGCCGTGCCTCCATCGGCTCCTCCTCCGAGCCGGCCGGCGCCGTCCGCCGAACCGACGGCAAGGACCGGATTGCTCGTCAGG
>MKWU01005335.1_pt1 | contig 14088 bp, 9 predicted proteins | sample 809101 | NCBI WGS metagenome assembly MKWU01 (sample SAMN05860141, study PRJNA318959) | sponge metagenome | host: Aplysina aerophoba | place: Slovenia: Piran, Adriatic Sea, Gulf of Piran | collected 2013-05-07 | reverse complement strand
CGCCTGCGCGGTAGTTGACGATGTAGGACTTGCGGCCGGAGGGATAGACCCGGACGCCGAAGCCGGTGAGCCTGTCGTCCCATGCGATCCATTCCCGCTCGGCGGGTTCGAGGGCGTCGACGGTTCGCTTGGAGATGGCGATCTTGACCCGGGCGACGCGTTTTCCGTGGGTATCGGTCATGCGGCAAATATGACATTTGGCGTTGCATTCGTCAACACAGCAGACAACACGGAAAAGCAAACTCGGGGCCGCTCAGGGGGGTTCCAGACCGTGAAGGGGAGAACTCCGGTTCTTGGATAAGGCATTGAAAAGTATACTCCAGAGGGCTCCAGATCGCTCAGGACCGCTCCAGGGGGTGAAGTGTCTGGCTTGTTGACGAAGCCCCAGAGTAGCGGCTCGCGCTCGTCCTGCAGCTGGGTGCCGTCGAGGGTGATGCCGCGGACAATGATCGTGATTGCCTGGCAGAGCGCGAGCTGGGCTTCCTCGCCGTCCCAGATTTCGCGTGTGTCGAAGTCGTCGCGGTCGGGATCGCCGCCGAACGCGGCCAGGCTGTCGCAGACTCGCGCGGTGGCGGTGGTGCCGGCGATGTCGACGGGTTCGCGGTCGTGCAGGGCGAGATAGGTGTTCTCCGGTTGCGGCGCGTGCCTTGGGTCTGCTCCAGTACGGTCAAGCAAAAATACGCCATGCCCGATAGCGGTTCCCTGCCTTCCAGATGCCCGAGATAGCGCCGGTACATGCTGTCGACATCCGGACTCCGCTTGATTGCGGCTGGTGGCGGCTCCGGAAAGGCGGGGGGCGTGGGCGGCGCGAGATTGGCGCTGGCGGTGAAACCGCCAAATGTGGCGTGAGCGCTCAGTCGGTAGAAGGAAGGCTTGCTGCCTGCTGGTTCACACCGATTTCCACCGCTCGACGAGATCCTTCCCGATGCGCCTCACGATTCCGCGGGTCTGGGTTTCGAGGTCGTTCCAGAGGCTTTCGAACTGGTCCCCTTCCATTCGGACGACGCGCCCGATGCGCCGCATGCGGGCGTGGGTTTTCTCTTTCCCGCGTTCGTATGCCGCGTCGGTGGACCCCATGACCTCGATGACGTAGCGCGCCATGTCGCGGTCGGCGAAGGGGCCTTCGAGGGGGGGCCCATCCGGTCCGGCGGGCACATGGCCCCGCCCGCCCGGGCGGGTGACGGTGAGGAGCGCGTCGGGCTCGCAGTGGCCGCCGCGCACGACGAACTGGAACAGCGGCTTCTCGAGCTCGACCCGGACGGGTCCGCCGAGCGCCTCGGCGAGCGCCGCGTCTTGCGCGAGGCCGGCGGCCGCGCCCCGCAGCGCGCCGATCGCGCGTCGCTCGTAGCCCGAATCCACCGGCATCGGAACCTCCTCCGAGAGGATGGGATGCACGCAGGCCGCGCGGCACGCCCAGCCCCCGCCACCCTCGCCGCGCGCCACGATCCCGAGGAACAGGAAAGGCCCCCCGATGCGGTGTTGACCCACGACGCGTATCCGCACCCTGGACCGCACCACGACCCGGCCGGCCTCGGGGTGCCTCGAGTTGATGCCGTACACGGTGACGTCATGGGCGAGCCAGGACAGCAGCGCGAAGGGCCGCCCGCGCCCCGGCCAGGCGCGGGCCATTTCGTCGAGGCGCTCCGGCGTCCCGTCGGCGGCCCATTTCGCGGGATCGGTGAACAGGATGTCCGACATCGGCACGCGCCCGGCGACGCGCATCTCTGCGGCGGCGCGCCGGTATCTCTCCAGCCAGTCTTCCGTCGCGGCGGGGTCGGCGGCCCCGTCGAACCGGTTGAGCCCCGCCGCCTGCATCAGCGTCTTCAGCACCTGGGGCAGGCTGGACGGCCGCCCTCCGGTCCACGGCCGCTTGTCGCCGTCGCCCGGACCCTCGCCCGGCGCCGCCGGATCGCCGTCGGGCAGGAACAGGTCCGCCAGCAGGGCATCGATGTCGTCCCCGGCATCGCGCAGCCCGAACGGGCAGCCCGGCGCGTGCGGGACCGGCGCGTTGGGCCGGTTGCCCGCGATGATCGTCCCGTTCTTCTTCTGGCTGAGCGTGATTGTCGCGCCGTCCCGGCAGTCGCATAACAGCCACCATTTCCGGTCGTACAGCCAGCGAAGCGTCCGGCGGCCGATCTCGCGCGCCGCCGCGTCGGCCTCGCCGGCGCGCACCGCGCGTACCCCGTCCCCCACGATGGGTGCGAGCCACTGCCCGACCGGTTCCCGGGTGGATTTGTCTATGATCTCGTAGGTCACGGTCTTCCGCTCCGGCGCCTAGCGCATGCCCCTGCTCATGCTCAGCGCGATGAAGCGTTGCCGCTCCGCCTGCTCCCGCTCCGCCTGCTCCCGCTCGATCCGCCGCCGCTCCTCCTGTTCGCGCTTCTCCCGTTCGCGCTTCTCCCGCTCGCGCTTTTCCTCGTCGTCCTGGAACGCGCGCATCGCGCCGCCGGCCACCAGGAGACCGAACGAGACATCCACCGGTGCGAGTGCCGTGCCGTCCGAGCGCCAGCATTCCTGGAGCGTGCAGCGGTCCTCCTCTTCCCGCCGGGCCGTGCTCCGCTCGATCAGCTCCGCCTCCACCGTCACCGCCGCCGGCCGGCCCCTGTCGGCCGGAGCACCCTCCCGGGCGGCGCCGCGCGCCTCCACGATCTCGACCCAGCGCACGCGGTCGCCCACGGCCAGGTCGTTGCGGCAGTAGAGCGGCAGGTCGGCCGATGCGGCCGTGTCTGCGCGCGCCAGCGCCGCCTCCCGCAGCCGCTCGTCGCTCCACGACGCCCGGCGGACGGCGGAGCGGGAGCCGGCGAGATCGCGGGCGGAGACCCACTCCGCCGATCCCTCCGCCCCGGCCCATTCCAGCGCCACCATGGCGCCAGACGCGCAGCCGCCGTCCGCGCCCGGCCATATCACCACCGCTTGCCTGCCGGGCCCGTCTCGCCATGCCGCCAGTTCGAGCCGGTCGCCCGCCGCCAGCGGTTCCTGGCCCCACCAGCCGTGTCCATATTCGTGCCCGGCCTCCGGGTCGCGCAGCCGCGCCGTCTCGGCCTCCAGCATGCGGTCGATGCGGGCCTCCTCGTGCGCGGGAAGCCGGACGCGTTCCTCCATGCGTTCGAGCTCTTCCCCGATCCGGGCGGGAAGGTCGGTCAGCTCCCGCCAGCCGTCCACCAGGTCGGCATCGTGCAGCGCCCAGGCCGCGTCGTCGACGAACCTCCCGGCACGCTCCACCCAATCGACCCATTCCGGGAGCAGCGGGCGCGGGACGTCCTGGCGCGCGGCCTCCTCACAGGCGTCTTCGTATTCGCGGGCCAGCGCCTCCATCTCCCGCGCGAGCAGCAGCAGTTCCAGCCACACCGCCGCGCGGTCCGCCTGCGCCGCCAGCTCGGCCTCCAGCCGGTCCCGCGTCTCCTCTTCCACATCGTCCCGCCCGGCGAGCCCACGCGCCTCCCGCCTCGCGTTGCGGCACGCCGCATCGCTGGACAGCGCGATGCCCCGGTCCACCGCGTCCCGCTCGGCTTGCCCGAGCGTTTCCGATACTTCGGCGCACCGGTCGAGCAGGGCGTGCGCGTCGAGCCGTGCGAGCGCCCGGGCGACGGTCTCCCGGCCGTCCGGAATCCGGGCGAGGTGGGGTTCGTGCCGCTCCTCGTCGTCCATGATCGTCCGTCCGGTCTTCCGCAGTTCCCGTTCCGGCGCATCGAGGGGCCGGTAGGCGGAGAGGTCGATCGTGGGGATCGCCTCGCCCGCGGCGTCGCGCCGTCGCTTCTCCTCGCGCAACGTCTCCCAGTACTCCCCGTGCGGTTTCTCGCCGTCGAGGACCCTGTCGATGCCGGCACGCGCGTCGCGGCAGTTTCGGTCGTCGTCGAGCACCCGCTTCGCCACCAGCGCGGCCCCGTCCGGAACCCTCGGGGTTTCGTCAAGCGCGCGGGCCTTGTCGACCAGGGCATCCCAGGTTTCGAGATAGAACGGAAGGCAGTCCCGGCTGTCGGCCTCTTGCCGGGCCGCCTCGCGCATTTCGGACAGCTCCGCCCAGGCCGCGTCGTGGCCGCGCAGCGCGTCGAACCGCTCTATCGCCTCCCCGATCGCCGCCGCCTCGTCCTTCAGCGCATCCAGATGGGGCTTCCATGTTCCGGGATCGGCCTGCATGGCCTGCCATCGGCGCTCCGCCTCCTCGCATCCTTCCTGCCAGCCGGAATGGGCGTCGTGGATCGAGGGGGGAACGAGGCCGGACTTCGCCTCCTGTTCCAGGCGTTCCTCCAGAAGCCGGTCGGTGTCGCGGTTGAGCGTCTGGATCTCCGCGCAACGGTCCTTGCACGCCGCCGCCTCGGCGATCGTTTCTTCGACCACAGGCCGGAGCCATGCCGGCAGGCGGGGAAGTTCGGCGAGCGCCCGCGCCTGGCCGACGAACTCGCCGTGGCCCTCGACATGGAACGGGACCGTCCCTTCCACTTCCGCCCGCTCCGCGAACTCGGCGTGCAGCGTCTCGAAGTCGATCACCTTATCGTCGAGGTCGAGCAGGGAGGACAGAAGCTCGAGCCGCCGGGCAATCGCGTCCGCCGCTTCGGCGGTGCGAATCGCCGGATGCGCCAGCACGGCCGGGCCGTTCGCCACCAGCCGGTCCGCCATGTCGCGCCATGCCTTGTATTCCGCACACCTGGCCACCGCCCGGCCGGCCGTTTCCGACTCCGCGTCCAGCGGGCGCCGCCGCTCCACCTGCAAGCCGATCAGGCCGAGGTACTCTTCCGCCGCCTTGCCGTCTTCCCGGCAGGCGCGGTCGTAAGCGATGAGCCCGTCCGCGAACTCGCGGGCATCCGCCGCGAGGTCCGGCGTGCCCACCAGCCCGCGCGCGCTCTCGACCAGCGCCCCGTAGTCCTCCATCAGGAACAGCACCGTCCCCTCGCGGCGCGCCGCCTCTTCCAGCGCCCGCCACTCCTCGAGCGGCGTCCAGACCGCCTCCTTCTCCGATATCAGCGCCGCCAGCTCCGCGTCGGTCGGCGCGATCCCTTCCTCGATCGCCTCCTCCCCCGTCGGGCGCTCGCCGGTATCGGCCATCAGCACCTCGATCAGCTGCTCGCGGTTGTCGGTCAGAATCTCCGCCCCGTGCCGCGCCCGGCTGATCTCGACATAGAAGGTCGACTGGTCGGTGAGCGCCCGGTGGCTCGAATCGAGCACCGCGATCACCCGGTCCGCCGTCGACCCCTGCGCCCCGTGAACCGTCGAGCTCCAGGCATGGTCGACATGGCGCAGCTGCGGGTCGTCCGCCCCGAGCGAGATCGTCCGACCGTCCGCAAGGGCGAGCCGCACCCGGCCGCGCGCGATCTCCGTGATCTCCGCCTTCTCGCCGTTGATCAGACTCCGCTCCTTGTCGTTCCGGGTCCACCGGATCCGGTCGCCCGCACGGAGCTCGATCTCCCGCGTCTCGTAAACCTCCAGCCGGTAGCGAACCGAGCCCGCCGGCCGAATCCGGCGCGGCTTGCCGTCGGGATGGGCGAGCACCACGCTGTCGTGCTCGATGCCGCTCACCGTGAGCACGTCGTCCTTCCGCACCCGGTAGTTGACCAGGTCCTGATGGAACAGGACGAGGTCGCCGTCGCGGTAGTTGCGCACGTCGCCTTTCTCGGCCCGGGTCATGCCGAGATTGACCAGCCGCTCGATGCGGAGCGCCCTGCCCCGGAGCACCCCCTCCGCCGCCAGCGCGTCCCGCACCGTTGCGTTGATCTCCTCCCGCAGCGCATGGGTCGGCGCCAGCAGGAGGGTTCCGTCGCGCGTCTCCCGATCCAGCGCGAGCCACGCCTCCGCCGCCTTCGTTCCGAGATCGTCATGGTCCACCTCGTGCACCCCGGCGCCCAGCATCTCCATCGCCCCGCCGGGATCGCCCTCCAGGACCGACAGCACGGCCGCCTTCAGCTCCGGGTTCTTCTGGCGCAGGATGTCGTCCATCCGCGCCGTCGTCATCCCGGCGTCCTGCATCTGCCGGAACGGCTGGCCCGCCTCCACCGCGCGAAGCTGGCTCCGGTCGCCCGCCAGCACCAGACGCGCCACGCCGAGACCGTCCGCGATCCGCATCAGCTGGCGCATCTGGTCGGTCGAGACCATCGACGCCTCGTCGAGCACCAGCACGGACCCGCCGAACATCTCCTTCAGCTTGCCGTCCGCCCGTCCGCTTGCCGCCGCCCCCTGGCAGCGGGTCAGGAACCATTGCAGGGTGCGCGCGTGGATGTCGGTCTCGCGCTCCAGCACCCGCGCCGCCGCCGCCGACGGCGCCAGCCCGATCACCGCCCGGCCTTCCGCCAGCTCCCGGACATGGCGCAGCATCGTCGTCTTGCCGGTCCCCGCCCGGCCCTGCACGCCGACGATCCGGTCGCGCGCGAGCAGGATCGTCCGCACCGCCTCCTGCTGCCCCGGCGTGAGCCCCGAGCCGTCGAGATGCGCCTCCACCCGGCGCCTCCCCGCGAGCCTGTCGGCCTTGCCGATGCCGGCCTTCATCGCCGCGATCACCTTGCGCTCCGCCTTCAGCGTCCGGTCGGTTACGAACGCCCGGTCCGAGCCGCGCAGCGCCGCCTCCACCAGGTGGCCGTCCCGCACCATCCACGCCACCGCCTCGCGGACCGCCCCGATCGAATATGCCCCCGGAGAATGGGCGAGCGCCACCGCCTCCAGATCGTGCGCCGCGAAGACCGGCTGGCGCTCCTCCAGCTGTTCCATCGCACGTCCCACGATCTCGATCGCCGTGGGCGCCGCCGCGATCTCCGCCGGCTCCCGGGACCGGACCGCCGGCGCGGCCCCCAAACCCTCCGCCTCCAGGCGCGCGAGCCACTCCTCGCGCAGCTTCGCCTGCACCGGCTCCGACTTGCGCCTGCGCGTCGAGAACGCCGCCTTCTGCATCGACGAGACGGTCCGGTCCAACCCCTTCTCCTCCACCCAGGCCACGATCTCGCGGCGCCGCGTCGAGAACGCGTCCCTGAGCGCCCGCCCGTAGCCCGCGATCTCGAAGCTCGGAACACGGCCCGCCATCCCCGGCACGAGCGAATAGCCCTTCGCGGTCAGACGCCGCGCCAGCTCGTTCCGGTAATAGGCGCCGATCAGCCGTGCGTTGCGGTGGAGCAGCGTCGGCTCGACGCTCTTCCAACGCCCGTCGGCGCCGCGCGTCATGTTGGCAACCACCGCATGGGTGTGCAGCTGCGGATCCCGGTTGCGGCTGGCCACGTGGCGGAACAGCGCCGCCACCATCGACGGCGACTTCACCCGCGGCCGTTGCCCCGTCGCCGGGTCCCACCCTCGCGTCTCCAGAAGCGTCCCCTCGATCCACTCCAGCGTCGCCCGCACCGCCTCGTCATGCGCGCGGATCACCGCGCGGTCGCCGCGCGGGCGCTTCTCCGTCGGCAACGCCGCCGCCAGCGACACCGACTTCGGCGCCGAAAACGTGATGTCGAAGCCCGGACGGTGCTCGTGCTGCCCGTCGCGCAGGCGGCCCAGCCTCACGTCGGTCCCCGGCACCCGGCCCTGGAGCACCTTCTCGAACGTCCCCGCCGCGACCTCGCGCCCCTCCTCAAGGCCCAGAGCCTCGGCCCCCTCGCCGAACCACCCGCTCGCGCGGCGGTGCTCCGCCTCCTTCGCGCGCGCAGCCGCCGCGTCCTCGCCCGGACCGGCGTAATAGCCCCCATCGCGGCGGAAGTAATCCGACACCGAAGACGAGGACGTCAGGTTGCGGACCGTCGCGACCATCGAACGCGCATCATAGCCGCATCCCGATCGGCGCTCGCGCCGCCGAGGACGAACCCGTCGCGGCGGGCGTCCCCGAGACGCAAGCGGACGTACTGGCGCGCCTGCTCCTCCGGGTGACGAAGCTCCAACTCGCCGTAGCGGTCGGGCAGCTGCGGTGCCTGCCATGAATCGCACATGGCGTGAACCACGACGTCCTCAGAACAGCTCCCCCTGGCCGAGGCGTCTACGGCCGGGTTTTTCGCGCGGCTCTTTCGCCGCGGGCTTCTCCGCCGGTTCGGCCGTTCTCCCCGTCTTCCCGGTTTCCGGCATCATCGCGGCAATGACGATTTCGGCGCGCCGCTCGCCGAACGCCTCGCGAAGCGCCGCGACGGCCCCGTCGCGCCGCCCCCGCCGGGCCATCGCCCCGAGCCGCTCCGCCAGCAGTTCGAGCAGATCGTCAGCGAGCCCGGAGGGCGCGTCGGCATCCGCACACAGGCTCCGCGCATGCGCATCCATCGACCGCGAGATGTATCGCTGCTGCTTCTCGTCCAGGACCAGCCGGCGCGACTGCCGCGGCAGGGGATCCACCGTCAGCGCGCACTCCACCGCCCAGGTCGAGGTCGGCTTCCCCGCCCGCAGCGCGCCCGCCTGGACCGCCTCCCACTCCCCGTCGGTGGCCGAGATCGTGTACGTCCGGCCCGGCGCTTTTGCGCGCGGCTTCCTCATCCCTCCCGCGCCCCTTCCGTCGCCCGCAGGAAGCCCACCACCTCGTGGACCGCCAGCACCGCCTCGCCCTTGCCCGGCGCGCGCACCGCGATGCGCGCCGCCCGCGCCGCGGCCCGGACGTCCTCGAGGAGCCGCCGCTGCGCGTCCTCGCCGAGCGCCAGCGGATGACCCGGCGGCTCCAGCGGCCCGTCTTCGTCCGCCGCCCGCAGACAGCAGAGCACCACCAGGCGCGAGATCTTCATCCGCAGCCGCTTCGCGCGGCGGCGGACCCGCTCCCACTTCTCCGGCGAGCTGTAGATGCCGCGAGATTTGGAGAGCTTCATCCCCGCCTCAGTCCAGCGTCGTCTGGGCGTCGATCCACGCCTCGGTCTCCTCGACCAGCGCCAGCCAGCGGTCCTCTCCGCCCCGCTTCTCGAAGCGCGCCCGCTCCAGCCGTTCGAGGATCAGCACCGCCCGCGCGAGGCGGCGGACCAGAGCGGGCGGCAGGGCGGACTCGGCCGGCTCCGGGCGCGCCAGCAGGGTCCGCATCACGTATTCGGAGATCTTCAGCCCGGCGGCCTCGGCGTCGGCCCCGACGCGCGCCCACTCGGCATCCGTCGCCCGCACCAGGCGCCCCTTGCGTTTCTCACCCTGCGGCCTCTCCGGCATGGTGTTCCTCCGGCCTGGTCTGTAGAATATTCTTCAGAAGTGACAATAAAGGCAATATTTTTGATATGCATATGATATCACTCTCCTCCCAGAGCCTCCCATTTCTCCCGGAAAGCTTGAAGAAATCTTCACCTCCAGCCGACACCCATATCGGACGATTCAGAAATGCGAAATAGTAAGTTCTATTGGACCGAATCAAAGAACCAAACAGTGAAGATATAGCCTAAAGCGCAGAAATATAGTCAGAAAATTGGGATCCTGTCGAGTACAGAGTCAATGCAGTAAGCGACGATGCCTCGTATTAGGATTGCTACACTCGCGCCGCAGTCCACATTACGAGGCCTCCCAACGAGGCCTCTTCAAAATGAGGAGAGCCTCGAAGAGATGTCTAGATTCAAGAAGCTGACGACGATCGCAGCCGTCGCGGCCCTTGCCCTTGGGCTGGCGGCATGCGGCGGCGGCGATGACACGGTGATGGAGCCGACACCGCCTCCCACCCCGACGCCATATGAGATGGCGAAGACCAACATCGCGGCGGCCGGTACGGCGGCAGAGGCCCAGGCGGCCTACGATGCCGTGAAGGACGCTGTTACCGCCTCGGAAGGCGATCGGCTGCAGGCACTGGTCGACGACCGAGCCGATGAGCTGGCGCAAATGGCCCGGGAAGCGGACCAAAAGGCCGCGCTGATGACCGCCGCCGGCATGATCGACACGTCCGACCTGTCGACCCAGGCGTTGGTTGACGCCGCCCGGACGGCCATCGCAGGGCTTCGGCAGGCGCTGGACGACGCGGACGACGTGAGCGATGCCGACAAGGGCATGTACATGTCGCAGCTGACCGGCGCCGTGGATGCCGTGGACATGGCGCAGGGCGGGATCGACACCGCGACGCGCCGGATGAACCAGATGACGGCGCTGTCGGATGCTTCGGGTACGCTCCAGACTGCCCTCGCGGCGCTTTCCGGCTCGACTCCCACCCAGGCGCAGCTCGACGCCGCCAACACGGCGCTCACCGCTCTGAACAACGCGATTACGGGCGGCGGCGACCTGACCGATACGGAAAAGGCCCCGTATCAGAGAGAGGCGAACAACGCGGCGGCGCCGATCCAGACGGCGCAAATGGCCTTCGACGACGCCGAGGATGACGCCGAAGACGCCAGGAATGCGGCCATGGCCGTAACCGCCGCGAAGTTGTATGCGGGGATCAGTGCGCCAATGGGCGACCCTGCGTCCCCCGGAAACGACGACCGGGCGGCTCGGTATGACACCACGAATGCAACCACCATCGAGGTGTTCATCGGTGACGGCAACACCCCGTCCACCGCCGTTGTTCTGACGGAAGACAAGAAGACCACGGTTGCCGACAACGACGGCTGGGAAGGCAAGCGGTACGCCCGCACGTCGCCTGCCAGCGACGGCACGTACGAGGCGGTGGTTTACTCGAACGTCGAAGAGCCAACGCCGGGGGCGAGGTTCTCGACGGTGTACACCGCCAACATCACGGCCGGAGTGCTGGCTGCGACTATTGTCGAAGCTACCGCTAATTCCGGCAGGGTTGCGAGCCCAAGCTTCGACCAATCCTCGGGGGTGAAGAGGTTCCCGTTTCCGGAAGAGAACCCGAACAATCAGAGCACGATCACCATCGGCGGCAGTTTCCACGGGGTGCCGGGCACCTACAGTTGCACGCCCGGCGGCACCGCTGTCTGCGCCGTTCGGGTAGCCGCTGAAGGCTTCGAGCTCGGCACGGTGCCTTCGGCAACTGACGTCACCTGGACAGCAGCCAGTAGCCAGTGGACGTTCAAGCCCAGCAATGCGAACGCTCGGGTGATGAGCGCGATGGACACCGCCTACGCCTCTTACGGCTGGTGGCTCCACAAGCCGCTGACCGGCACTTGGTCCGCGAGCGCGTTCCATGACTTCAAGGGTACGGCTACGACCGTCGACATCGCAGACTTGGGTGGAACGGCGACTTACATGGGCGGCGCTGCCGGAAAGTACGCTCTCTCAAGCTCCACGGGCGGCACCAACGACGCCGGCCACTTCACCGCGAGGGCGACGCTCGAAGCCGATTTCGAGGACGACACGATCGCCGGCACCATCGACTACTTCATGGGCGCCGACGGCGAGGCCCGGGACTGGTCTGTCGAGTTGAAGGAAGCCGCCCTCGCCGATAGTGGGGAAATTACCCGCGCTGCTGCGGACGACACGGTTTGGACCATCGGCGGGACGGCCGCCGCCGCCTCTGGCGAGTGGTCCGGCGACCTGCGCGAAGAGGACAACAACGGCGTTCCGAAGGCCGCCACCGGCACCTTCTACACCGAGCACGGCAGGGACGGCCACATGGTCGGAGCGTTCGGCGCCAACCAACAGTAGACCAACCGGGACAGGGTCCGGTTCTCGTATGACAACCTGACCCCGATCCCCGGAGTTGCGTAGCGAGGGTGGCGCCTGAAAGCGCCACCCTCTTTTTCTTTCTCCCCCGCCCATCGAGGTCCGCACCATGTCCCCTGTCTCCCTCTGCCGCGCGCTCGCGCTCGCGGCCTGCGTCGCGGTCGCGACCCCCTGCGCCGGCGCGGTCGCCGCGCCCGCCGCGCCGCCGGCCGCCGAACTGACCGAAGCCCGCGCCCTGGTCCGGGCGGGCAAGCCGGAGGCGGCGCTGGCGATCTTGCGGCCCCTGGCGCGGGGCCGCACCGTCGATGCCGCCGTGCTGTTCAATATCGGGCTCGCGGCGATCGGCGCGTCGCGGAGACCGGGCATCGACGGGGACGCGCGCGAGGCGCTGCTCGACGAGGCGATCGCCGCGCTCCACACCATGCTGGTCGGGCGCCCCGGGCTGATCCGCGTGCGGCTCGAGCTCGCCCGCGCCTTCTTCCTCAAGGAAGAGGACAGCCTGGCGCGGCGTCACTTCGAGCAGGTGCTGGCCGGCAACCCGCCGGCCGGGGTGGCGCTCAACGTCAACCGCTTCCTCAACATCATCCGCGCGCGCAAGCGCTGGAGCCTGCGCGTCGGCGCGGCGATGCTGCCGGACACCAATCTCGGCGCGGCCTCGGACGAGCGGATCATCTATATCGACGTGGGTGGGGCGCGCCTGCCGTTCCGCCGCAACCAGGAGCGGCTCGTCACCTCAGGCATCGGCGTCTCGGCCTGGCTGGGCGGCGAGTACCAGTACCCGCTGTCGCCCCCCGGATCGGGGTCCGGGGCAAGCAACTGGCGGCTGCGCGGCGGCGGCGACATCGCGCGCCGGGAGTACAGGGAGAGCCGGTTCGACCAGCTCACCGTCTCCGGCCATGTCGGGCCGCGCTGGCTGATCGGCCGCGGGTCGGAGGCGAGCCTGCTGCTCACCGGGCTGCACCAGTGGACCGGCTCGGGGCTGGAGGAGCCCTCGCATTACGATATCGGCGTCCGCGTCGAGGGACGCCACCGGCTGACCCCGCGCACCACGCTGACCGCGCGGCTCGCGCGCGCCGAACGCCGCTACGACACCGAAGAGAACCGCGACGGGCCGATCCTCGATGTCTCGCTCGGCACCTTCTTTGTGGCCTCGCCGACGCTGCGCCTCGACGCGTCGGTCGGCTGGGGGCGCGAGCGGCCCGGGCTCGAACGCTTCCGCAACTCCAGCCGCCGGGTGCATGTCGGCGCCACGGCGGCGCTCCCCTGGGGCTTTACCGTCGGCGGCTCGGGCGCGCTGCGCTGGACCGACTGGGAGGGCAGCTGGCTCCCCTTCGTCGAGGACGGCGGCGAACGCAAGGACCTCACCCGCACCATCCGCCTGTTCGCCCACAACCGCGCGCTCACCGTCCAGGGCTTCAGCCCCCAGGTCTCGGTGACCCAGGAGAGCCGCACCACCAACGCCCAGCTGCACGACTACGAACGCCTGTTCGGCGAGGTGAGGTTCGTGCGGCTGTTCTGAGGCGGGGGTGGGGGGGCGGAGTGGAGAAACCTCCCAGCCCCGCGCGCAATCCCTCGTCATTTCGACCGGAGCCGTGCGGAGCACGGCGGAGTGGAGAAACCTCCCAGCCCCACGCGCAGCCCCTCGTCATTTCGACCGGAGCCGTGCGGAGCACGGCGTAGTGGAGAAACCTCGTCCCGATTGGCTGGGAGGTTTCTCCACTGCGCGCCTTACGGCGCTTCGGTCGAAATGACGAATGGGAGGGAGCCGGGCAGGGAGGTTTCTCCACTCCGCTTCGCTCCGGTCGAAATGACGAGTGGGGGTGGGGGTGGGGGTGGGGGGGGCGCGTGCGGCAGGGAGGTTTCTCCACTTCGCGCTTCGCGCTTCGGTCGAAATGACGGGGCGCGGCGCGGCGCGGGCGCGCCCTACCGGTTGATCGCCTCCCACAGATCCTCAAACCCCGGGTTCACATCGGCGATCAGCGCCAGCTTCTTCGCCCGCCGCCAGCGCTTGATCTGCTTCTCCCGGGCGATCGCGCCGAGGATGTCCTCGTGCGGCTCGCACCACAGCAGCCGGTCGATATTGTAGCGCCGGGTGAACCCGCCGGCCTCCCCGCTGCGGTGCCGGTCCACGCGGCGCACCAGGTCCGCGGTCACCCCGACATAGAGGACCAGCCCACGGCTCCCCATGATGTAGACCCAGCCGCCCGACATGGCCGGAACGTAGCGGGAACGGTGGGCGGGGGCAACCGACGATTGCAGATCCCACCCCCCGCTCGTCATTTCGACCGGAGCGCCGCAGGCGCGCAGTGGAGAAACCTCCCTGCCAATGGGGACGAGGTTTCTCCACTCCGCCGCGCTGCCGCACGGCTCCGGTCGAAATGACGGGGCGGGGGCCGTGGGCGCGCAGTGGAGAAACCTCCCTGCCCAGCTTCCTCCCTCCCTCCCTCCCCTCGTCATTTCGACCGGAGCGCCGGAGGCGCGGAGTGGAGAAACCTCCCTGCCCGGCTCCCTCCCTCCCCCCTCGTCATTTCGACCGGAGCGCGCAGCGCGGAGTGGAGAACCCTCCCTGCCCCATGGGGACGAGGTTTCTCCACTCCGCCGTGCTGCGCACGGCTCCGGTCGAAATGA
>MKWU01005333.1_pt1 | contig 14091 bp, 15 predicted proteins | sample 809101 | NCBI WGS metagenome assembly MKWU01 (sample SAMN05860141, study PRJNA318959) | sponge metagenome | host: Aplysina aerophoba | place: Slovenia: Piran, Adriatic Sea, Gulf of Piran | collected 2013-05-07 | reverse complement strand
CATCTTCATGGCACTATTATACAGTCTTGAATTGATGATGTGCATGTTCACAACTGTTACAAACAACGTCCGACCAAATTATCTTAGCGTCCGACCAAAATTGAGTTTGTTCGGACATGTGTCCATGCAAAACCAAATAGTTATTTTCAGCACTGCTGTGGCTAAAAAGATAACTGGGTACGCTGCCAAGGATTGCCAAGAAATGTTGCATACATACATACATACATGAAAATGCATTCCCTATCTAATAGCTATTAATTGATGAAATGACATTATTACATGTTATGGCATTCTTCCTTGGCAGAAGAGAGATATAATTGCATTCCATGTTGAAATGGCCCCAATAGAAGCAAAGCTTGCAGAACGTGACCAGCAGCTACAGCCCATCCCTCTCGACAATGTGAAAGGTGTAAGTGATCCCCAGGGAAAGGGAGGAGGTTTTTGGACTAAGCGAACTGCTCAGGCATATGGCTTTCCAAAGGGAGAACCCCTGGCTCGCTCTGGTGGAAAAATTCTGGAGTACATCCCATCCACCAGTCAGTGATTATTGTGCAGTGTATGACACGAGGAGAGCTTGACCTTTTTAAATTAATTCAACATCTTGTTCTTACAGGTGAAAAATCGGAGCGCATATCATACCAGGTCAGAACAGAGGGAGGCTCCTCAGGTGGACCAGTGTTTGTGACATTTGGAGATGACAATCCTGTTGTTGTGGCCATCCACGTTGAATCCGGAGACAGAGACAAAAAGTGCAACTATGGAACCCTTCTGTGGCCCTTCCTGAAGCAAAAATATTCTGAGGAAGATTAGACAATAATAACAGTATACTACATCGCTAGACAATAGTCCTGATGGCTAGCTATGCTGCCATAGATGCATGCAGTGTAGTATATTTTCTCAGGTTTGTATGACTAGCAGCGTGTATGCTGACCTGTACAGAGCTAGAGTGTGAGAGTGTTGTGTTATTGTTAGCTGGATATTGCAGATTTATTTCACTGCTTTCGGTCAGTGTTGTATGGAGCATGACGAAATTTCGCACGTGATCTGCTCTGCCAACTCGAAATGAGAGTTGGTCGACCTTCTAACGCACCTGTCGATGAGCAGGCAGACTGTAGCTAGCGACTTGTGGTCTACGGTAAAGGTGAAGACGAGTCGCGACGAGCTGTAGCTGCAGAGCTTGGAGAGACCTTGACATGGATGACGGAAGGAAAATGGCTTTGGAAAAATATCGAAACGACTTCAGAAGTGAAATGATAGTCAGAAACATCTTTCCAAGCCTCCATAAAGATGCAGGAGGATTCCTTGACGAGGTGGAACAGGATCGGGCTACTTCGAAGGAGAAGGAAGGCAATGTGGCGCAAGTCGACGAACTAGTCGACATCCTACTGACCAAAGAGAAGGAAGACTTTGATCGCTTCTGTGCTGTTGTTGGAGGGAACGACGCGACGCTTGCAAAGAAGCTAAGAGAAGCCGCTGAACCTGGTCCACCCCAAGGCTGCAAGTTGTGGCCAGATATTCACTTCTCTCCAAAGCCAGGTGGACATCTTGTTCAAGAGAGCATTTGGGATGACCTCAAGTCAGCTGTAGTGTGCATACGGTGAGTGTGTGCTCGTCCACGCATGCATGCATGTAGGATAAGGACCGGGGGAACTTGGAACAAAATATTTATCATAAATATTTTGTTCAAAGTGACTTTGTCGCTGTGCATTGACCACCACGGAAAGAGGGATCAACACCATGCATCATTGTCAGTCTATAGCTTGTTGTAGATAGACAGACTTGCTCTGCCCCCTAAATGGGTATGCCTTTGCATGTGTACTGCCTTCGTTGATGTAAGCTGTAGACCCCCTTGAAACCAGAAGCTCAGGCAGCACATATCTGAAGGAACACTAACTTAAACAATCTTCATAGCTGACTAGGTCCACACAACGTTTAGCAGTGCCTATTCACTGTTAAAAATTTGTTCCATACGTTCGCTGCTATCCCTTAGTCGCTTCACCTTGCCTTACTCACTGACTGGGGTACTGGTGGATGTCTTCTGCCGGTATCTGCATCTAACAGTGGCTCGACAAGCACAGGCTTTATAGCAAGAACACCAGATGGTGAGTGCGTTTTGTTGTCAGCTCTCCACTGCTTTCTTAAGGGCAAGGAAGAGGAGGAGGAAGATGGGGAGGAACCAGGTGGTGTGGCAGTTGAGGGACTAGCACAACCGGGCAGGAGGAGCAAGAAGGCTAAGAAGTGCTCAGAAATTGAATTGCAAGTAGATAACCCGCTGAGCTTAAGCGAATGATTGAGGAGAATGATGAGAAACTCCTCAGGGATCGCATCCTCAGCTATCCCTACTGGTTTTGCTACATGGAAGTGGACCAGTATGTGGAGCTCAAGGGAAGTGACTTTGTAGCAGAGCATGTCAGAGTGGAGTACAGTGTGGTGAGTATGTGTATGGCTACAGGACAGCATGTGCATGCATTGCTGCCATTGTTTATATAAAAGAAGTACATTAAAATGATGCATGTGTATAGTCTCGTACCCTAGCTGACCCTCTCTGCAGCCACAAGTTTATTCACTGCTTCTCATTGGCTTAGGAAGAAGATGATCCCTAATTGCTTGCATGCATGGGGGTGGAGTCTGTGTGAAGGCAGCTTATTGCACTAACTGTGTATGTGAAGTCTTGTTTTCCTCACTAAATTCTTTGCTGCCGGCTACAAGCTGTAGTATAATTATAGAATAAACAGTGATTTAGCTAATAAGGAATTGCATTAATTGGACATCCGTATATATTAGGCCACTGACATGTAGAGAAACATTACTTTGATCAATGTGTTTTTTGTTGTTTGTTTTGCAGGAGAGAGATATAATTTCGTTCCCTGTTGAAATGGCCACAATAGAAGCAAAGCTTGCAGAACGTGGCCAGCAGCTACAGCCCATCCCTCTCGACAATGTGAAGGCTCCCCAGGGAAGGGGTGCTGGACACTTTTGGACTGACTGCACTGCTATTGTATACAGCTTTCCATTGGGAAAACCCCTGTCTCGTTCTGCTGGTAAAGTTGTGGACTATATCCAACCCCCTGGTCAGTTACTCAATCATCATCTGAAATTGCATAGTATGTCTCATTATAGGAGGGTTTGGCCGTTTTAATTTATGCACACCATCACTGTCTTTTGCAGACAAGAAAACAGAGCGCATAGCATATCAAATGAGAATGGAAGGGTGCTCCTCAGGTGGACCAGTGTTTGTGACCCTTGGGGAGGACAATCCTGTTGTCGTGGCAATCCACAGTGAATCTGGAGTGAGAACAGATGCTCTCAACAAGGGAGCCCCCCTGTAGCCCTTCCTACAGAGGACATGTTTTCAAGAAGATAGACAATAACCACCACCAAGCTACATGACACAACTGCACATGCTGTTTTTGTATAAATAGCTAGCAAAATACAGAACTGAAATCTGATCTGATATAGTGAGTGCATTATTGGTAGCTATAGCGTCGTATATTGCAATACATTACCCAGAAGTCATTGGTTGGATAATAATTGACATATTATACATATTGCTATAACATAACATACACACAGCTTGTAGCATTTGATGAGTAGAAAGTTATCCTTGGCTCATATAGCTCGCTCATGCAGTCACATGTATGTGGTGTAACATGAGCGGATAACTATTGAGTAAAACCGGAAGAGGGTACCCCTACTGTAGATGTCATCTATTATACTTGCAATACATTTCCTGGAAGTCACTGGTTGGACAACAATTTACATAATAATTATTATATTATCCACATTTGATGTACACATACACACAACTTGTAGCATTTGATGAGTAGTAAGTTTGGCTCATATAGCTCATGCAGTCACATGCATGTGATAAATAAAACTGTCAGTCCTGTCCTGATTTATTCTACTCTCTATTATTTCTTATTATGTGCGCACATGAAGTTGTGATCATTTTTCTTACATTCCACACCTGAATGTGACAAATTATCTCAAGAAAATGAGCGTTTTCAAGAAAATGTGTATTTTAAGCTAAATATCTGTTTGCTTGCTCTTTTACTTAATAAAGGGAGGTCACCTTGATGTTGTATGACTTGTGCCCATTGCAATGATATACAATTTGTTGGACTAACCACACTCATGGGTACGCCAATTGCTTCTGAATCTGATATGGTCTGTTATACACATTATAATAGGGAAATATCCACTGCTTGTTTTAATCTCTAAATAATAATTATAGCTATAGTATGAAACCGAAGAAAAGGTATTGTAGCAACTCATTGGGCATGAAGTGATCTATCCATCTGTGAAGGTGCTAGAGGCATCTTGTGCTCAGGTGGTGCGCCATTTCCAGTTTTACCATGTCAGGTTCTGCTTGTTTCCATCTGTATCTAAGTCTTCAAGCACATTGTGCCTAGCCACATTCTTCTAATCAGGTTCCAATTAGCACCAAACATCATCAAAGAAAGGCGAGGAAGGAAATGATCACAACAACTTCATATGTGTCTACATTATTATCTACAATTACCATACAATCCAAGGTGTGCATGTATAGGCACAGAATTGCACACCTTGGATTGTATGGTAATTGTAGACAATAATGTAGACACATATCCACTAGAATATGGTAGCATAGATACCAATGCTGCAGACTGTCCTGTGTGTGTACGGTTTCCTGCAGGTGAGAAGGTGGAGTAGACGTAGCTAGCTAGCTGCATTGCCGTGCAGCTGGAGATTGAGGAGGTGACAGACCAGATCAACCTGGACTAGCTACCAGAAAGTGAAGAAGGGCTACTATGACAACAACAGGATGTGAAAGCTTGATGATGTGGCTCATGCCTACGGCTTTAAATGGAGATAGATTGTAATAGTAGCTAGCTACAACGACGTTTCGACTACGAAGGTCTTCGTCAGGTAGCTACAAAGGTTTTGTACTTGACAAAGACCTTCGTGGTTGAAACGTCGTACTGTTGCAATCTAATGTGCTACGTGAAATGCTCGACATCACTACCAACACGTGTGGTAGCTTGCCACACGGTTGCATTTCTCGTCCCGGATGGATCCAGCCCTCAAAGTGGGCAGCCATTTTGAGGAAGTGGGCTGGGTCCGCGAAAATCGCAGAGAAAATGGCTCAGGAAGGCGAATATGACTCATGTCCGGCGGAGGGTCTCAATTTTAATATGACTCACATCTCAGAGTATCAACTGCTTGGCTTCTTCATATTGGTGTTAGGGTTAGGGATAGGATTGGGGATAGGGTTGATAGTGGTGGTTGGGTGGATTTTGTATCACAAATTTGGAGCTCCTGTGCCATCCGCGGTGCCATCTGCCAGCGCGAGACAAGTGTGGAGCTCGAGTATTAATGATGGCTCACCGAACAGTCATGATCAAAGCCTAACAGAAGGTACTGCCCCTTAGGAATGACATAGGCACCTCAATCCCGCTTACTAGCTCTGGTAGCTACATATGTCACTAGCTTGTCTAAACCACGCAAGTTATGGTTAGGCTAATGATGCTGTATTGAAAGTGCAGTAGTTACTAGCTGTATGTCTTCCATTAATTTGGTACAGGACCAATGAGTGACTACAACTCAAATGCCTTAAAAGCTTTACGGAGAAGGCTAAAGGACAGCGTTGTGATGGAACAACTCGTTGACATATTGGAACCACCAGCTGGAGGTTTCATGAATCCAACTGAAGCACAAAGTGTTTGTAATGCTCGAAGTCAAATGGGAAAGTTGATTGAGATCTTGCTTAGCAAAGGAGACAAGGAGTTTAACACTTTCTGTGATATGCTGCAAGAAAGCAACCATTGTGCATGGGCAGTTGAGTTGAAACAGAAAGCAGAGTGGTACAGAAAAAAGAACCAGACAAACGGTAAGAATGGCAGCGAGCCATAAACAACGAAGTCATGTGCTTTAGTGTATACAGTTGTTTCAGGTTGCATGATTATAGTACTACAATGGCAGAGTCTCATGTGTTGCCATTTCAGAAGTCACGTGAGGCTGTGCTGTTCAAGTGAGTGATTGTGCAGTGTGCAAACGGGACAAGAAATGCTGAAGTGACTGAACTACATTTGTGATATGTTCATGTCATGAATGCTTTTTTATTGCCTACGGTGTTTCCCACCTTCAGTCTCATGTAATAATGCAGTACACTTTTGCAAACTTGGTGTATGTCTGAACAGTCCTGAATGGCTGTACAAGTTTGACATGATTGAGGTTTGTTCACACTAGTGGAAATGATTGGTTTCAGACATCGGTAGGTAACTTTTGGCCACTTTCATCAGTGATAGCAGTCCACAGCATTCCTGCAGTTTAAATGTTGCATGAATAATAAACTGCCACCAATGAAAGTAGCCAAAGGTTACTGAACTTCTGAAAACTGTGAGTCATTTAACTACTGTGAATGAACCTCAATCATGTCAAACCTGTGATACAAAGCATAATTATTCTGATGATTGCGTATTTTCCTTGCTCCTTGCTAGGAGCTCAGACTGTATGTACCACATACTACCATCTTTACTAACAAATATCTTGTGTACAGATGTGAACCCTGCGTATGATGTTGCGACTCCTGAGGCAGGGGATCATAAGTGCCTGAGGAATGCACCAAAGAACGCAAAGCTGATAAGGACTCTTTATCGTGATGCCTATCATGGTATTACAAGCATTCTAGCAAACTACAGAGTACAAGACTTCAGTGGCATAATGGCAACTGCGAAGAAAGCAATTCAACAGAGACGTAGAGATGTGAGGGCTTTAACCACTGCAGACACAGTGGCAAAGGTGCTATACGTGTTACATGATGATGAAGATTGGAAAGACACTCAATCTCTGCAGGCAATTGTGCAGTGCATTCCGGATGACGAAGGAACAAAAGTCATCAAGGGACTTCTGTGTCGGTATAATTCACACTTAGCTGTGTATAAAGAGGAAGTCCCAGGTAGTGCAGGACTCCCTCACAAAGGATGTGTCTGCACCAGAGGCGTCCATAAGGAAATGCTTGAGGTCACTATGGCCAGAAACATCAATGGGTTCACTTTCAAGGACCTGACAGAAGTGCAAAAGCTGCTTCTCCACAATTCCTTGAATTGCCGTGAAGAAGACATACTTGATGTCGAGCCCGGCAGCACCACAGTTGTCTTCCTAATTGACAAGGTCTTCATAGAGAATATTTTCCATTTCTCACATAAAGCGAGAGCACTGTGGGTCTTTCAGGAACTCAGTGTTACCAGGCTACGAGTCGGAGCATTTGAGTTGAATGTGGTCCAACTGCTGACTCAGCACTTCAAGGAAGCACTCCGCAGTGGACTAACTGGTGGCATGGATTTTGTGGGTGCAACAAAGGTGTGTGGTAGTTGTGAACTGCTAATTCTCTTGTTTGCTTCTCCATGCAATGTACCCCTCCACAACACATGATGAACCGAGATAAACTACTTGATAGAGTAAAGATTCATTACCATGTCTGTAAATAGGCAGTTCTTTGGTTCTCGAGCGAAAGACACGTGGTAGATAGCTTCAATTAGCAAAACGTTTCGTCCCCAAAAGGGTCTTCTTCAGTTGCAAAGGGGTACAAAACAGATCAATCATTGATCTGTTTTGTACCCCTTTGCTCCTTTGAAAGCCCCCCTGACAAAGGTCTTTTGGGGACACTTTAATTCCAACGGATACGGTACAGAAAGGAGGAGCTCTGCTGTATACTGCATCTTTTACGCAATTGAGGGTGTATGTGTTTGTTTCTACTTCCTCCTCCCTTCACACTTGTAGGCCCTCCCTTACCAAGTGTACGCATTGGTCGACCCTGACATATCAGTGAGTGTCTCCGCCCGTTTGTGTATTTCTGTATGTGTCTTTGTCTCTGTTGGTTCATGTTTGAAGTGTGATGTTTGTTGCAGGTACTGCATTATATTACTTACATTGACATGAAATGTTAATGTCATGTGCATTATCTGTACGTTTGCAGGAAAGAATGGTAATTCGAACCATTAATCGCAAAGTTGCAGAACCCTGCCCAGAGCAAGGTGATCCAGTGCATGCATGCACTGTTCAGTTGCCATGTTGTTCACATGTGGTGCAGAAGTGAGAATCTGTAGTCACGTTGTAGGCACCTCAACAGTGTGCCTGACTAGCAGTACAGAAAATACCTATGTATCTCACTTACTGTATACGTATAGTTTGGCAAAAATCTTGTGTAGCAAGGAGGAATAGTCATCTTGAATTGTACCCCCTTGCTGGGCTGTGTAACTATATCAACGAGTTATAGCAATTTTTATGTGTGAACTCACATGAGACTGAATGTTGAATAGTCTGTAATAAGGTAGAGCTGCTGGATTGTGGGATACACAGTTCTCAGCCACCAGCCTGAAGGTGGATGAAATCCTGCCGACGTTTCCATCGTGATGCTTCGGTCTTCTTCAGGACAAAGGTAGCACGTAATGGGAACCCGAATATAGTTCTTATGGCCGCACACCGCATCATGAGCACACTGCCCTGAAGAAGACCAGGGCATAAAAGTCGAAACGTTGGCAGGATTTTTATCCACCTTTCAAATGGTATCTGAGAACTGAGTATCCTGCATGCTTCAGCCAGCTGAGAAGCCCCCGCTTCATCTGCTGGATTGTACTGTAAACTGACGTATTGTCTACAGTGCAAGTGAAATATTAATAGTATTTGCTAGGCTATGCGTGTGTATAAACCTCAGTGTTAATCACCATACCTGTATATGTTTGCTCCCACACAGAAGAGCTTGTGTCTGGCACTGCAGACAGTGAAGGAGTGGAAACTACTCCAGAAATGGTCAGTCACTCCTTATTGATAGCTTTGTGTGCAGTGAATATATGTAGTGAATATTACAGTCTTGCTTAATTGTAGCCAGAGGTACAGTGTTTCACTAAATTGAATTTGTCCTCTGTATTGAAATCTCCCAAAGCTTGCATTTTTATGTCCTTCATTCACTGTATATGATATGAATGGTAACTAACATTTCATCTGCTGCACTCTTCCCTTCACTTTTGCCCAGCATGAGGACAATCTCCCACCCAAGGTGAAAGAGGAGGCAGAACTTGATGATGAAGAGAAGATTAAGGAGGCTACCGACAGTGGTGGGCTGCTGTCTCGTGTCCAAGAGTTGGAGGATGAATTGAAGAATTCTGAATGGAAGAGGATGGACCTGACTCAAAAGAACATGGCCTTGGTGAATCATCTACAAGTTTGTCAGGAGGAAAAAGACCATTCACAACAGGAGATGGCTAGTGTTAAGAAGAGACTGGTGTCCATGCTAAGTTCACAGGTGAGGAGGGTGGAGGGCTTTGGCCCATCATTAAGAGTGCTACATAGGTATAGCCCTTCGACCACTTCATTGAGTAGGATCCCCTTTTGTCTCCACCAGGGTGGTGCTGACAAGGACTCTGCACTGATAGCTCCAAGTGAAGTTCATTCAAAGAGGTATTTTGCATTGCATTTATGCTATATGTACAAACATACCCTTGTCAATAATGTGTGGCTACTTTCACACTACACACTATTTGGTTCATTGTGTACAGATGTGTGTTTCCTGTCCTATACATGTATCACTGCTTTGTGTTACACAACTCTGTACACATTTTGAGCACAACTGCCCTGCTCTGTAGGATCCCCCGCCGGTGGTGGCTGAAGGTATCTGCTGGGAGTTATGACACATCCCTCCTCCCATCCAGCCCCATGGACCAAAGAGAAGGCAGTAGGGAGATGGAGGGAGAGGTGGTGTTCAGGAGGGACACCACGTCCAACCTGTTGAAGGCAGTCAGTGGTACAGAGTGGATGTATCAAAGAGGTGCCCTGGAGAGAGGCAGACGGGTGAGTGTGCATGCTGTTGTGTGTTTGTTTGTATTATGTGGGTGCAAGTGTGGTTTTGCCCATACGTATGTATGTCTGTATCTGTGTGTATGTCTTTGAGTACACTGTGATCGTTTGTTAAGCATTCCTGCTTTATAAGCTCATATCCTCTGTTAAGGTGAAACTTCCTTATTGGTTTTCTGCCCGTTTGTTAAGTGATATCGTAGAAACTCATGGCTTCAAGTCACCGGAGTAATAATGAGCATTTCCGCCCGTAGTACAAGTACAAAAGAATTGTAGTGATACAATGTTTCGACTACAGAGGTCTTCAGTCAGGTGCAAAATATAGTTTAAGTGCCCATAGACTGCGGTAAAGTCCTGACTGGCTAGGTGAACTCATGATATTCTTGTCCGAACACTAGCCAAATTAATCACAACAAACCAGACGTTTCGGCAACCTACAGCTGCCTTCATCAGTGAATAATGGCGCTACAAGCAAAGGTTTATAAATACGGATAGTCACGTGAGGCCTAGGTGCATACCGGAAGTAAAAAACAGCAGGAATAAATCACATCATGTCAGATTAGACATAGCCGGAAATGGACTAAAAACGAGTGGGAGGGGTGTCAGTCCAGTAGAGTTGCATAGAGTCCTGAGTTCACTGGACCTGTGCCTGCAAGAACATCTTTGGGCCCTTAAGAAGGGAGATGTCACTGCCTCTGCTGTTGCAGAGCATGTATTTGAAGCAGGCCACCTGGTGGACCTGTCCAAGGCGTCGGTGATTGACTACCATCCTCACACCCAGACACACTGCCTGCTAGAGTCCTGGCACATCCAACATCTCAGTCCAATCTCAACAGAGAGAAGGGCCGGCCCCATGCCAGTACTCAATGCAACTGTACTGGACTGACACCCCTCCCACCCGTTTTTAGCCCATTTCCGGCTATGTGTAATCTGACATGATGTGATTTACTCCTGCTGTTTTTTACTTCCGGTATGCACCTAGGCCTCACATGACTATCCGTATTTATAAATCTTTGCTTGTAGCGCCATTATTCACTGATGAAGGCAGCCATAGGTTGCCGAAACGTCAGATTTGTTGTGTGTAATTTGGCTAGTGTTTCCGACAAGAGTATCATGCCCATAGACTGATGAAAGGGATTCGCTCTTTTGGTCTGGGCACGAACGGCTAGGTGGTAAGTAGGAAGCTGTACATATTCCAGGTGTATTGATTGATGGCAGAGTGCATCTGGTACAACAGACACGGGATTGTGGAACATCCTCTCGCAATTGCTGATGAAAGGGTGCCAAATATCTTTGTACATTTGGTGGCTGGAAATTACACTTTACTCTGTGTGTGTGCTGGATCGTCTTCCTGGATTTCTGCCATTCTAGCACTTGGATTCTTTCCTGAGTAATAATCGTAATAATATATACATATAAATGCAACACTATATATATGTCCATGCACCTAACCGTCGATCAGTATGGTACAATGTGTGGGTGTGTCGGCTGAGTCATTAGAAAGGTACATGTGCTCTGGGCAGCACTGCAAGTGTTATACTTGGACATTATATATGTCCTTCACCACAACCTACTATACAGTGTCCACTTTAGCGGATTGGTTGATTGATTGAGTGACCCCTTCCAATTCACCTACTTGTTCTCTGTCTTGCTCTGGTATTACCGTTTACATCCTGCCATGTGTTTTCATGTCAACTCCCATGTTCCTTACTCCATACTCATTTTCTACTGAGATACTGTGTGTATGTCGTGGTAGGAGTTGATCTTCTGCCTGTCAACTATGGTACGGTGCATAGAAAACGTTACGATAATTACGTTTGCCGCTTAACGCTTTTCGCTAATTCCTCTCGGTTTATCTGTGAAAATTTCTGGTAAACACATAGCAGTTATCTGTTAAATGGTAATGGTTAATAGTTAATAGTTGGTGGTTCGCACCTATGTATACAATTGTATATATAGTAGCGAGCGCAGTGACACAAGCCACCTACGGTGAGCGATAAGCAGCGATCCGTGAAAACGTTTGCCTGGAGAGATGGACAAGTTCATTGTGCGATATTGCAACAACCACTCAACATGCTACAATGGTAAGGAGTTTCTGGAGTCTATCTCCAAGCTTCATATGAAGGAGAACGCGACGGGTTTTCGTGTGCCCACTCCATTCTCTTTTCTTTGTTCTGGGCCCTGAACATTTGGCAGTATCTGCTCCCGTGGAATGTCATTCCGAGAATTCTTCGCCATAGAACAATTGTACTCTTGGAGACGTTGTACCTCACAGTGTTCACGATCTTGACTAGCTGGGTTGCTGCTGTCTCGTCGTCCACGCGCATTTGTTCCTCGATGATGGCCAAAATGTCGGGCATTAGCTTGAAGCGGCGTCCACTTCCTGGAATACGAGAGAGGGTTCCATGCATCTTGTATTTCCTGATCGTAGCCCATACTGTCTACTTTGAAACGATATATCCCTTCTCCTCACTTTGGCCACGTTCGCGTACGATAATCGTTGCTCGAAGTACAGTTGCACAATCCGTTGTTTGCAATACGCTGATAACACCATTCTCTGTCTCTTCTTTTGCCAACACTGAAAGCTGAGCTGTACAAACTGTGTACGCCCTTAAATTTGTGAGCTACTATGTTTTGCTAACGATTAACCGTCACTCGCTAGCGATTATTGTTTTGCGATTCACCGTGTGATATCCTTTAAAGGACAATAATCATAACGGTTTTTGGGTAGCGTAATGTTTTCTATGCACCGTACCGTATTGCATTCCTCATGTGTAGGCTAACCTCTGTCGGCATCGGTTCACCCGCTATCACCGGCGCTGGCTGGCAGACAATGTCCAGAAGGAGGAGGAGGAGTCGTGCAAGCTGTGGCTCTTACATTGGTCTCCAGATGTGAGCACTGTGATGGAGGGAGAAGAACACGGAGCGGTAAGCTTCAGATGTGAGAGTGAGTGTAGCGAGTGTAGGTGATGGCCAAATATGACTCCATGTGGTGCGTGTGTATGTGTCAAGCCCCCGAGGGCCCCACAAGGAAATCACTTTGTCTAATAATACCCTTTTGTTTCTGACTATGGTACTGAGTGAGGTTGAAGTGTTGGCAGTGGGGTTTTGAGGAGTAGGAAGGATGTACTGTAAAAGTGTAACCAGACCCGTTTTCATGGGGAAGAACTGAATTTTGGGAATGTGTGAGGTGGAGAATGTGTATACCCCACTTCAAGAGGGTTTGGGTGCTGCCTGTTGGATCTGCCTACAGGTGTGTTAAACTTACACTGCTGTCTGACCCTGGATGTGTCAGACTCAAATTGGGTTTGAGTAAGGAAGAATTCTTTTAATAATTATTGTTGAAAGTGTTGCGGCTGTAGGGCAATTTCTAACTAATGCCTTTGCATAACAGGTCTTGTTTTAGTTGGTAGGTTTTAGGGTAGAGCAGTCTTGGATTCATGCACCTGCATGTGGGGAACTCTGGTGATTGTATGGCCTTCAGCTGCTATTAAGACTTGTCTGCTTTATTCTAACTTGATGCAAGTGTTGCTTGCAGTTCATGTCCTGCAACTTTCATTCATTGTTAGGATGAAAGGAAGATGATTGAAGAGGTTACCGGCAGTGGTAAGCTGTTGTCACGTGTTCAGAAGTTGGAGAATAAATTGAAAGATTCGGAACAGAAAAGGATGGACCTGATTCAAGAGAACACGAACTTGCAGAAGATTCTGAAGGCTTGTCGGGAGCAGGAAGACCATACCCGCCAGGAGATGGCTAACCTTAAGGAGCTGCTGTCTGTGCTTAGTTCACAGGTGAGGAGAGTGGAGGGATCAAGGGACCAAACAAGCCATTTCACACACAAGGTAGAAGAGGCTACTAGCAGTGTGTGTAGCAGATCAGCTACAGGTGTAAGCTTCAATGGTATCTTTGTTTATTCCTGCGCCAACTGCATCCACTCCTGCCTAACCTCCCTCATTACTCCCCCCTTCATTCCTCTTGTGTAGTTTGTTCACTCCAGTTCACCCTCACCCCCTCTCTTTTGTTTGCTCTGCTCTACAACAGAGCATGTCCACTTCAGACCCCATCGCCGGAGCGATGCGGGAAGCTGCAGAAGAGGATAATCAGTCAATTGTGCGGCTTCTGGTGAAACAATTTGTTAATGTTGAAGACCAGGTAGGGAGAGAGAGTGCAAGGGAGCAGTATTGATGGGATGTGGGAATGGAAGTTAAAATGAGGAGTGGGATGTGGCATGCAGTGTTGGGATGGATATGCCCCCCTTCT
>MKWU01005332.1_pt1 | contig 14092 bp, 11 predicted proteins | sample 809101 | NCBI WGS metagenome assembly MKWU01 (sample SAMN05860141, study PRJNA318959) | sponge metagenome | host: Aplysina aerophoba | place: Slovenia: Piran, Adriatic Sea, Gulf of Piran | collected 2013-05-07 | reverse complement strand
CCTCCGGTGGATGATGAAGCCATGACGCTACCTGTTAGTGGACCCACCGGTTTCTGTCAACTTGTGCAAGTTGACAAGCACACACCTCACTTGCCATGAAGTAGGGATACAAAAGAGGCTCTGACCAATTCAGCTTGCGCCCTTCGACAAGCCCAGCGCCCGCCGCCCTCCAGACACAAGGAAAATGGCAAACAAGGATAGTGGCCAACCAAACCGTTCGTCCTGAGCGTAGCGAGGCGTAGCCGAGCGAAGTCGAAGGGCGCAAATACTCTACGACAACACAGTTCCCCCAGGAGGACATCAGTGGAACTTGGCATCTATTTCCGTTCTTTCTTCACCAATCCGACCCGGCCCCTGCACGAGCAGATCGACGACGCCGTCGAGATCTGCCACGTGGCCCGCGACTGCGGCTTCGCCGCCATCACCATGCCGCAGCACTGGGTGTCGCACCCCACCATCTGGCCGCAGCCCTTCCCCATGCTGGCGCGGCTGGCGCCCGAGGTGGGCGAGATGCGGCTCCAGACCGGCATCGTGCTACTGCCGCTCCACAACCCGCTCCAGGTGGCGGAAGACGTGGCCACCCTGGACCACATCGCCAAGGGCCGCTTCGTCCTCGGCGTGGGCCTGGGCTACCGCGACACCGAGCTCGAAGCCATCGGCTCCAACCGCAAGCAGCGGGTCTCGCGCATGAGCGAGTCCATCGAGGTGATGAAGAAGCTGTGGACCGGCGAGGAGATCGACCACGAGGGCAAGTACTGGACCGTGCACAAAGCCAAGATGGGATTCACGCCCATCCAGAAGCCCCATCCTCCCATCTGGATCGCCTGCCAGAGCGAAGGCGCGGTGCGCCGCTCCGCCCGCATCGCCGACGCTGCGTACCTGGCACCCCAGGTGGGCTTCGATGACGTCGCCCATCTCATCTCCATCTACCGCGACGAGCGCAGCGTCACCGGCCAGGACGCCGGCCACATCACCATTTCCCGGGGCGTAGCCCTCGCCAAGGACAAGGAGACCGCCATCGCCGAGGCGCGGGAGTCCGCGGCGTCTTCCTACAAGATGTACAGCAGTTGGAACATGCAGGAAGACACCATGGTCAAGATCAACATTGCCTCCGACTCCGAGGTCAGCGCCTGGGCCGTGTCCGGCGACGGCGACGACTGCCTCGAAGACCTCGGCCGGCTGGCCGAGGACGGGGTGGAGTACGTGGGTATGACTCTGCTCAACATGCCCAAGGACCTCTCCGGCCGGAAAGAATACCTGCAGGCCCTGGCCGAGAACGTGCTGCATCGGATGAAGTAGGCTGGGCGGGGTGCCGTAGAAGTCAGGACGAGGCTGCGGTAGGGTATACGGTGCCGGTTTAAGGGGGTTTCAACCCCCCGGGCCTATCGCAGAACCTTACCTCCGAAGAGCGGGAGTTTCGCCAAGAATCTCAGGCCAATAATGGGATGCCTGAGGCGGTCCTGGTTTGTTGGACAGGATGGCGGCGGGGTTAAGTTGTATTCAACTTAAACGGCGATTCCGGTCCCTATCCGCTCTTAACCCCGCGCTGCATTGCCCCGGTTGGCCAATATCTCGATTATGTCCTCGACCGTCTTTCTGTCCGACCCCGTCAACTGACCCAAGTTGCGGTATATTCGCTCGGGGCCTGCTAGCCCCACCGGATCAGGCACCCGGCCCAATAGGTAGTCGGTCGTAACCTCCAGTGCGTCCGCAAGCTTTCGCAAGTTGTCAAAAGACGGCTTGCGTGTCCCGGTCTCGAAATGGGACACCGCCGATGCCTGCAGGTCGGCGCGGTTGGCTAGCCTGCCTTGGCTGAGTTCACGCAATTCGCGCGCGGCGCGTAGCCTCTGAGCAAATTGATCGGAAGGGGGTGTGGAAGTCGGCATGACGCCTCCGCATATGTGTGATGACGCGTACCCTATCTCGCAATTCGGGAGCCTCGGCACACTTGCATGGCGAACACGTCGATAGTAGACGACGCTCTCGTCGAAGACAATGCGGTCATCTGCCGTTGTTCGACATTCGCCACTCTGTCAGTCCTCCACCACATGCCGTCGATGGGCGTGTTGACAAATGGAAGACGATATCGTATATACGACATGACGACAACGTCGTCAATTCACAGTGAGAGAGGTGCAATTATGGTTGCGCAAGCCAAGGAAGGGTCGGCGGTGCCCGACCGGAATAACGCCGGGGGCGGCGAGCTGACCGTCGAGGTTTTTTCGCCGCGCGTCCCCGAGCCGAAGAAGTTCACTTGGTCAAAGTCGCTAAAGGTGGGCGACGCAGCGGACGAAGCGGCGAAGGCATTCGATTACGAAGCAGGGAATCCGACCTTCGTAGACAAGGCCGGGCATGTACTTGACCGCGACAAGACTTTGTTCGAGGCCGGCGTCCAGGACTTCGACAAGCTGGAACTGACGGACAAGGGCGGCGGAGTCTGAACAAAGATGCTGCCGCCTGCAGTCACCGACGCTGCGATAGGTGATGAACTACCGGGTGCCATGGCGTGGGCCAACCGTCACCGAATCGCCATGGACACCGGGTCCATTGCAGATCGCTTAATCCGTGCCGTGTTTGTCCAATCTGGGAGGGGAGAAAAATTCTATCTTCAAGGCGCATTCGAAGATTACAAGGCGTATCCGCCAATATGGGAATGGTACGACGAGGATTGGACGACGAAAGAGGAGTTGCACCTAAGTCCTCATCCCGGAAATAGTCCATTAGGTAGTTCGATATTTATCCAACATCACGGTCGGGGTCTCATCTGTGCCCCTTTCAATCGGCTGGCATATGGCTTGCACAACGGCCCGCATTCAGACTGGGGCAATCCGGCCCAGTGGATCACTGCTGGTAAGGGCTACGTCCATGCGGTGACCATCGGTGACATGCTGAACTTGATCTTGCGCGATTTCCGGTTTTCTGAAGGGCGGATGCGATGATGGTACACCGCACCCGTCCGCTTCCACGTGGAGCCTTACACGGGCATTGCAGGCTTGCCCACGATCTCATCGACGACACGAAGCGGGCGCTAACGGCGTTTTTCAATGCTGGCCGTCATGAAGGAGGTCACGAAGGACTCTGCTATTGGGCTGGACGTGAAGAGTCTAACCTGACGAGCTTGGAGGCCGTCGTCGTGCCTAGTGCGCAGCATGGAAGGGATGGAGTTTTCGTTTCGGAGGCAGCCTTTGCCGACGTGGCTCGCCGTGCCCGAGCAATGGGATTAGGTGTCCTTGCCCAAGTGCACAGTCATCCGGGTCGCGATACTCGACACTCCGATGGCGACGACGACCTGATCGTACTGCCGTTCCAAAATATGCTATCTCTGGTCGCTCCTTACTATGGTCGCTTTCTCCGCACCATAACAGACTTTTCAGTTCACCAGTACCAAGAACGCCGCTGGGTGTTGTGCAACCGCGAATCCGTTTCCGCGTCTTTCGAGATGGCGCCGCATCATGACTGACGATCTCGTGTCGGACTGTGAACACTTCTATCGGGAGCGAGATTCTCGCACTTCGGACTACGTCGAGAGGGATTATCTGGCCATGCCGCCAGTGTCGGTACATGTTTCAGCCGACGCTTGCGAAACCCAATCGGGTCAACTCCTTCTTCAGACACTGGTGAACCAGCTCGCGCGTATCCATCGCGAACTACGGTTGGTGTTGGCGGCTCCCGATGTAGCGCTTTTGACACCAAGTTTGTGTGGCACCTCTACCCTTGGCGACGAAATAATCAGATTGGCTAGGCGCATCGACCCCTTCGGAAAATTCGCGCTTGATGCTGAACCATCATCGCCAGATCACATTTCCATCGGCGTCGGCGCACACTGTCGTCGTGACCTCAACTGGTATCTTGGTTTTGACCGCTCGAACGCCAAACTCAACACCGAACCCTGTCGGCCCGGCAGCAACACGTCGGCAGATCTCAGAGGTGCCGGCCTTGCTGCCACGCTTGGGGCCGCTGCGGCTAGTAAAGCGGCGTTAAATTTCGAAACCGCGCCCACCATCTTGTCCGCGTGGAATTTCGCGAGCGGTGCCGAGGCGGACCCCGGCCCCGCTTTTCTGCCGCCTATTGACGTCGGGCGAGGTCTAATGATAGGTGCGGGAGCCGTAGCCGCTGCAGCCGTTTACTGGCTGATGCAGTGGGGAAACGAATCGCCGTGGACAATGATGGACCGCGATAGGATCGCGCTTCACAACACGAACCGAGGCTTGCTGTTCTTCCCCGAGGATGCGGGTTGGCCACATGGGGTCCCTGCACCCAAGGTGACACGCCTTAGTTCATACCTGGCGAGCACCGTCGCCATAGACGCTTGGTACGACGAGGCGCCGGAATCACGACAAACTTTCGATACAGTGCTGGTCTTGGCAAATGAGCGAGATGTACGGTCGATCGTATCCGCGCGAAATGATCCGATACAAATGCAGGCCACAACCGGCCGGTCGTGGCTCAGTCAGCTTCACCGCCATATCGTCGGACGCGACGACTGCGTCCGATGTCGAACCGCGGACATTCGGTCGCCACAACTCGCCTGCAGTGCCGCACCTACTGCGACCAACGACCAGCCTACAAGACCAGACGCAGCTTTACCGTTTTTGTCCGCTGCTAGCGGTTTGATGTTGATTGCCTCGTTACAACACCTTCAGCAAAGCCAAATGGGAGTTGGCGACTCAAACATGTGGAGTTGGGACTTTCGAAATACACGCCGCATGGCTAGAGCGGCACACTGCTCCTGTCGCGACGACTGTTCGACCGCCTTGAGTTCGGAGGCACGCGGGCACATCGCCAAGAGGACGCGTTGGGCCGATGCATCTTGGATCATGTAGTGCACCTTTCTTATGACACCCTTTGTCCTCACTCTATGGGAACACTTCGGAGAGGAGAAACTATGACCGTCGGTGTCGTGATTCAGTGTAAAGACGGTGTTGTGATGGCGTCAGATAGTCTCACGACGTTTACTCGGGGCGTACCAGTCACTCGCAACACAAACAAATTGCATGTAATTCAGCATGGGGATCTTCTACATCCCATTGCGTTGGTAGGCGCGGGAATGAGTGCATTCATAGACAAGTTCGTGGACCGGGTTAAGAGAGAAGGTATCGCTCGAGCGGCCGAAGTGCTTGGCCGAAAGTTGGACATAGTTGATTTTGTCGAGTGTGTTGGAGAATCTATTTGTTCGAATTTGTTCAAGGAGTATATGATTCAAAGAGCTGAGTTTTTCGGAGGTCGCTTTATCGAATACAGTCTGTCCTTGATTGTTGCTGGCGCGACGACGAATGGGGAGATGCGCTGCTACCACGTCCACAGCCCCGGGTTGGCCGAATCTATTGAAGGATACGGAACGGTTGGCTCCGGTGCAGCTTATGCAGAACTATTCCTCCACGGATTTCTACCGGAACCGGACACAGTAAGAATCGACGAAGCGGTGGAACTTGCGTGTTATACCATAAAGGGTGCGGAAATAATGGACCCTAACGTAGGTGGAGATGCGAAGTTGTGTAAACTCACTATGTCTGGACAACAGTTGATTGCAGAATATGTGCATCAAAGATCAGTGCCACAGTCGGCGAAGGACAAGATGGAAAAGGTACTAAAGAACATTGGGGATAACATGAAGAAGATTATCGCCGACGAAGGAGAACTTCAGGTCGCGACTGACGAACCGAAAAATTGATCCATGAGAAGAGGCGCGTGAGTGAGGACTTCGCGGGAAGGGTGAACCGTGGCGTGATTGCGGGGCTCGACACGTCACATCGACATCCCCGATCCGTGGAAAACTGTCGGCGACCGGAGCGCCCGTTACCAATGTTGGAGACCTGACCGTGTATGAGAAGTTAGGTGCGTCGTGGCACTCGCCGACAGCGTGGAAACACTACAGCTGGAACTCGACGTTTGGCTGCGTCACTACAACACGGAACGGCCTCATCCGGGGTACCGAAAGCAGGGGGGCGGACGTATCGAAGCCGTCAAAAGGCTAGAAGGTTAAGAGGACACCTAAAATTGTTGGACACGGTTAACGATCGGGTTTCAAACCCGTCTGTGTTCGGACCGTGGCAGCAACCGAGAACCCCATGGCGCTTGAGATCGAGCGCAAGTTCCTGGTCACCGGAGACGAATGGCGCAAGGCCGAGGGAACGGTCCTGCGCCAGGGTTACCTGAGCACCCACCCCGAACGCACCGTCCGTGTCCGCGTCGAGGGCGACAAGGCCACTCTGAGCATCAAGGGCATCACCCGTGGCGCCACCCGCTCCGAATACGAGTACGACATCCCGCCCGAAGACGCCGTCGAACTGCTCCGCCTGTGCGAGCCCCCGCGAATCGAGAAGGTGCGCCGGCGCCTGGAGCACGACGGCCTCGTCTGGGAAGTGGACGAGTTCCTCGGCGAAAACCAGGGCCTCGTCGTCGCCGAGGTCGAGCTAGACCGCGAAGACCGCCCGTTCACCAAACCCCCGTGGGTCGGCGAAGAAGTCACCCACGACCCTCGCTTCTACAACGCCAACCTTGTGGCAAATCCCTTCACCAAGTGGCAGAATTCCTAGAAGCGCCCCCGGCACCGGGGCGCCCCGGGTCTTCCCGAACACGGAGGGGTGGCCGAGTGGTTTAAGGCACCGGTCTTGAAAATCGGCGTCCGCCTAACAAGTGGACCGCGAGTTCGAATCTCGCCCCCTCCGCCACCACATTCCCATACGGTACTTGAGCGCTCCGTTGACGCGGTCGGCATATCTGGTCTATGCTGGACTAGTTTGTGATCTCGTGATCGGAGGAGGCTTGTTCGTGACAAGGACCGGACCGCAACGTGTTTGGACCGTGGCCGAGGCGAAGGCCCACCTCTCCGAGATCCTGCGCCTGGCCCAATCGGAAGGGCCGCAACGTATCGGTACCCGGCGGTCGTTCGTCGTCGTGCCCGCGGACGCATGGGACAACAAAGCCAATCCTCGTAAGCCCCTTGGCAGGTGGCTGATCGAGAACATGCCACGCGGGGTAGATCTCGAAGTTCCCGACCGCCGTTCCGTTCGGGAGGTTCCGTTCAGCGACGAGGATGACGAATGAGCGGGTATCTCCTGGACACAAATGGCCGTCGGTTTCACTAGAATGGCCTAATCATTCGATTCTACTACGTTTTTCTTTGGCAGCTTCCAGTCACCACCTTCGCCGTAAGCGAATCGCAAGCGGATTGAACACAATACTAGCGTATCTCTAGCGCACACTCGTCCAGTTTCTCCGAAGTCACCTCTTCGGGCACATGCCTCGGTCGGTGCGCTTGATCCGTCCCTCCTTGGACCAGCGTGGGATCACGTGCCTGAGTTAGGATCGCGGTTTCCCACTCGCCGTCTCGTGGGTGTGCAGGGTATCCACAATAAACTCACCGGCAGGGCCGTGAAGACTGCATTCCAATCGATCATCGAGCCGACGCGGTGGAGGCCAACTCGGTTTGGACGAGTTGGTCGGAGGTCCAGGAAGAATAGCAGGGCAGTAGATTGTGCACGTAGTAGGACTTACGAGCCGTACCGGAGTCTTGCGACGGCCCCTTGTTTCACCAGTTGGCCTTGCGCGTAACGTGCGGGCATGGCCGGTGACCGCCAGCGCCCGGCAACCTGCATTTCGACCAGGGAGGCTCCGGCCATGGCCAGGCTCTGCGCGCTGCCCACGCGAAGGCTGTGTCCGCTGATCCGGCCGCCCACCCCGGCAGCCTTGGCCCGCAGGATGATGATGCGCCGGATGCTCCTTTCCGTCAGACGCCCCCGGCGCAAGTGGCCCGATCTGTGCACGGCCCGGAACAACGCCCCTTCCGCCAAACGGGCCTTGAGCAGCCACGCACGGATGCGCTCCACGGTCGGCTTCCCAAGGAATTGCAGGACACCCTTGCCCTCCTGATCCGTCTTGCTGCGCCGGATCAGCAACGTCTGCTCCGTCAGGTTCACGTCCTCAACGTCCAGGGACGCGACTTCCGACACTCTGAGCAGGGCGTCGCTCGCCACCGCCACGATCGCGGCATCGCGCAGCCCGATCGGATGGTTCCGCTGCTCGGCCATTGCCGCCACCCGGTCCGCCTGCTCCCATCGCACCCCGGCAACCTGGCCCGGACCACGCCCGGCCGCCAGACGTCGGAACCCGGCTAGCACCCGTGTCGTTGCCGCACCTACAGGTGAGGGCAGACCACGAAGCTTGGCCCGGAAACGCAACGCCGAAACCAACATTGCGGCACACGCTACGGAGCGCCCCATGTCGTACAGCCGTCCGAGGTACGCCGCGACTCCGGCGTCGGTTTCCGGGTATTCGGAACGTTCAAACTGTCGCAACGCCAACTTGTACGCCTCGCGCGTATTCTCGGCAATCGACGCCTGCACCAGATCCGCGGCGGACCGGACCAAGTCGACCGCGGTCGGTGTGTCAACCTCGGCCAGTGCCGTTGCTACAGTGGGTTCCTGGCTCGGTGGGTCCTTTTGGGAAGCTCTGGCGCTTGCCTTGGAGATCCTCGTCCACGTCTTTGACATCGGGTTGTCAGGTCACCTCCTCCATCAAGAAGTGTAACAGAAAATCAGCCAAGGAGAGAAAGTTGGCGGCAACTGTAAGGTGCCCATTCATGGCGCCGGGGGGTTGTCCCGCCGGGGCTGCATGTCCTCACCCATCGAGCCCTGGATCGGCTACCTGCCGGTCAGCCCGGACGGTGCGGTGCTCTTCTTCCATCTCATCAACGCCCAGTCCCTTGCGCCCCACCGAGACCATCCGAAGGGCCTCGGAACTGCTTTACGTGCTTCTCAATTTATTTCAATCTAGCGCGACTTCTTCTATTGCAAAATGACCAATAATCGCATTTTCCAGACTTCAGTTGCCGATCTCGAGTGTGTTAACTGCATGCCGGGCGCCTCCTATGCCAGCAAAATTCCTGCTTTGAGCCACACGCACGCCTCCGCCACGCAAGGAAAGGGAAAAAAACGGCGTGGGGAAGATCTTCCAGGTCTACAAATTTCCCATATATGCGAATAGCGGTTTACACGGACCTAAAGGCGCACTGCTGTGCCGGAGGGTGGCGAATGAGACTCAGTGAGACTGGAACCGGGAGGCTCTCTGTCCCATCCGCAGCTCTCTTTTCGCGGTGGCGGCAATTCCGTGGGCGGGTGGCGGCGCTGGCTGTCCTCGCGGTGCTCGGGGTCGTAGCGCCTACCCCCGCCGCCGCCGACACGGCGCCGACGATTTCCTCGGTGACGATCAACTCGACGCCGTCGTTCGACGCGGACGGCGACAATACGGCGGACACCTACGTCCGGCGCGACAAGATCGTCGTGGACGTGCGCTTCAGCGAGGCGGTGACGGTCTCCGGCGGCAACAACAATGTGCGGTTGCGCCTGGACCTGGGCGCGGACGACTCGAACCTCGCCAACAGCCGCAGGGTGCTCAAGCTCAAGAGCGTTGTCGGCGGCAATACGCTGCGGTTCGAGCACCGGGTGACGGCTTCGGACAGCGATCCGGACGGCGTGTGGGCGCAGACGGTATCGGCGACCAACGCCCGGACGGTGTTCACGGTGGGCGGCGCGGCGTTGACGAGTACGGCGACCGGCGTCGCGGCGGTGTTGACGAAGAGCGGGCTGCCGACCTCGGGCGCGGCGACTCACAAGGTGGACGGCAGCCGGACCCAGGCGGCCGCCAACCGCGCGCCGAACTTTCCGGCGATCCCGGAGGACAGGCCCGTCACGCTATATATAGTTGACGAAAACAACGCCGCAGGTGCGCCGGTGGTGACGGTCGCGGCGACGGACCCGGACGGGGATGCACTGACCTATGCGCTGGACAGCGCCTCGGACGCGGTGTTCGACATAGATTCGAGCGGCAACATCACCGCGACGGCGGCCAACGCGCTCGACCACGAGACGAAGGCCAGATACACGGTGACGGTGTCGGTGCATGACGGCAAAAGTGCCGCGGGCGCCGCGGACACGACGGTAGACGCGACGAAAAGCGTGACGGTCGTGGTGGCTGACGCGGAGGAGCCGCCGGTCTTCCCGGCGAACGCGCCGACGACTCTTGAGGTTGCGGAGAACAATACGGCGGGCGCGGCGGTGGGCACGGTATCAGCGACGGACTCTGACGGCGACGCGCTGACCTATGCCCTGGACAGCGCCTCGGACGCGGTGTTCGACATCGATTCAAGCGGCAACATCACGGTGACGGCGGCCAACGCGCTTGATTACGAGACGACGGCCAGCTACGCGGTGACGGTGTCAGTGCATGACGGCAAGGACGCGGCGGGCGGTGCGGACACAACGGTGGATGCGACGCACAGCCTGACGATTTCGGTAACCGATGTGGAGGAGCCGCCGGTCTTCCCGTCGGACGCGCCGACGACTCTTTTGGTTTTGGAGAAAAATACCGCAGGCGAGGTGGTGGGCAGGGTATCAGCGACGGACTCGGACGGCGACGCGCTGAACTATGCGCTGGATAGCGCCTCGGACACGGTGTTCGACATCGATTCAATCGGCAACATCACGGTGACGGCGGCGAACGCGCTCGATTACGAGACGACGCCCAACTACACCGTCACGGTGTCGGTGCATGACGGCAAGGACGCCGCGGGTGCTGCGGACACGACCGTGGACGCGACGCGGAGCGTCAGGGTCGTGGTGGTCGACTTGGAGGAGCCGCCAGCTTTCTCGGCTAACGCACCGACGACTCTTGACGTTGCGGAGAACAACGCGGCCGGCGCGCCGGTGGGCACGGTATCGGCGACGGACTCGGACGGCGACGCGCTGACGTACGCGCTGGACAGCGCCTCAGACGCAGTGTTCGACATCGATTCCAGCGGCGCCATCACGGTGACGGCGGCGAACGCGCTCGATTACGAGACGACGGCCAGCTACTCGGTCACGGTATCGGTGCACGACGGCAAGGATCCCGCCGGGGAACCGGACACCACGGTGGACGCAACGCACAGCGTGACGATTTCGGTAACCGATGTGGAGGAGTCCACGGGCGGCCCTCCGACCATAGCCTCGGTGACGATCAGTTCGACGCCGTCGTTCGACGCGGACGGCGACAATACGGCAGACACCTACGTCCGGCGCGACAAGATCGTCGTGGACGTGCGCTTCAGCGAGGCGGTGACGGTCTCCGGCGGCAACAACAATGTACGGCTGCGCCTGGACCTGGGCGCGGACGACACGAACCTCGCCAACAGCCGCAAGGTAATCAAGCTCAAGAGCGTTGTCGGCGGCGATACGCTGCGGTTCGAGCACAGGGTGACGGCGTCGGATAGCGACCCGGACGGAATGTGGGTGCAGACGGTTTCGGCGACCAACGCCCAGACGGTGTTCGCGGTGGGCGGCGCAGCGGTGACGAGCACGGCGACCGGCGTCGCAGCGGTGTTGACGAAGACCGGACTGGCGACCTCGGGCGCGGCGACTCACAAGGTGGACGGCAGCCGGACCCAGGCTCCGGCCGCAGCCAACAGGGCTCCGACCTTCCCCGCGGACGCGCCGACGACTTTTGAGGTTGCGGAGAACACCCCGCGCCGCACGCTGGTGGGGACGGTGACGGCGACGGACCCGGACGGGGATGCACTGACCTATGCGCTGGACAGCGCCTCGCGCTCGGTGTTCCGCATCGATTCGACCGGCGCCATCACGGTGAAGTACCCCAACGCGCTCGACCACGAGACGAAGGCCAGCTACGCGGTCACGGTCTCGGTGCGTGACGGCAAGGACGCGTTGGGGCAGCCGGACACGGCGGTGGACGCGACGCACAGCCTGACGGTTTCGGTGACGGATGTCCTCGTGGAAGCCGTTACGTACATCCACATGGTTCCTGGGGGGGGCTCGTCGACGTCTGTCAAATTGGCGTGGGTGCTTCCCACACAGCCCGCCGGCGTGACCGTGAGCGCGGTGGAAGTACAGGTTTTGCTGGGCCACTCCACCCCGTGGAGAACGGTGGCGTCGCTCGCCCCGGTCGCGAATACGGAAGGGCTGCACGGGTACCCTTCCGGCACGAAGGTCATGGAGCATGAGGTGATCGGACTGACCCCCGGGGTGGTCAATCACATCCGCATCCGGCTCGTCACGAACAGTGGGAACGCGGATTCGACGAGCCTCATCATGAGCAAGGCGAAGCTTCCGACTCCGGTCACCGACTTGTCAGTGTCGAACGTGACGAGGACGTCGGTCGACCTTTCCTGGACGATGCCACGGATAACGGACTCATCCCCGTTCACGAGGGCGTTGAACGTGCAGCAGAGGGGTGCGAACGGCTCGTGGACCACGGTGGCGACGATCACTCCGGACGAACAGCCACCAACAACCTTTCCGCCGGTGCCTGAGGACCCACATTACAGCTGGTCGCACCGCGTGGCGACGTTGTACACGGTAACGGGACTGACTGCCGGTACGTCCTACACCTTCCGCATCCGCCTCGTCCCGAACTCGAGTGCGGACTCCGTTGACTCGGAGACGGCGTCGACGACCACGCTGGGGCGAAGTTTGAACCCGGTGGGGGGCCTGACGGCCTCGAATTCGACCGCTACGACGATCGACCTCGCGTGGGCGCTTCCCACCCAGCCCGCTGGCGTGACGGTGACCGGGCTGGAGGTGCAACGGCAGTCCGACGACGCGTGGACCACGGTGGCGTCGCTCGGCACCGACGCGACCTCGCACACAGTTACCGACCTGACCGAGGGTACGACCTATACGTTTCGGGTCCGGCTCGCCGCCAACAACCGGACCGCGGATTCCGAGACCGTATTAGCGACAGCGCTGGCATCTCCGAAACCCGCCACCGACCTTGCGGCATCGAATCCGTCCCGGACCGGGATCGATCTCTCGTGGACGCTTCCGGCGCAAAGCCTCGGCGTGACCGTGAGCGCTGTCGAGCTCCAGTACAGGTACGCGACGTCAAAGGGACTTGGTTACAATGATTGGGCGTGGGGAACCCTTACGACCCTCGCCGCCGACGCCACGTCGCACACGGTGACGCAGGTGACGCCGGGTACGAACTACGCCTTCCGCATCCGGCTCGCCACGAACAATGGCCACGCGGATTCTGAATCCGTGGAAGCAGCGGCGCTTGAGCCTCCGAAGCCTGCCACGGACCTCTCGTTTTCGAACGTGACCGGAACGACAGTCGACCTGTCCTGGACGTTTCCGGTCCAACCCGAGGGCGTGGTCGTGACCGCGGTGGAAGTTCACTCGGGGGGATTAATCAAGCCGGGCGACGAGAGTGTCCCGGACTTCAAAGCATATGGGCAGGTAGAACTCGCTGGGGACGCGACCTCGATCGCGTGGCCGGTGCTTCACGGGGGCTTTACTCATCGCTTCCGCGTCCGGCTTGTCACCAACAGCGGGGAAGTGGACTCCGAGGTCGTGTCGTGGTCGAGCACACTGCCATATCCGAAAGACGTTACTGACCTGACGGCGTCGAACGCAACGCAGACGACTGTCGATCTGACGTGGACGCTGCCGGAACAAGCCGGCGTAACCGTGAGTGCGGTTGAGGTGGTTTGGGACTTGGCGGACGGCGTGTATCGCTACCCCTGGAACGAGGAGACACTTGCCGCCGACGCGGTGTCGCACACGATGACCGGACTGAAGGCGGGGACGGCCTACGACATTTTCATCCGGCTTGTGACGAGCAGCGGGAGCCCGTCCTCGGACAGGTTGACTGTGACCACGCAGTCGGGGGCCGTGTCGGCGCCCGGGATGTCGGTGGCGGACGCCAGCGCCGAAGAGGGCGCGGACGCGGCGGTCGAGTTCGAGGTGACTCTGAGCCAGGCAGCGTCGGGGGCGGTCACGGTCGACTACGCGACCGAGGACCTCGGGGCGAGGGCGGGCCAGGACTACACGGCGACCTCGGGGACGCTGACTTTCGCCGCGGGCGAACTGCAGAAGACTGTAAGCGTGCCGATCCTCGACGACGTCATCGACGAGGGCAAGGAGAGGTTCAGGCTCAGGCTTTCGAACGTCAAGGGCGCATGGATTGCTGACGGCTTGGCCTTCGGCACGATCACGAACTCGGACCCGCTCCAGAAGATGTGGCTCTCGCGCTTCGGGCGCACGGTGGCGAGCCATGTGACGGACGCGGTCTCCGACCGGCTTGCGAACCCGCTCACGGG
>MKWU01005331.1_pt1 | contig 14095 bp, 12 predicted proteins | sample 809101 | NCBI WGS metagenome assembly MKWU01 (sample SAMN05860141, study PRJNA318959) | sponge metagenome | host: Aplysina aerophoba | place: Slovenia: Piran, Adriatic Sea, Gulf of Piran | collected 2013-05-07 | reverse complement strand
GCCCTCACCTTCCATCCACCGCGTGCAAGAATGCCCCATCCACTCGTAGCGGTTGTCCACTGACCCGGTCACCGCAGGTTGCAAGATTGCAATCGCCAGGCGTGGCCCTTGCAATCCCTCCTCGCCATCGGCGGTAAACCCCAAGTGCTTCCAGCATTGCGCACGCGCACGCGCGGAACCCCACAGTGGCCTTCCCCACGACCCCGTCGTCCCCTTGCGACGTACCCCGTTGCTCTGTCCTACCCCCGCACCCCGACCACCCCCTCCGCCATACAGACTAAACAACGGAGGCGCAAGGCCCCGTCCTGCGGAGCGTGTCACTGAGAGTCCGCCTCCGGCAGCTTCCTGGCGGCCTCCCTGAACCTTTGCGTGCGGGCCTGCCGTTCTCCAGGCACCTGCCGAGGGTGCGATAGTTGACACCGAGCGTCTCGGCCCCGACGACGACTCCCTGCCTGTCGACGAACCGTTGGAGCCGGTCGAACAGGACCGCCTCCTGCTGCGCCCTGGGGTCCCCGGTCTGCTCGGTGACGTGCTGGTCGGTGCTCATGCGGCCCTCGTTCCCCGCGCGGAGAAGTACAAGAAAGTGCAATCGGCGGGTGCAATAACTGCAATATTCCTACAATATTCGTGACATGGGCCGTCAGCAAGCGACCGGTGTCGCTCGCATTGTCGAAACGCCGCTCACACTCCTGTAGGGCCTCCCACGACGGCGTGGTTCCACTGCGTACTGAAGTCTTTCTCTTGTACAGGCCGCCGACAGGGTAACCTTTGCCACCAACGTGACGTCTTCCTGCGCCCGATCGTGTCCGTGACGTGTCAGGACCGTGTCCTGGAGCCCATGGCGCCCGGGCTGGCGCGGGAGCGTCCTGACGGGGTCGTCGTCGGTGCCTGCGGCTCGGTGGCTGAAGTTGGCAACCCCGTATGCGCGACCTGCAGGCTCGGCCCCCGCCTGAACCTCATCTACTTCCTCATCCGGATCGGTTTCGCGACGTGAGCGGAGGGTCCTGTAGAGGATGAAGTGCTGCTTTCGGGAGCAGCGCGGCCTGCCCATTACGGATGCTGAAGCGAGACAACGGGCACGGCAGAGGGCTGACCGCTACTCGACCGGGTTCTTGCGGGGTCTGCCCCGCCGCCGTCCCTCCGATGACCAGAAGTAGACCACGTTCTCCGTACGGCGGAACTCCAGATTCTTTCCCAACGCGGTGGCAGCCGCGTTCAGTCTCAGCCTGCGCCTGATCGCCCAGGTCGTCTCGTCTTCACCCGCCTCGAGCTTAGTGCTGCCGGTCCCCATGCTACTCGTTACGAAACACGCCTCACCCCCGGCCATCAGGACACGCTTCCCCTACGATGGGACTGCCCCCGTCCCTTCGTCCGCATCTCCGGGCTTGGGCAGCACGCCGACCACCAGCCAGAACACCGGCAACGTCAGAGGCCACAGCGCCATCCACCGCAGGCTCGCGCCTATGTCGCGTAGCCTCCCCACCAGAAGCAAAGCCCAGATGTAGAGGGCGAAGGGCGTGAAGGCAAGCCATGCATAGAGGAGCACCGTGGGGAACCACCCGCCTGCAAAGCCGATGAGTGCAGCCGGCCAGAACCACACGACCCGGGTCAGGAACAGCCAACCTCCCACCGTCCAGACCGCGTGCGGGTGACGTTGTCTCGGAAGGTGAGCAGCGTCCTTATCGCCGTGGCTGCCTCGGGGGTCAGCAGCCCCACGATGGTACCGTCTTCATCGTCGCCTGAGCCTTTCCTCAGTCGGCTGGGTCACTCTTCGTTTCCCTGAACGTCAGGTAGCCGCCGCCATAGCGAACGTCGTCAGGGGAGACCCTCGGTATTGCAGGATGGCATGAGCGCTGTCTCAACGTCCCCCGCTCACGGAACGGCGACCGGCGTGGGGGTGGACTCCCCGCCGGGGGGCGCGGGCGGAGCCGTGGGCGTGGCGTCGTCCACGCCGATGTCCGGCAGAGGGTCGCCCTCGCCGGGGACGGGCGGTGGCTGGGCAGGCGGGTTGTCGGGGTCGTCGTACGCGCCGGTGCTGACCATGAACTCGTCCAGGTCATGAATGTCGGAGATCAACGACGGCAGTCTCGTATCCGCGCCGATGCGTCCGCCATACTCGCTCACGCGGGCCTGGTGCGCCGCGACTATATCCTGCTCGAGACGCGACAGATCTGGCTCGAGTACGGACAGATGCCCCCCGTACTCATTCGGTCTGAGGCTTCTCCAAGCATCTCTGCCCGGATGGACAGCGATCACCGTCCCATCCTCCTGCCGCTGCACATCCATACCCCCGAATGCCTGCCATACTTCTGTCGCATGATCGATAGAGGGGAATAAGAACAGGACCATCTCCCTACCTATGATTCCTCTTGTACCCGGCTCGCCTTCTACGAGAAAGTGCTCATAGAACTCTCGTAGTCCTTCAATCACTTCCTCTCTGGCCCCGTAGAACTCCCAATACACCTGAAGGGTCAATCGAGAGGGGCCGTGGCCCAGAATGTAGTCGTGAACCCGTATGTCGGCAAAGCATTTGATTTGGCCTATTCCATTCCATTCCTGTGATTCCTCACCCAAGTAGGGAGGAGAACGATATCGCGTGCCTGAAGTACATCGTTCTGTGCCGGGAAGGTATGTGCCGCGCACCACAATGTGAATCACGAACTCCGGTGTGTAGTCAAGTGTGAGGGCCTCTTTCGCCCCTTCGGGTGCGTCCCCGAGATAAGGGGGAGCACTAACTGCTGCAGACGGCACTCGTGGAACTGTGCCCGGTTCGCATGGGTCCACGGGGGAGCCCAGCACGGGTGTGCAGGGCGGTATCTCCTCCGCCAGGTAGCCCGCATAGGGTGAAGGGGTCGGGGTGGAGGTTGGAGTCGGGGTAAGCGTAGACGTAGGCGCCGCTGTGGGCGTAAGTGTGGAGGTAGGCACGGGGGTGGGCATTGACGGTGCGTCCATGCATGCCCCGAAGAAGATAACTCCAACGAGAGAGGTCGCAACTATCATCATGTGCTTGAGCATCGCTGTCCTCTTCACCGGGATTGATAGTTCGCCATGACTGCGAGGATGTCGAAGGGCTGCGGTTTGCAATAGCTCGCCTTGTCCTTGTAGCTCATGACGGAATGCAGCGTGTTCGTCGGATGTTGGTTCACCGGCCTACCGATGCCCAAAGCGTGCCCCGCCTCATGCACTACCAATTGGCGCAAGTACGAGCAGCCGTTGTTATTCTGAGTGCTCCAGTGGACTCCGTGAGAGGCTTTCAGCAGGATCGATCCTTTCTCAATCCCAGACAGTGGAGATCCATGAGCAGCTAGAATAGAGTTCTTCCATGTAATCGAGCGCCAGCATCCGATTGCAGCTTTAGGAACAAGAGCAATCTCTAATACACAACCTGCGTTTACCATCCCCATGTCAGAAGCGAACATCACTTGATTGTGCTTCTGCGATTGGTTAGTAAGCAGGTTCGCAATGAGATGTGGTAGACTTACACACGTCTCACTAGTGGGCAGAAGATACCTCTGCATTTTAATAATGTTATTGTCGCTCGTATCCTTCCACTTAACAGTGGTCTCCCAAGTCTCCATACCGGAATGGATATCCGCCGCAGCGATTGAAGCAGTGATAGTGGACGGTATCGTTTTCTCGCATATCACGTAGCGGAACTCATGGCTGCCCTGTGTATTGGCGGCTTGGTAACCGTACAGAGGAGCAGTCCCAATCAGAATCCTGTGGCCGGGGGCTTTCTTGGTTGGATAGACGAAGGTGATGTCCGACCAACTGGATCCTCCGTGCGAATTCATCGCGCGGACCTGGAGACGGTATTCTGTCGAGAGGTTCAACTGGTTCTTGCCCGGGCCTGCGGTGAGTTTCGTGTTTTTCGTCGAGATATTGGGTACCGGGCTCCAGCTCCCGGGGCCGCAGTCAGCCCCTCGGTCCCCGTGGAGTTCGGTGCAGGTCTCGATGGCATAGCGCAGGTCATAACTGGATACGTCGGCTGAAGCATTCCACTGAACAGAGACCTTGCCGTCGACGATGTGGCCGTTGGCGCGGAGATCGGTAGGTATTGACGGTAGGTGGTCAGGGTTTGCGGCCGGCGTGGCGCTCTGGGGCGCAGACCAGTTGCCGCAGTCGGCGGCGTTGCACGCCCGTACTTGCACGTCGTACCACTTGCGGTTCGTCAGCCCGGTGAAGGTGATCTCCGTATCGGACGTCCTCCAGGCAGATTCATCCGTAGTGGGCATACTCGTAAAGGCCTCGGACGATTCCGCCGGCCACGATGAGTCCGTCGCCAGCTTGCGCTGCACCTCGTAGCCCGTGATCGGCAAGCCCCCGCTGTCGGCAGGCGGATCCCAACTAATACTCAGGCTGTTGGTCTTCGAGTCCACCGTTGGAGCGTGCATCCGCCCCGGCGGCCATACCACTTTCGCCGTCAGCAGGAAGTTCCCTGTTGTAGAGGCGTGTTGGGTTGTCGCCTCGATGGTGTATTCTTCCGCAGGCAAGTCTTTCACGAGCCGGGAGTTGTTGCCTCCTCCACCATTGTTGTCCTCGCTGTGTATCGTGGCGCGGCTCCCGGAGCCCGAGAGCAGGTAGAGGTACGTGTCCTTGTCTGAAGTCAGGGTGATTTCGACGTAGCGTTGTTCGATCAACCTGAAGGCGTAGGTGCGGGCGTAATACGTGTCGGTACTCCCCGAACCACGGCGTTCAGAGGTGCACGCTACCCCCCATGCTGCGGAACGCGTCAGGGTATCAGACAGGTTGCCGGTGTCCTCATGGCAGTCGAATCGTCCGGGCGGGAGCGGCGTGGGCGTGGGTGTAGGTGTCGGCGTCGGGGTGGGCGTCGCAGTGGGAGTGCGTGTCGGAGTGGGTGTATGGGTCGGCGTAGGCGTGGGCGTAGGAGTCGCCGTGGCCGTTGGAGTTGGCGTGGGAGTCTTGGTTGGTGTCGGCGTGGGCGTCGGATCGTTGTCCAGGACGCGCACGGAGTCGCTGCTGCTCCTGCCAATCGTGTACCCGGTCCCCCTCTGTATCGTGACGGTGACCCTCCCATGGGGTTCGGGTACCCGGTCATTCAACGTCTGCAGGATGACCCACGCCGACGTCGATCCCTTCGCGATGGCCACTGAGCGGGGGATGGTCCCCGTCAGGAAGCGGCCTGTCTGCCTCACGGAGATGTTCACGTTGGTCAGGGAAGCCGGGGCTGGATCGGCAGTCAGTTCGAAGTAGACGGCCTGCCCCTCGGTGACGGGGCTCCCGTCCTTGGCAATGGTGACGGAAGGAGTGGCGGTCGGCGTGGGGGTAGGGCCGTCATCGTCGCGGACTATCGTGGACGCGACGGAAGGGCTGCCGACAGTGTATCCGCTTCGGCTGAAGACGTACACGGCCACCCTGCCGTCGGGTTCGTCGACCGCGTCGTCGCTCGTGCTGAGGATGACCCATGCGGTGGTGCGGCCCTTGGCGAGCGTGACATACGTGGGGATGGGCTCGGTGAGGAACGCGCCGCTCTGCCATACGTGGACACGCACCTGGAGATTGGCAGCGGGTGCGGAGGAAGCGGTGAGCTTGAAGTGGAGCGTCGACCCTTCCGTTACTTCCTTGGCTTGGCGGGAGATGGACACGCTGGGGACCGACTGTCCAATGACCCCGCCACCCGACGGGCCGGGCTCTGCGGGGGGCGCCCCGCCCGGCGTGGGCGTAGCCGTGGCCATGGGCAGCGGGTCCGGCAACGCGAACGCTTCGTTGGGCTCCGGGGTGGGCGTAGCGGTGGGGCGCGCCGGTGCGGTTGGGGGTTCCGTGTTCTCCTGCGCCTGCGCAGGAGGGTCTCCACCACCGAACAGCAAGATCAGCATGCCGATAACCGCCAGCACAGCGGCTGGGAGCAGGGCGAGAGACGAACGCGTGACAAGGGAATTCTGGCTCATTGGCACACCCCGGGAAGTGAGGAATTGGGCTCACTCGGGTGTGCCCGAGGAGATTTCTACACTATGCAAGTATGGAGTGTCAAACAGACCTTCACAGTGTCAGCCGTCGCACCATTTTCCCGTCAGGCACCGATGTCCACGGCCTTGGCCACACGACCAGGCCAAAACGGATAATGAATGAATCACCATCCCCGGTCCCAGGAGAGACACCGGGCCGTTGACTTTGCGTGAGCCCGTACCAGACCATCGAGCTACGCTGGCAAGCCAGCAGAACATATGCACAAGAGGCACTCCAAATGACCGAACGACAGACCCCCATCACCGCAGCCGTCTACGCGCGCGTCTCCAGCGACCGCCAGGATGTCGACCTCTCCGTCGCCGCCCAGCTCCGCGCTCTCCGCGAGTACGCAGAGCGCAACGGCTTCATCATCGTCCGCCAGTACGTCGACGAGGCCGAGAGCGGACGCGTCGCAGACCGGCCCCAGTTCCGCCGAATGATCGACGAGGGGAGCAGACCCAGTTCACCCTTCGAGGTCATCCTCGTCTGGAAGTTCAGTAGGTTCACCCGCAAGCGCGAGCACGCCGTCGCCTTCAAGTCCATGCTCCGCAAGAAGGGCATCCGCGTCGTCTCCATCACCGAGCACGCCGACGACACCCCCACCGGCAAGCTGATGGAGGCCATCATCGAGAGCGTGGACGAGTTCTACAGCGAGAATCTCGCACAGGAAGTCTTGCGGGGGATGCGGGAGTCCGCCTCACGCGGCTTCTGGATGCCCACCCTCGCCCCCTACGGCTACCGGAAGGTGCACGTCCAGGACGGCGTGAAGAAGCGGCCCAAGCTCGAGCTGGACCCGCCAGCCAATGCCGTGGTGCGCCGCATGTTCGACATGGCCCTGCACGGTTCCACGACGCTGGACATCGCCAAGGCCCTCAACGCAGACGGCGTGCCGAGCCCGTTCTGTGCGAAGTGGCTGAAGGCCACCATCTACCGGATGCTCTCCAACGAGGTGTACACGGGCACGCTGGTGTGGGGGACAAAGGCGAAGGACAACGTGCCCCCGGTGCGCGTGGAGAACGCCTTCCCGGCCATCGTCAGCCAGCAGGAGTTCAAGCGGGTTGCCCGGATGCTGGTCTCCCGTGCTCCTAAGAGCGTGCACCCGAGACGCATCGCCAGCCCGTACCTGCTGAGCGGTCTGCTGAAGTGCGAGGCGTGCGGGAGGGCGCTCTCAGCGTCCGAGGCGCATGGCGGCAGGTACACCTACTACGTGTGCCACTCGCTGCTGAACCGGGGGAAGGGGACGTGCACGACGCCGCGACTGCGCGCGAAGCGGTTCGAGCGCCTGATCGTGGAGCAGATACGCGAGCACATCCTGACCGAGAGCAACATGCGCGACCTCGTGCGGATGGTCAACGAGGAGATGGACAGTGTGATCGCGGGGGAGCGTGAGCGGCTGGAGGCTGCTGAGCTGGAACTGCGGGAGGTCCGCCAGCGGATGGACCGCCTGTGGCATCTGGTGGAGAAGACGGACATGACGCTGGAGGACATCCTGCCGCGCATCCGGCACCACCAGGAGAACCAGGAGCGATTGGAGCGTGCTGCTGATGAGGCTCGGGTGGAGTTGGATGCGCGGCTGGCGGGGGTGCAGGATGCCGAGGTGGTGGCGGCCTATGCCCGCGACATGGGCGAGTGGCTGCTGGAGAGCGGGCTGGCGGAGACGAAGGCATTCCTGCGGACGTTCGTGAAGGAGATCGTGGTGCGTCCGGGGCGTGCTACGATCCACTACGCGGTCCCGACACCGGAGGATAGTCCCATAGGGGGAGCGGACGTGGCGGAGGTTGCGTTGGGGCGTCGGTTTATGAAATCAGTATCGCGTGGGGAGCTTGTCGAACCACCGAACAGACTGCCGGATGACGGGGAGTGCAGAGGGGGAATCCCCTCTGCCGGGGGCGTGGAGGTGTCCCCCACAAGCGTAACGGGCGGGTGGGTGGGAAGAGCCGCGCTGCGCTAGAGGCAGTTACGCAAAGGTCCCTCGATGGCGGAAGGTCACGAAGGGGTTGAACCCACAGGTTTCCGCGGCGGCGTCGCCAGCAGCAGCGCCAGCACCACGATCACCAGCGCCCCGAAGAAGATGAGGAACGCCAGCGTATAGCTGCCCGTCGCGGTCTGGATCGCGCCCGCCAGCACGGCCCCGAACGAGGAGAGCGGCGCGGACAGCAGTTGCGACAGCCCGCGTATCGCCCCGAGATGCCTCCTCCCGAAGTAGTTGGCGAACAGCATCGTCTGCGCGATCGTCCACCCGCCCGTGCCGAGCCCGAACAGTACCCCGAATATCGACGCCATGAGGATGTTGTCCGCGAACATGAGGATGATCATGGCGGCCGCCGAGAACACGGTGGCTATGGCCGTCCCCCATCGCACGTGGAACTTGTCCATCAGCGCGCCCCACCCATAGGCCGAGAGCGCCGCCGTCCCCATGATGATGAAGACGAACGCGCCCGAGAACGCCTGGCTCACCCCTCTGTCCTCCACGCTCGGCACAGCGTGCAGGTTCACGGCGGTCTGCGCGAAGATCACCGTCATCGTCGCGATCGTCAATAGCCAGAACGCCGGAGTGCGCTTCGCCTCCGCCAGCGTGAACGACACCTCCCCGTCCGGGTCGGGAGGGGGAGCGCCGGGCGCCTGCAAGGCGGCTTCGCCGGGCTGCACGCCGTCCGGCGGCAGACCGTAGTCCTCCGGCCTGCGCCGGATGATCAGCCAGCCGGGGAGTGCGACGAACAGGAACGCCATCAACGCAAGCGCGAAGTAGGCGTGCCGCCACGAGTAGGCAAGGATGAGCGGCGTCACGATCACCAGCGGCACGAGCGCCTGCCCCGCCCGCAGGCCGATGCTCATGAACGACACCGCCCGCCCGCGCTTGCGGATGAACCAGTTGCCCAGCGCAACCGTCAGGCCCAGGTTCACGCCGGTGAGCGCAGCCGTCCGCCCCACCCCGAAGAACAACCAGAACTGCCACACCTCCTGCATGACCGCCAGCCCCAGCAGCGCCGCCGTCACTATCATTCCCGCGACCACCACCGCCGTCCGCGCGCCGTACCGGTCCAGCAGATGTCCGACCGCCGCCGACCCGATCGACCCGCCCAGGCTGCCGATGGTGAACGCCATGGCGGTCTCCCAGCGCTCCCATCCCAGCTCCTCCTCGATCGGCGTCACGAACACGGACAGCACTGGCCCGTACATCGACACCTGCGCGAACGTCACCACGACGGACGTGCTGACGATCGCCCAGCCGTAGAAGATGCCCTTGAAGGGCCAGAGCCGGGAGAGCGGCTGGTGGTGCTGCTGCTCGCGCATCAGGCCGCCGCTCCCGCCGTCGCAGGTACGCGTAGCGGCTTCGCGAGGTAGAACGCGGCGCAGCCCACGGCGAACGTCGCGGCCGCTGCCACGAATGCAGCGTCGTAGCTGCCAGTCGCATCGAACACGAACGCCGCCACCAGCGGCCCGCTGATGCCCAGCAGCCCCTCGACCGGCGAGATGAACCCCTTGATGGAACCGGCGTGCAGACGCCCGAAGTAGTTCGGGATCATGATCATCTGCGCCACCGTCCAACCGCCCGTCCCGAGGCCGAACAGCACGGCGAACAGCACCGCCATCGGATACGTATCCGCGACGAGCAGCACGCCCATCGCCAGGAAGAACAGCCCCATCGCCGCCATGCTCACGTAGCGCACGTGGATGCGCTCCACCAGCATCCCCCAGCCCATCATCGAGACCGCCGCCACGCCGGTGAAGATGCTCGCCACCGTCACCGCCAACCCTTGCGAGATGCCCTTGTCCTCGAAGTTCGCCACCGCGTGCACGTTGATGGCGATCTGCGCTGAAAGCCCGGCCGCCATCCCCAGGGTCAGTAGCCAGAGTGTCCGCGTCGCCCGCACCTGCCGGAGCGTCCACGAATACTCTTCCGCCACTATCGTCGTTCCTGCGAAGGCAGGAACCCCGCCTGGTCCCTTCCCCCTTGATGGGGGAAGGTTAGGATGGGGCTGGTCCGGAGCGCTGTCGCCGTCGGGGCGCAGCCCGAAGTCCTCCGGCCTCCGCCGTATGAACATCAACGACGGAATGGTGATGAAGAGCGCCGCCACGACCGCCAGCACGACGAACGACTCGCGCCAACCCAATGTAAGCAGCACCGGCAGGATGAGCAGCGGCACGATGGCCTGCCCGCTGCGCTGCCCGGCGGCGCGCATCGCGATGGCGCGTCCGCGCTTGCGGATGAACCAGTTCGCGATGGCAACCGAGGTGCCGAGCCCCACGCCCGCGACAGACACGGTGCGCGCCACCCCGTACGCCACCCAGAAATGCCACGGCTCGGTCATCGCCGCGATGGCAAGCAGCCCCGCCGTCACCAGCAGCCCGGTCACGCTCATCACGCCCCGCGCCCCGTAGCGGTCCACGATCGGCCCGACGACCGAGGCCAGCATCGCGCCCCCCAGGCTCCCCACCGTGAACGCCACCGTTATCGTCGTGCGCGACCAGCCAAGCTCATCCTCGATGGGCTTCACGAACACCGAGAAGACGGGGCCGTACATCGGGACCTGGGCGATGGAGATGAAGAAGCTGGTGAAGACGATTGCCCAGCCGTAGTAGGCGCGCGACGGCCACAGACGGGGCAACTGCTGTATGCGCGCGGGGCCGCTCTCCATGAGGCCCCTACCATACACGCCCCGCGTCCCTTGTCATGTTGAGCGTAGCCGGAGGCGGAGCCCGCGCTTTAGCGCACAACATCCTCTCGGAGGTTCCCCGTCATTCCCGCCCTTTCCCGTCATTCCCGCGAAGGCGGGAATCCAGCGTGACCGCAGGTCACACGGCGGGGCCGGGGCGTCGGGGTGGGACGGCTGTCATGTCAAGCGGAGCCGAAACATGTCTCAGACGGCTAGGTGTAGGGGCACCTCTTGTGGGTGCCCTCCCCCCACGCGGCAGGGCATACCCCGTTCACGGTGACGGCTACCCCGCTCACGGTAACGGCATAGCCCGCTCGTGGTAACGGCATACCCCGCTCACGGTGATGGCATAGCCCGCTCATGGTGAGCCTGTCGAACCACCCCGCGCTTCAGCGCGCCGCCCGTCCGCCCCGACGCCCCTACGACCTCCGGACGCGCCCCAGCAGCGCCAGCGCAGCCAGCGGTATCGTCACGACGCCGATGATCGCGATGCCCAGCAACGCCACGAAGATGTCCTCCGGCACCCAGCCGTCGCTGATGAGCGAACGCATCCCGCGCAGTAGGTAGGTCACCGGGTTGTACCGGACGATGGTCTCCATCCAGCCGGTCATCGCTTCCTGCGGAACGAACACCGGGCTCAGGAAGACCACGGGGAAGAAGATGATGAAGCTGGAGTTCACCGCCGCCGGATTGCCCGTCTTCAGCGCGATGGCGTACGGGAAGCCGTTGTAGGCGATCGCCCAGATAACCGTGAGCACGAGCAGCGCGACGATGCCGAGCAACCCCGTCGCGAAGTCGACGCCGATCGCGAACGCCAGGATGAACACCGGCACCGACATCGCCACCGCGAGCGCCATGTCCGCCACCATGAACCCCAGCAGCATCGCAAGGCGGTTCACCGGCGACAGCGCAAGCCGGTCGAAGTAGCCGTTCTGTATGTCCAGCACCAGTATGTTCGCGCGGCTCAGTCCTGTTACCGCGAACAGGATGGCCACGGGTATCTGGAACGCCTTGTAGTCGAAACCTTCCGAGGCGGCCCCGGTCGGTATCTCGGTCAGGTCCTGGAGCGCGCCCACGTTTATGACGAAGAAGAAGACCGGGATGATGAGCGCCGGGATGAGCGTCTCCACGTCGCGCGGGATGGAGCGCAGCGCCCGCCCGCCCAGGCTCATCACGTCGCGCAGGAACCCCGCGCGGCGCGCCGTTACCGGGGTCATGGAGCGTGTTGCGGTGGTCACGAGGCCACCCCCTGCGGCTCCCCGTCGTGCTCCACGTCTTCGGCTTCAGCTTCCATGCGCGCGCCGGTGACGTGCAGGAACACGTCGTCCAGCGTCGGCGTGCGCAGCGTGAGCGAGCTCACCGTGACACCCGCCTGGTTGAGCGCGAGCGCAACGTCGCTTACCAGCGCCGCGCCGTTCGCCGTTGAGATGGATATCTCGTTCTCGTACACGTCCACCTGCTGGACCGACCGCACGCGTTCCAGCGCGGCGCGGCCCTGCTCAGGCTCGCCCACGGTCGCAACGATCACGTCGGAGCCGACCGACCGCTTCAGCTCGGCCGGCGTGCCCTCAGCCGACACTACGCCGTGATTGATGATGCCCACGCGCTCCGCGAGCGCGTCCGCCTCTTCGAGGTACTGCGTCGTCAGGAAGATGGTCACGCCCATCTCACGGCTGATGGCGCGCACGTACTCCCACACGCGGGAGCGGCTGATGGGATCGAGGCCCGTCGTCGGCTCGTCGAGGAACAGCACCTCCGGCGCGTGGATCAGCGACGCCGCTAGGTCGAGGCGGCGCTTCATGCCGCCGGAGTACGTCCCGATCATCCGCTTGATCGCGTCGCCGATGTCGACGAGGTGCTCGAGCTCCTCGATGCGGCGGTTCGTCTCCCTCCGGGACAGGCCGTACAGCGAGCCCTGGAGGCGCAGCAGTTCGAGACCGGACTGTTTCGGGTCGAGCCCCACTTCCTGCAGCGCCGTCCCGATCCTCAGACGGACCTGCACCGCCTCCGACACAACGTCGAACCCGGCAACCGTCGCGCTGCCGCTCGACGGAAGGAGCAGTGTCGTCAGGATCCTGAGTGTGGTGGTCTTGCCTGCCCCGTTGGGGCCGAGGAATCCGTATATCTCGCCGGGACTCACCGCGAGGCTGACGCCCTCAACAGCGCGCACCTCGCCGAAATGCCTGTAGATGTCTGTCGCTTCTATCGCGTAGGTCGTACCAGTCATCCTGCCTCTATCCTCCCAAATGATACTACTCCTCTGTCGTTCCTGCGGAGGCAGGAACCCCGACCCCCACTCACGGTGAACCACTCTCCGCTCACGGCGCAGCCCCCTCCGCTCATGGTGCCCTCACGCCCGCTCATGGTGAGCCTGTCGAACCATCGGCTATCATCGCCCTCGAACCAACCTACCGGCCCCCACCGCGAGCGCACAACGGGCCGGTGTCACAGGAGCCACGACATGCACGTCACCGACCGCCGACTACGCCTGCGCGACTACTTCCAGCGCGAGGGCTGCATCCGTCCCGCGTCCGTGTTCGACCCGGTCTCGTCGCGCACCGCCTACGCCCTCGGCTTCGAGGTCGGCATGCTCGGCGGCTCGATAGCGAGCGCCGTCATCCTCGGCGCGCCGGACGTCGCCGTCATGACGCTCACTGAGCTCGCCGACCAGGTCCGCCGCATCACCCGAGCCTCCGACATCAGCCAGGTCATCGACGCCGACAACGGCTACGGCAACGCGCTGAACGTCATGCGCACCGTCCACGAACTGGAGGACGCCGGCGCCAGCGGCATGACCATCGAGGACACCTCGCTCCCCAGCCGCTACGGCTCAGGCGGCAAGGAGGAACTCATCTCGCTGGACGAGATGACCGGCAAGCTGCGCGCCGCCGTCGCTGCCCGCCAGGACGATGCCACCGTCATCATCGGGCGCACGCACGCCATCAATGCAACGAGCCTCGACGACGCCGTCGAGCGCGTCGCCGCCTACGCCGAGACCGGCGTGGACGCCATCTTCCTCATGGGCATCCGGGAGGAGGCGCACCTGCAGGCCGTGCGCGCCGTCACGAGCCTGCCCTTCATGCTCGGCACGACGCCGGAGTCGCTCACGCCCGATGTCCTCGCCCCCTACGGCGTCAAGATCGCCCTGCGCGGCCATGGCACGTTCACCCAGACCGTCCGCACCATCTACGAATCGCTCGAACACCAGGCCTCCGGCGCCCCCTCCGCCGAGCTCGCCGACCGCGAACCCACCCCCGAGATGATGGCCACCGCCACCGGCGCCGCCGACTACCGCGACGCCCGCGACGCCTACCTCGCCTGATAAGGTTCGTCGTTCCTGCGAAGGCAGGAAGGTGAATTCACATTCGAAGTGCAACACCTGTTCTCGTAGCACTTCGGCCGGGGTCAGGTAGCCGAGGCACTTGCGCGGCGTATTGTTATACACCCTCAACAGCGCCGTGAACTCCCTC
>MKWU01005329.1_pt1 | contig 14097 bp, 12 predicted proteins | sample 809101 | NCBI WGS metagenome assembly MKWU01 (sample SAMN05860141, study PRJNA318959) | sponge metagenome | host: Aplysina aerophoba | place: Slovenia: Piran, Adriatic Sea, Gulf of Piran | collected 2013-05-07 | reverse complement strand
AATTCTTTGAAAAGGATATTGCCGAAACAATGTTGACTATGGGGAAGGCCGGGAAAAGCAGTAAACAAATTATTGAGACAATTGGCCACGCTGAGTTATTGGCCTCAAGTTCCGGTTATGAACTGAATGATTCAATGGAACTCATTATTGGAACGATGAATTCGTTCCAATTTCCTGCCGAAAGAATGAATCATATCGTCAACGTTATGGCAGCGGCCACGTCCGGGGCCGCTACAGATATGCCCCTTTTCGCAAAATCTATTGAGGAAAGTTCGGTTTTGGCCAAAAAGGCCGGTGTCGAATTTGAAGAATTGAGTTCTGCGGTCATGGTATTGGCCGATCGAAAACTGCGGGGGAGTGCCGTCGATACCGCATTGAAAAATATCATGTTGGGCATTTCCGGTGGTAGGGGTAGGGGCCGGGGCCAGGCCATCATGCAAGAAATCCGGGAAGCACTGGAAGGGAAGGGCCTTAAAGTCAATGTTCCCAATGTTTTGAAGGCCATAAGAGATGCGTCAAAGGATACCCAACACCAGTTGCAAATCTTGTATGACATTTTTGGCCGAAGGGCAATCACTCACGCTTCAATTTTAATTGATGACCTGGATAAATTCGTTCAACGTTACGATTCTTTGAAGAAAACGCAATCGGGATTTGCCCAAAAACAAAAAACGGTTATGTTAGATGGGATTAAGGCCCAATTGGAAATGAAAAGTTCCCTGGATTCTTTGCGCTTGGCCTGGGGGGAAAGGTGGAACGAAACACTAACTGATCAGTTTGTGGCCTATAAACAACTTTTTGATACCGTTAGGGAATTCATTAAGTCGGGGGAATTGGATTTTCTTTTTGATTTTATCAAATGGGATTTGCCCGATACCGTTCAGGATATGGTTTTTTGGTTCAAAACATTTGCTAAAATTTTTATTTATTTTATCAAGGCCGTGAGGCTTTCTATGCAAATGATTAAGGCCATGTTATTTCCCATGCTGGCCATTGCCGATGGTATAAAATGGGTAATGAAGTACAAAAGCAAACGTGAAGAAGAAGGGGAAGATGAGGCCATGCGTGGTCAAGATTCTATGAGAATGGCCCCTGGATCAGGCGTTATCATGCCGGACGAAACCCCGACAACGGAAGGCGGCCTGGGCAAATCAATCATGGGCCTTTTTTCTTCGGCCAGTCAATCAAGCGAAAAGAAGCATATTATCGAATTTAAAAATGCGCCCGAGGGCACAAGAATGACCGTGGATACGGCCAATAAAAACGAATCTTTTGATTTAGGTTTTGAAGATATGGTGGCCATATGACTTGGCGTGAACGAGTTGTCCAGGGAATGTTTCGTGGCGTTTCTTTTAATATTGATTCGCACACATATTCTTCCGGCCGAAGAATCCAGGATCACCAATTCCCTTTTTTGCGGGAAAATTATGCGGAAGATTTAGGGCCGAAAACTGCCCGCTTTGATTTGACCTGTTTTTTTGTTGGCCCAAATTATGATATAGAACGCAATCGTTTTTTGCAGGCATTGGAAACCCCGGGGCCGGGAATTCTCGTCCATCCTTATTTGCATCGGGTTTTAGTTAACGTTGTGGCGTTCTCTTTTAATGAAGCAAAGGGAAAACAAAATTTTTGTTCTTTTTCTGTTCAATTTATTAGGGCGGGTTCCCGGCAGTTGCCCATTCAAACGGCCAACGAACGCGGCCAGGCATTTGAACTTGCGACCAGTTTGGAGGAACAGGGCAAAACAGATTTTGAAAAGAATTATGATTTGGAAGGGATCGGTTCCCAGGGGCAATCCCTTATTAGTTCGGCCATTACGCAAACGAGGAATGCCGTCAATCGTGTTAAATCAATTCAGTCGGCCACCGTTAGGGGCCTTGCAGAATTGGAATTACAAATAAGAAATGCCGATGCGCTAGTTACAAGCGGCCTTCTTTTCCCCTCCAGGGTTTTAAATTCGATTACCGGGGCCATTGATTCCCTGGACAATTTGTTTGAAGCGACAAGGGATAAATACCGGGCCATGATTCCCTTAATCCGATCCCAGGGGATATTGAATTTAGATTTTGACAGTATTTCCGGGATTAATTCTTATCGTTCGGCCTATGCGGTTCAGAATTTAACCCAATCGGGCGGCCTGGCCAGGGCCGTAAAGAATGCCAGTGAATTAGACGGCCTCTCTTTTTCCCAGCAAACCGAAATTAGAGATGAACTTTTGGAAATGTTGCAACTCATTTTAGATTCGGGGGTTTATTTCCAGGGGAATATCATTGCCGATTTATCAAATGAAATGTACCAAATCCTTTATGATTTAAGAACGTCGATCACTCAGGGATTCCCGGAATTTAACGGCAGCGAGGCATTAGAAGTAAATAATGAATTTGCAAATGAAACAAATGCGATAAGCGGCCTTTATAGTATGACCGGAAATATTAGAGATTTAGATTTTTTTATTGAGGAAAATGGCCTGAAAAACGGTTTTATTCCCGCTGAGACCGTGGCCAGGGCCAGGTTAATTTCATGAGTGAAATTCGTGTCCGTGGGCGCACTTATAACCATATTCACGTTATTATTGACGGCCAAGAAATCCACAGTTTTGAATCATTACGAGTTTCCCAAAATATAAATTCTTTAGCGGGTTCTTTTAATGTATCGTTTCCTAATAAATGGATTACGGCCATTGAACAATATCCCTTTTTGTTAAATAAGGAAATCAAACTGGCCATTGACGGCCTGGCCATTTTGTTGACCGGATATATTGAGTCGGTCAATTGTGATACTTCGGCAAACAGTCATGCCATCCGAGTTATGGGGCGTTCAAAGACCGCTGATATTATTGATTGTTCCCCCCATAATGTTAAGCAGTTCAATAATCAAACGTTGCAAGAAATTGCCACGGAAATTTGCCGCCCATTTGGGATAAATGTTATCAATAAGGCCACAATGACTTTGGATAAGTTCCCCAAAGCATCGATGCGGGTAGGGGAAACCGCCTGGAATTTTTTGAATCGCTTGGCCAAACAGCAGGCCGTGCTTTTAAATACCGACCAAGATGGGAATATCGAAATTAACGAAGTCGGTAAAGTCAGATTGAAAAATTCCATTCTTGATTCAAGAAATGTAATTGATTTTCAAGTTTCTTCTAATATGACTCAGATTTTTGATTCTTATTCTGTTTCGACGCAACTAACAACACAATTATTGCAGTTGAATGATCAACAGGTGGAGTTGGAAAATGCCGTGGTCGTTTTGGCCGAACACAAATCTACGCGGCCAGGGATTAGGCATCGGCCTTTTACTATGATTGCGGAGAAGAATTTGACCGAAGCGCAGGCGCAGGGCCGGGCCATGTGGGAAGACGCAAGAAGAAAGGCCGACGTTTTAAAATCTACATTGCACGTTAACGGTTGGGTAAATGGCGATGGGGAATTGTGGCGGCCCAATACAATCGTTAACGTGGATTATCAGGTTTCCGGGATCAAGGGGGAATATCTCATTTCTTCGGTGGGATTTTCGATCGGGGCCACGCAGTCTTTGCAAACGGCCATTACCCTTGTGGACAAAAACGCTTATCAAATTGCCCCTTCCATTGATATTGACAAGTCATTAAGATTTAATTTGGATGCGGAGAGTTACCGAAAATTCTATGAACAAAACGATGCGGACGCTAGTTTGGGATTTAGTAATAATTACGACGAATATAATGCCCCTACAGTTAAAATTCCTTATAGGAGGGGAGAATAATGCTTCCTGCCCCGATTCAACGGCTAATTTCTTTGTGTGTTATCCAATCCTATTATATTAACGATAAAAAACTTATATTTCTAAACGTTAAAGGTTTAGGCGGTGCCATTTTTAACGATGTTCCCTTGTTTTCCCAGCATGGGGTTATTTCGGTTCCCAAAATTCCCTCGTTAGGAATTCTTTTGGCCATTAATGGGGATAGTGAAACGCCAATATGCGTCGCCATTCGGCCCCGGCAATTTCCCAAATTATCATTAGCCCAAGGTGAAACTGGAATTGTCGGCCTGGAGAGTTTTTTAAAATTGGGGGCCGATTGTGAATTGAATGGAGAAGGGCCGGTTAATATTAATAGCGGTGGCCCTGTAGAAATTAATTCCGGTGACACGCTGAACGCTTTGGCCAGTGGCGAGTTGTCATTGAGTGGGAAAGGCCTGAAAATAGAGTCGAATGGAATTGAATTACTTGCTGCATTGATAGAATTTTTTACGGCCGCACAAACGGCAATGCCTGCGTCGGTCGGAACAGCGGCCGGCCAATTGTTAATAAAGCTGCAGGCGATGTCTTAATTATGGATTTAAAGCTAAATTACGAAAATGGAACGTTTGATATAGGCCTGACTCCCGCAGGGGATTTTGAGCAGGAAAATGGCCTTGATACGGCCGTTCTTCTTTCCCTGTTTGCGGAAGGCCGATCGGATAATCGAGGGGGTTGGTGGGGAAATGAGTTAAGCGAAGTTTCCGGTTTCCAATTAGGTTCTTCGCTTTGGGATATTTCCCGACAAAATAATAATCAAAATACCCGCATTGCCTTGATCGATGAAATTGAACGTGCATTGTCGTGGCTTGTCGAGGATTCAGTTGCCAGTTCGGTCGCGGCCGAAAATACGAGTATGGAGGGCGGCCTGGCCCGCTTTGCAATCACCATTAATAATTTTGAGGGCGGTCAAATCAGGGGGCCTTTTTCCCTTTTTTGGGATTCGCATAAAAATCGGGTAGGTATGTCATGAGACCAACTTTAAGAGAAATTAGGGATCGTATGTTAGGATCGCTGCGGGCCTCTTTGGGGATTTCGTCTGCGGTTCGGGTTTCCCTTTTAGAATCTATACTAACGGCCGTGGCCGGTGTCCTTTATCTTATTTACGTTTATGCTGATAATTTGTTGCGCAATGTTTTTATTCAAAACTCGACGGGAAATGAATTGGGTTCTTGGGGCGAAACCGTAGGTGTGGCCAGGCGAAGTTCAACTTTTTTTGAAGGGGAAATCACTATTACCGGGGGCCAGGGGGGGCAGTTGCTGCTTGGCAGTCAATTGCGTTCTTCGGCCGGTCATGTTTATGAAATTTTAAGTTCTGTTACGATTCCCCCGTCCGGAGAGACAACCGTTAATATTCGCGGCCTCCAGGATGGAACAGAAACAAATTTGGCGGTGGGTACAACTCTAAATTTTAGTGCCTCGAATCCTCAAATTAATAACGTGGCCCATCTTTCAAAAGTTTTAAATTTGGCCGAAGATTCCGAAAGCGATCTTACATACAGGGAGCGCATCACAGATTTCTTTTCACGCAGAAATTTCCAGGCGGGGGCGGTTGTGGATTATATCGCATGGGCAAAGGAAGTGCCGGGAGTCGGTCAGGCGTGGGTAGCAATTAATTATCAGGGGATTTCTAATGCTATTGCAGTTTTATGCGTTAAAGCGGGCGGGGTATTGTTAACGGCCGAAGAAAAAGAAGAAGTGTTGGCCTATATCAGGCGTCGTTCCCCAGTTACGGCCAACGTTTTTGTGATTGATCCCATTTTGGAAACCGTGGCAATGACCATTCAGGCAAAAGAGAATACAGCAACGACGCAATCCGAAATTACCAATAACCTGAACAATTTGTTCACGGCCCGGGCAACGCCAAAGGGAACTATATCGCCAAACTATGAAATCCAAAATGGGGAAGTGCTTATTTCGCAAATTAGAGAGGCCGTGAGTACCGCACTTGGGGAACAGGACAACATTATTAGTTTAACAGAAAACGTTCGGCCGCAAGCACAATATGGTCTGTTAAAATTAGGCGAAATCACGTTTGGCGACCTATAAATGAATTTCTTAAGAACTCTTTATGAATTAATGCCCCCCGGCCTTTTCGATATGGCCGACGACGGCAATATGAAAAAGCTGTTAAGCGTTGTGGCCGATGAGGCCAATGCGGCCTTTCGGTATGTAGGGGATCAGAGGAATCAATTTTTCCCCCGCCACGCTAAAGGGCCGGCCCTGGAAAGATGGGCCAGGCTTGTTAAAATCCCTTATTACAGCGACGAAGAAGCACGGCCCATTATTTTGTCATTGCTTTCCAGGCCAGGCGGGGCCAATGCGCAAATTTATTTGCGCATTATGAAAGAACTGGGGATGGACGATTCTGATTTTCGGATTCGGCCGTTTATCGAGGATTTTAATTGTAATTCGGAATGTGATAACTTTTTATTTTCCGATCCCCGGTGGTACAATTTTTTTATTGTATTTTTGCCGACCGATAGGAACGAAATTGATTGCAATTCGGAATGCGACCGGCCGGTTGTGGCCTATCAAAAGGAAAGTATACTAAAATTATTTAGAGAAAGTCGGCCCGCCCAAACAGAAATTTTATTTCTTTTTTATTAGGAGCAAAAAATGGAACGAATTAATACGCCAACAGCTAATCCCAATGCCAACGGCCAGGGAAAAGCGGGATTTGTTGAAGGTGATGCCCAAGGCGGCCTGTTACCAACTCGCCTCAATGCCCGTTGGTGCAATAGCGTTCAAGAAGAAATCGCAAGCGTCATTGAAGGGCAGGGCCTTGATTTAGACGGCAATGATCGAGGGCAACTCTATAACGCAATTCTGCTTAGTGCCGCCAAAGGCGGGGAAAGTTTGTCATTTGACGGTATTCAAGCGGCCTTGGGAAGAAATGGGGGAACTAGACCTGATTTTATTCGGCCGGCCGTATCCGCAAATAGGGCAACAGTATTGGCCAGTGCTGCCAACCCGCTCGTTTTACGGGCCGGGGGATTAACCGAAACCTTGCGGGAAGAAACAATTTTATCAGATTTGGCATTTGGCTATACCACAAACGACGGAAGGGCAACTTTGGCATTGCCGACGGGCACAAGCTTATTTGAACGAACCGGCGAAATCGGCCATGTGGAATACGATTCGATTCCCGACGGAGAAATTCATTTAACGGCCGTTGGCCCGGAATTCGCCAAACGATTAGGGAAATTGTGTGCTTTTAGATTAAGCCGAGTCGCTCCAGGCATTGGAACAATAAGCGATTTTTTTATTGGTCGAATAGCATCGGTAGGCAGTACCCGGACCGTTATAAATGATATTTATCGACGTTATTTTTTAGATAATAATGGCGATCCCCTGGCCCAATTAAGGGGAAGCGTTTCTGATATTCAGATTCGAATGGTCGAACTTGTAACTGTTTTTCGTGATTTAACCCATAAAGAATACGTTACGCTTACCCCAAATCAAATAACTGATTCGGAAACGGCCCCTTCCAATCCTGCCGATGGGGATATGTGGTTCAATTACCGCACAAGAACCTGGTCTCGTTATTCAACTGCTGATTCCCGATTTAATGAAGTGGCCGCTGTTATGTTGGGCCACCTGGTATTAAACGACCAGGGAGGAAATTGCGTTGGGGCAAGAAGTTTTGATTTGGGCCGCAACTATTCCCGTTATAATGACGTTGCTTTAGAAAATGAACCTTCCCTCTTTCGCTTAAAAAATCAAGGGGCGTCGGTTTCTGTTTATGGAGTCAATCACCAATTTTTAAATGACGCTATTTGGGATGCCCGGGATTTGGTAGGGGAGGCAGGCTTTGGCAATCAAACAGTTTATACTGTTTATTTGGCCGACGACGGGCAACCGAAAATTTCGGCCGTAAGGGCGCAGTACTTTTATAATTTGAAGGGTTGGTATCACCCCTTTGAATCTTGGCGGGCATTGGGAGAGTTCCGAACTGGCAACAGCGGCACTTTTGGATCGATTGGAAATTATTTCCCTTATCAAAAATTTCATAATTTTGACGATATTCCAATGAGTGATTCGGCCGTTGGCACTGGCCGAAGCGATAGCAGCGTTCAATCTCTCCTTAATACCAATCCCTTCTTCAATAACGTTACCCGAACTTCTCAAGGGAAATATTTATGGAGATTAAAAGACCTTGTTGTTTCTTCCCCATTGGCAATCGTCGGAATGGGGGCGGCATCGGGAAGAAGGGTAAGTTATGAAAACAATCAAACCGATTCTTTTACCATTAGTGTTATTTCAACAAGTGGTGGGGGGACTCATACTGTCAACGATGCCGATCATGCCATAACAGTTTTTAGAACAGGAAAAGATGGCAAACAGGTCGATGCTTGGAATAGGTTAAGCCGATAAAAAGGGAAGTTTAAATGGAAAGAATTGATACGCCAACGGCCGAACCGAATCAAAACGGCCTAGGGAAGGCCGGCTTCGTTGACGGTGATGCCGGCAAAAGAGTTTTGGCGACAAGAATTAGTGTCGATTGGCTTAATACGATCCAAGAAGAATTGGCCAACGTGATTGAACAAACAGGCCAAGATTTAAATGGTGATGTTAACGATCAATTGGTCAAGTCATTGGAAGAAATTTTTGAATCTTCCCGGCAGGGAATATCCAGTGCCCAAAGTCGAAATGCTAGTTCCCGCCCCGATTTTATTAGGGCCGCAGGCAATGCTCTTTCCGCTACAATTGTGGCCTCACCCGCAAACCCCTTGGCCATAAAGGCCGGCGAATTATCAGAAACACACACGGCCAATATTAATCTTGGCCGTTTAACAGGATCGGTCGGCAGCAATTCCCGAAATGCCCGCTTTTCACAAATTATTAATTTGGGGCCAGTCACAGGTGAAATTGGAAATGTGGAATTCAACACCATTCCCGATGGCGTTATTCCGATTAATACATCGGGAACCGAAATTATCGCCAGGCAGGGGAAATTAGCAGCGTTTAAAATCACTCAATCTTCAAAAACAGAATATTTTTTGGCTAAGATTCAACATAGTGGCCAATTGTCTCAGGTACGCAGGCGTTATTTTCTCAAAAGCGACGGTAACCCCGTCGATAATATTAGCGGCCCGGTATCAGGAATTTCCCAAATAAAACTAATGGAACTGCTCCATGTTATGAGGGATTTAACCAACAAGGAATTTTTGGCCCTTCCCTCAACAAAAATTAATGAATCCGATACAATGCCATCTTCACCGGCCGATGGCGATTTGTGGAGGGATTCTAAAAGCGGCAGTTGGCATCGTTATTCTTCAACGGGCGGGGTTTTTAATCTCATTGATTTAGTTCCCCTTGGCCACCTGGTGGTCGATGTGGATTCCGGCCATTGTGTGGCCTCACGAAGTTTTGAATTAAGCAGAAGTTATTCCAATTTAAATAATATTACTTTGGACTTGGACGTTAGCACGGTTTCAATCCGATTAAAAAATTCTTATCGTTCGGCCTCAGTTTATGGCCGAACAGTTAATTTTTTAAATTATGCGGTTTGGAATAATACCAATCTTGTGAGGGGGGAATCGTTAGGAGTTGATACCAAATACACCGTTTATTTATCCGATACCGGCCAAAGAATTATTTCGGCGGTCGAATCTCAATATTCTAAAGAATTATTAGGGTGGTATCACCCTTTTGAATCTTGGCGGGCCGTAGGGGAATACTGGACGGGAAGTTCCCGGTTTTTTACTGAGGCAAAAAACTGGTATCCTTACCAACGTTTTCATAATTATGAAAACATTCCCGTTTTTGATTCTTACATTCGGTCGGCAAGCATTACAGACGAAACTATAGAAGCACACGGTCGCTTAATAGAGAGTGTCGAACGCAGAGGTGTTGGTGTCTATTTGTGGCATTTAAGAGAAGGGATTTTGGGGGCGCAAGTAACTTCGGCGGCCATTGCCGGGGCAAATGAAATATTTTTATCTTTGCGAACTCGGCAGGACGATCCCGGGTCAATAGAATTGCGCTGCGAAGAAAACCGCAACAATGCGGGGCCACGCAGGATTGACAGTTCGCATACCATGATTTTAACTCGTTCGGGCCTTGACCTGAAACAGGTCGAACGCTGGAATCAACTGAAAAAATAAAAGCTGCTAATACAGGAGGCAAGCATGAAATTATCAAAATTATTTCCCAAATCCACAACTGAAATTGTCGTTATGGACAACTTGCGAGACGAAAAACCGGAAATGTTTCGTGAGGACGGTTCTATGAAATACGAAATTTTTGAAAGGGATATACGACCGAACAAGTCGGTTTATATTCGGCATGACAAAAATTCGGTCAGTTTTACGATCCGTGAAGGTTGCGGGGCAAAAGAAATGCTGAAAATTGCAATTCGATTATTGCGGGAAGAAACTAAAGATACCTACAATTATCAAAAATCCAAAGCGGCCAGCTATGTAACCGCGGCCATTGAAGAATTGGAACTGGCAGGGGAAAGGGAACGTGAGTAATAAAGCCAATGAAGTATTGGGTTCGGTTTTTGATTACGAATCCAATGCGCTGCGGGTAATCACGCAAAACGAATCCGAAGGGGGAAGTGCCATTTCCCCCTCTACCGGCAAGAAATTACCCTTCGGTGTTTGGCAAGATTCGCAATTCAGGTTTGGCCAGGCCTATGCCCAAATTGGCAGCACTATTTTCAAAATCGCAGTCGATAGGGCATGATTTAATAAATCCCTTTTTAGGAGAGTTTCGCCATGAGTAACGATTGCAACCCCATCGTTTTGTTTCAACAACCTAATGATCCATCCGGTACACCGCCCCAGGGCGGCCTTATGTGGATCAATGAGGAAACAGGCGCATTTTTTACGGCCCGAAATGCTTTGCAAGGCGATGGCAATAAAAAATTAGAATGGCACAAAGAATCTCAAATTCAACCCGATTGGCTTGAAACAAATGCGGGATCGTCGGCCTTTATTAAAAACAAACCGGCAATTCCTGGCAGGGAAGAGTTCAATGCAGACCTGGACGACGCTTCCCCATTGGCAACTGAGGCCGAATTAACTGCCGGCACGGACGAAACCCGGCATGGGATCACCCCCAAGGTTTTTAAGGATTCTGTTGAGGAATTGACGAGGTCGATTTCCGAAGATGCGCAATCAAACAAAGAGGCCTTGGATTCCCTTGCGGGCGATGTCGAGGAAAACAAAAACGCCTTGGATCATACGCTTGGCAATGATTCCAATATTCAGGATTTGGCGAATGTTCCCGCCCTTGTGGCAAACCGAATTGCTCGGGTTAATCCTGCGGGCAATGGAATTGAATGGGTTAATAACGATTGGCTTATTCCCGCCCCGACAATTCAACCCGGCAGTAACCCCCGAACAGGTTATTTAGCACGTTTCCTAACTGGTGAACGAAGAAACGTTATGGCCTTTTTGGATTTGGAGGACTCCCCTGAAAGGGCCGTCATTCAATTGGATTTAAATGAAGTTGTTTTTGGCGGCCTTTATATCGTTCAGGTATCTTCTCATCCGACACGCATTGACAAATATCGAGTCACGGCCTCTCTCAGTGGTGGCAGTTCGTTATTGCCCCATGCCCACAATACTTTTGAAGATTCAAGCGGCCATGCCCTCGACCATAAAAATAGCTTGCTTACATTTTTTGTTTCCATTATCGGAACGCCTAGCAATCCCCAGGTGGACGTTTATACAACCGCGGCCCTTAAGGGGTTGGGCCAATTGGGGGATTTTTTAAATGACTTAGATGAGGAAACAATATTGGCCGACACCGATTATTTCCCGGTCGTTCACCCGGTTACCGAGGGGCGTTCTTCTGCAAAAGATGTGCGGTCGGCCTCTAATCCCAATAATCTCGGGGTAACTTTGGCCAACAATGATTTTGGTTACGCTTATCCGATAAGTGGAAATGAGGATCGAACAGTTTATAGGGCATTAACGCTTAATTTGGCCAATGCCTATTCAAACGAACTTTTACAAATTTCTTCCCGCAATGCCGGGGCCGACGTGGTGGCCAAGACCGATCAGGCCATTATCCTAATGAATGACGTTAATGCATTACCGCAGGGAACTTTTGGCGGCCTTTTAATTGATCCGAATGAAGGGAAAATTGTTTTATTGATTAATCATGACACAATCGGAACGATCAATTTGAAGTGCTACCACCCCTCAACGGGCGTTACCATAGTTGACTCGGCGGCCGCCTATAGAAACAACATTGGCAGTTATAAGGCCCGGGGGGCAATGGATTACGTTCGGCTTGGCGGCTATGTGTGGACATTGACGGCCGGCCAAATCCCGGAAGTTTTCCCTACCGTAACGGATGGCAAAAGAGTTCCCGCAGGGGGCCGATTGCATTTTATTTCGGCCCCTAGTTTTACAAGTGGGCAATGGCAGCAGCGTTTAAATATCGAATTAGCAAAAGAATTGATTACTCAGGTGGTGGCCGGGAAAGAAATCAGAAGGGCATCGACTCAAACAGTTAGCAAAAAAGTCGGTGAGGCCACCGACCGAAAAATTGAACAGGCCACTAGCAATATAAGAAGCGATATTGACCAAATCAATGAAACATTAAAAGGACTTGGCGGTGGCGATAGTGGGGCATTCCATATGCAGCTACTCGGGGCATCGGTAAATTTCCAAACGGCCGAAGCAATGCCTGCAGTCGGGGCCAATTTTGATCTAAGTCTCTATGTTCAAAATGGGGCGAATGCCCCCGCCGGAAATATCCGAGTAACGATGAACGGCTTCAATTTAAATGTTGTAACCCAACCGGATTTAACGAATCCCGTGAGTTTAATTGAAGTCAATATCCCCGACCAAACGGCCCGGCAAAATCTTATTAGAAGCGTTGCCCGGGATGGAAGGGTTGAATTTCAAGTATTTAAAGGGAATTCAGACACCGATATTTTGCATATCCCTTTGGTGAATCAAACTGTTAAATATAAACATCGTGCAATTCGATTGGCCGAAAAGGCCGATAGTGCCGATCTCACGGCCGCCGAAATTGCGACCGCATTGAGGGCCGCAACTTATAACAATTTAACGGTTGGCCGAACTTATCGCATTAAAATTCAACCGGAAGTTTTAACTCACGATGTTGCGAGGCAGGCCCTCCGTGTGTCGGCCGAAATCACGGCCAGTCAAGGCCTGGCCCCTTTCGGCAATTCGGCCCATATTGATATGCGGGCATTTGGAAATCAAGGCGATGAACAGGTTAGGGAACTTCCTGCGGTCATTAATATTTTCCGGGCCACCGCCCGAAATATTACCTTTGGATGCCGGGCAACTGAAAACATTCGGAGTATGTTGATTTATATAACCTTGGAAGAACTCACAAACTACCAAGAAACGAGTGATTGGGATTAATTCTTTGTGGCCTATCTCTTTAAACAGGATCGGGAATTATTCGGTTATTTTTTGCGCTGGGGCCGAAAGCGCAAGTTCCTAACGCAAAAAGACGTGGCCAAAAAATTAGGGATCAATAACGATAAGGTTAGTAAAAGAGAAAAGGCCCGTGTTCCCACACAATTTCAAGACGGGATTCGGCATTTAGAGGCCCTAGGCCTTACTAAAAATGATTGGGATAAGTTTCTTAATGCGGTATTGAAAAATGAATATTTAAAAAATTTCGATAAAGAAATTTAATTAGGAGGCATTGTGAACAGGAATCCCCACAAAGAATATCAAGACAAATATTTTAAAGAATTAGGGGCCTATCTCAAGGCAAAAAGGGAACATTGCGGCCTGGAACAAAAAGACGTGGCCAAAGCATTAAATTGTTCCCGCTTTACGATTTCCCGTCGTGAAAGCGGTGAAGCGTCGCCTAATCTTTTTAAAATCGGAATGCATTTATATGCATTGAATTCATCCCTAACTACCTGGGAACGAGAACGGTTAACGATCCCAATACCAAGAAACTTTGCATCAAAGAAGGAGCGATCAACAATGAAGGATTTTATCGACAAGTACGGGGCCTATATTGGCATTATTTTGATTTTTATTGCGCTAGGCCTCTTTATTTGGAATAGTATTAATAAGAGTACCGAACTAGTAAAAGTGCCCATCGCCACCGGGCATAAAGTGGCAAAGGCCGGATCGCAACTGGCCAACAACACCGGTGAAAAAGTTGATAAGGGGGTATCCATTGAGGCCCCCTTATCTTCTTTTATAGAAAAACAGCATTCCCAATTACAAAAAAAACGTGAAGGCGGTACTACTTTTGGCCAGTCAATTGCTAAAAGTATTGATAAGCACTACGCGGCCCATGTATTGCCCATTCCCCAAGATATTCAAAGCATTTACAAAATGCAGCACAAAACCCCGGTGT
>MKWU01005328.1_pt1 | contig 14098 bp, 14 predicted proteins | sample 809101 | NCBI WGS metagenome assembly MKWU01 (sample SAMN05860141, study PRJNA318959) | sponge metagenome | host: Aplysina aerophoba | place: Slovenia: Piran, Adriatic Sea, Gulf of Piran | collected 2013-05-07 | reverse complement strand
GGACCGGCTGGCGGCGGCGCTCCGCGAAGCGGCGCAGCGGGACGGCGCCCGGGCCATCGTGCTGGCGGGCGCCGCCCCGGCCTTCTCCGCGGGCCACTACCTGCCCGAGATGGTGGGGGCGGGCCCGGAGGAACAGCGCCGCGTCTTCGCCGCCTGCTCGTCGCTGATGGAGACCGTGCGCAACCTCGCCCTGCCCGTCATCGCCGAGGTGCGCGGCATTGCCACCGCCGCGGGCTGTCAACTGGTCGCGGCCTCCGATCTCGCGGTGGCCGCCGACACCGCGCGCTTCGCCACCCCCGGGGTCCGGATCGGACTCTTCTGCTCCACCCCGATGGTCCCGGTCAGCCGCGCCGTCGGCCGCAAGCGCGCCATGGAGATGTTGCTCACCGGAGACTTCGTGGACGCCCGCACGGCGCTCGACTGGGGGCTCGTGAACCGGGTGGTTCCGGAGGACCGGCTCGAAGATGAAAGCCAGGCTTTCGTCGAGCGCATCGCCGAGGCGAGTCCCTTCGTGGTGGCCCTCGGGAAGCGCGCCTTCCACCGTCAGGCCGGCCTCAGCGTGGAAGACGCCTACGCCCGGATGTCGGAGGTGATGTGCGGAAACGCCGTCGAACCCGACGCCCAGGAGGGAATGCGTGCGTTCCTGGAGAAGCGGCGGCCGCGCTGGACGCAGAACGCGGGTAACTGAGCGGCCGCCAGGGCGCGCTGTCGTCTCGGCAGTTCAGCTCGCGAGACTGGCTTGCACCCGGTCCCGCAGGTCCGCGATCTCCGGACAGAGCTGAAAGAACGCTCTCCGGGACCTGAGCGACCGCTCGATCATCATCCGCCTGCCCCGACCCGGCTTTCGGCGATCCCCGTGCTTCTCGAGCAGCGGATCGAAGTACGCCTCCCTCATGCGCGGGTCGGCGCGGACCTCCTGCCAGGAAGCGATCTCGCCCCGATACGCCACACAGGCATACACCTCGACCTCCGGTACGGCCGGACAACAGAGCAGCGTGACGCCCTGGGCATGCAGGTCTTCCTCCAGAACTTGCATCGCGCCGGAACTCGCACGATCGGCGTCGGGAAGAAACAACCAGAGATCCATGAAGCCGTAACGAGATGCCAGGTCCTTCCGGACCACGCGGACGGCATCGTCATATCCACGCACTCTCGGGTTACCCAGCACCCGCACTTTCGCGGCCGGCTTCCCGGCCTCGGCCAGGACCATGTCGACGACCGGCTTGAGGATGTAGCCGTTGTTCGTCGGGTCCTCCGGGATCACGAGAACCTGGACGCTCACGAAGCGGCTTCCATCCATCCTTCCGCAAAGAGATCCCCGATGGGGTGCTTCTCGATGACTTCCCGGAAGTTGCGGATCTCGCTGAGGGGAGTCGCCGAGGCTTCGCCGGTGTCCGGGTCGCGCCGGAAGAAGTACGTTGTCGCGTACTCCTCCGGATCGAGCCAGGCGAGGACCGTCGGCGAATGCGTCGTCGCCAGAATCTGGGTCTTCTCGTCCGCCGCGCGGCTCCGAAGCAACTCGACCAGGGCTCGCGCCCGGCTGGCATGGACTCCGTTCTCTATCTCTTCGATGGTCATGATCCGGGGCATGTCCGGCTGGAAGAACGCCGCCACCAGCGCCGCGAACCGCAGCGTCCCGTCGCTCAGTACCGGCGCGGGAAACTCCCGGCCGGCCTCGCGCAGCATGAAGAGTGGTTCGCCAACCGCACCGCTGAGCGTCGCGACGTCGTCCAGTTCCTCGGGCCGCAGTTCGCGCAGCCAGTCGAGGAAGGCGCTCTTGGTCGCCGGATCCTCCGAGAGCGTCTTCACGAGCGCCGCAAAGTTCTCGCCGCGCTCACCCATCCGTTCGATCCGGTGCGCCTGGGAATAGCTTCGGAGCACGGATGGCGCCGGGTCCATGCGCTGCATGTCCGCGAGCTCCGCGGCGATCTTCGCCGCGTCGGCAGTTCGGAGAAGATTGCGATCCCGGAGCTTCGCGAACTGCGGCAAGACGGGACGCGACCTCTCAAGTTTTCGATTCGGCGGGCGTCCCGGGTTCCCGGTGGCGAGCGTCACCGTATGGATCGGACCGCCCGATCTCTTGCTGGGGTCGGTCCGGTAGAGGGTCTTCCCGCCGTATTCCAGCGACTCGGACGCAACCCACCCCAGCGCCGGCGCCAGCGTCACGCTGTATCGCCAGTCGGTCAGCCCGTGGCCTGCAAGTATGGGCGCCAGCGAGCCGTCCACCATGATCGTGAATCGATCCTCCTTCGCCGGCCCTTCGAAACACGCCTTCGCGCTCCCCCCGCGAATCCCCTCCCAGACTTCGCTCGACGCGCTCTTCGGCTTGCCGTCGAGGATCTCGCTGACCGTGAACCCGTTCCCGATTCCCTGCAGGACGCGCAGCGCATCAAAGAAGTTGGACTTGCCGCTCGCGTTGGCCCCGACGAACAGATTCAAGCGGCCGAGATCGAGGGCGACGTTCCGGAAGCTCTTGAAGTTCCTGATCTCCAGGCGGGTGATCATGGTTGCCTCCGAGTCGCTCCGGGACAGGTCCCCAGGCGCTCTCACCCATGATACGCCGCAGCCACGCCCAGATGGACGCGGGTCCCCGTCAGGGAGCGCGCCGGAGCCGGTAGGCCGCGTCGCGGCCTTCCCGGTGGAAGCCGGCGACTTCGTATCCCCGTTCGAAGAGTTCGACCAGAGCCCCCCGGCTCTTCAGCCTCCAGTCCATGGCAAGGCCAATGTCCTTGTTCAGAAGGTCGTTGAAGTCGTCCGGAACGAGATAGAGGATGTCGCCTTCGCCGGGATCCCGGACCGGCGCCGCGTCGCCGGTCACCGGGAGCCCGTCCTCCCGGAACGCGACGGCATTCGCCCGGGGCAGATCCGGGATGCCGGGGGGCGGAATCAACGCGCCCCGGCGGGCGCGGGCGACCCGTTCGGAGTCGAGCTGCCAGTCCGGTTCCAGCCGATCGGTCGGCAGTCCGCCGTGGAGGGGGCTGTTGCTGTTGCCGTACACGTTCAGGCGATACACCGAAGAAACGCAGCCGAGATGGTTGATGTTCAGGTGCGCGTTCCGCGCCTGGAGCGGGTCGAACGTCCAATTCACGCGCCGGACGCCCTGGGCGAGGACACGGTCGGCCTGCGCCCACTTGAGCGCCAGGCCGATGCCGGCGCCCTGGTACTCGGGACGTACCGCGAGCATGTGCGAGTGGTGGAACGGCTCTGCTTCGCCGCCCCCGGGAAACCCGCACACGAAGCCGGCCATCCGTTCGCCGAAGAAGGCGCCCGCGGTGACGGCGCCGTAGTGGCCCATGACCGCCATGAGCCCGGCGGGGACCACGTCGAGCTCGATGAATCCCCAGACCTCCTGCTGGATGGCCTCGCACATCTTCATGTCGTCCATACCGGCGAGGTCGCGGATCGAGAAGCTTGGGGGCATCTGGCTGCGAAGGGGCGGCAAGTGTAAGGAACCGAGCTCCCGGACGCGCCTCGAATTGCCGCCTGCAGGCCACACCTCCCCCCGGGGGGCGGAACACCACACTAGAATCCGGGCTCGTTGACCGACCTCCTCCGAGGGCGCCGTCCCCTGTTGTTCGCCCTCTTCGCGGGGGTTCTGATCGCCGACCGCGTCACCAAGATCTTCGCCGAGCGGTCCCTCTCGATGGGAAGCCCCGTGGAAGTGATCCCCGGGTTCTTCCAGCTCACGCTGGTCCACAACACCGGGATGGCTTTCGGACTGCTCGGCAGCGCTTCGATTCCGGGGAAGGCCTGGCTGCTTACCGCCGTTTCGGTGGGACTCCTCGTCGCGATCGTCTGGTTCGCGTGGCGCGCGGGACCGCTGACCACCATGACTACCGTCGGTATCGTCGCGATGCTGGCGGGCGCCATCGGCAACATCCTCGACCGCCTGCTCTACGGCTACGTGGTGGACTTTTTCGACTTCTACGTCGGCAGCGCCCACTGGCCCGCCTTCAACATTGCCGATGCGATGATCTGCATCGGGGTCGGACTGCTCGTCCTCGAAAGCGTCCGCGACCTCCGGCGGGAAGCCGGTGGCGTGGGCCAGGAAGACCTGAGCGAGGGCTGAGCGCGTGTTTCCACGACTTGCGGACTTCGGTTCGATCGAGGTGCTGGGGCGGAGCTTCCACCCCATCCTCCACACCTACGGCATCCTCATGTTCGCCGGGTTCCTGCTCGGGCTCTACGTGGCGGCGAAACGCGCGCCGCGCTACGGCATCCAGCCGCAGCACATCTACGACCTCGGGCTCTACGTGGTGATCGGCGCGCTCGTCGGCGCCAAGGCGCTGTTGGTCCTGCTGGATCCGGCGCGGTTCCTGGCCAACCCCGGCGGCTTCATCACCGCCGGGGGCGTCTTCTTCGGCGGGCTGCTGGGAGCGGTCGGGGCCACCATCTGGTTCTGCCGGAAGCGCGGGATTCCCGTCTGGAACTGCGGAGACCTGATGGCGCCCTCGATCGCGCTCGGGCACGGGATCGGCAGACTCGGGTGCTTTGCCGCCGGGTGCTGTTACGGGACCCCGGCCGAGGGTCTGCCCGCGGTCACCTTCACCGATGTCTATGCGAGTTCGGTGACCGGGGTTCCGCTCAACGTGCCGCTCCATCCGACCCAGCTCTACGACGCAGGTCTGGAGTTCGCCCTGTTCTTCTTTCTGCTCTGGCTCGCGCCGCGCCGCAAGTTCGTGGGCCAGCTCTTCGTAACCTGGGGAATCCTCTATGCGGTGTCCCGGTTCATCATCGAGTTCTTCCGCGGAGATCCGCGCGGGTTCGTGCTGGACGGGCTGCTCTCGACCTCCCAGTTCGTCGGGATCTGGATTCTTGCCGCGGCGCTGATCTCGCTTCTTGTCCTCCGAAGGCGCGCCGCCTGATCCTCGGGAGGCCGCCGGCGAGAGGAATCTCGAATTCGAGGTCGGTGACGCCGAGGACGGCCGGCGCCTCGATCTGATCGCTTCGGAGCGTCTTCCGGAGATCAGCCGCAGCGAGGCGACGCGCTGGGTCGAAGCCGGATTCATCCTTCTCGACGAGCGGGCGCGCCGTCCCGGTCACCGCTGCCGCACGGGTCAGCGGGTACGGATCGCGGCGCCCGGCGACGGGCGCACCCCGGTGTTCGGCGCACCCGGCGAGAACGACCCCCTGTCGCCGGAACCGGTGCCGCTCGCGGTGATCCACGAAGACCCCTGGCTGGTCGTGATCGACAAACCGGCAGGCCTCGTGGTCCATCCGGGACCCGGTCACCGGAACGGGACCCTCGCGAACGGGCTGATCCACCGGTATCCGGAGATCGCGAGGGTCGGGGCGCCCGGACGGCCCGGGCTGGTGCATCGGCTGGACCGGGGTACGAGCGGGGTTCTGGTCGCGGCCCGCACCGAGCCGGCCCGGCTCCGGCTCGCCGAGGCCTTTGCGGAACGACAGGTGGAAAAGCAATACCTGGCCCTCGCGATGGGCAGGTTCGGCGAACGCCGCCGGATCGACGAACCCATCGGCCGCGACCCGAAGCACGGACAGCGCTACCGCTGCCGGGGCCGGCACGCGCGCGAGGCCGAAACCGAAGCCTGGCCGCTCGAAGAGCTGCCGCTCACCACGTTCGTCGGAATCCGCCTCCACACCGGCCGCACCCACCAGGCCCGTGTCCACCTGGCCCACGCCGGCCATCCCATCGCCGGCGACGTGATGTACGGCCCCGGAGCTCCGCGCCGCGGCGGGGGCCAGGCCGGAGCCGCCCTTCGCCGCCTCGAACGCCCCGCGCTGCACGCCGCCGAGATCGCCTTCACGCATCCCGGCAACGGGAACCGGGTCCGGTTCTCGGCGCCGCTGGCCGAGGACCTGGAGAGGACACTGGCGGCGCTACGTTCGGCAACAGCGTGACGCTCAGCCCGGATCCGTCACCAGCCGTCCCTGCCCTGTCCCCTCGACGGTCCCGCGTCGCATAGGATTCGCGCGGTCAAGAGCACGCATGGACACGGTTCTCGGAACCCAGGAATTCCGGGAAACGCTCTTCCGGCTCGGGGAGCGGGTGGCGGCCGAAGCACCCGATCCGCTCGCCATCCTCGGGGTCCGGCGGCGGGGAGTCCCGCTCGCAGCGCGGCTCCGCCGCCAGCTTGAGCGTGCCGGCCGGAAGGACATCCCGGCCGGGGAGCTGGACATCAACCTGTACCGCGACGACGTCCACGACCGGGGCATCCCCCGGATCGGAGAGACGCGGATCCCGTTCGCCCTCGAGCAGCATCACATCCTGCTGGTGGACGACGTTCTCTTCACCGGACGGACGGTCCGGGCGGCGCTGACCGCGCTCAGCAACTTCGGCCGCCCGAAGAGCGTCCGCCTCGCCGTGATGGTGGACCGCGGCGGCCGGGAACTGCCCATCGCACCCGATTTCGTGGGGCTCCACGTGGAGGCCGGCCAGGGGGACAGGGTCCGCGTTCGGGTCCAGGAAGAGGACGGCGTAGACGGAGTCGTCAGGATCCGCCGGGGGGAGGCTGCGACATGAAGCACCTCCTCGGCATCCGGGGACTGAGCCCGGAAGCGGCGCTCGGGATTCTGGACGAGGCGCCGCGTTACCAGGACGTAGCCAACCAGCCGGTGCCGCGGGTCCCGATCCTCGTCGGCCGGACCGTGACGCACCTCTTCATGGAGCCCTCGACGCGCACGCAGGCCTCGTTCCAGCTCGCCGCCAAGCGGCTCTCGGCGGAACCGCTGTCCTTCGTTCCCAAGTCCTCCTCGCTGACCAAGGGGGAGACCTTCCTGGACACCGCGCGCACCCTCGCCTCGATGGCGCCCGACATCATCGTCGTCCGGAGCGGCGAGTCGGGCGCGCCGCATGTATTGGCGCGCGAGATTCCGGGGGCGCAGGTCATCAACGCGGGAGACGGAATCAGCGAGCATCCCACGCAGGCGCTGCTGGACGCGTTCACCATTCGCAAGCACCTCGGCCGCATCGCCGGCGTGCGGGTGACGATCATCGGCGACCTGCTCCACAGCCGGGTGTTCCGATCGAACGCCCGCCTGCTGACGATGCTGGGAGCCGAGGTGCGCTGTTGCGGGCCACCCACGCTCCTTCCTCCGGGCCTTGACCGGCTCGGGGTCCGCTCGCTGCTCCACCTCGAGGAGGCGCTCGAGGGAGCCGAGGCGGTCATGGTGCTCCGCATCCAGCACGAGCGGATGCACGCCTCCTTCATCCCGTCGGAACGCGAGTACTACCGGGAGTTCGGCCTTACCAGCGAGCGGCTGGCACTGACCGAAGCCGCCATCGTGCTGCATCCCGGGCCGCTCAACCGGGGCGTCGAGATCTCTTCGGAGGTCGCCGACGGACCCCAGTCGGTGATCCTCGACCAGGTGCGGAACGGGGTCGCGGTCCGCATGGCGGTGCTCGCGGAAATCGCCCGCAGCAGTCCCAGGAGCGGCTCGGCAAGAGAGGGCGCCGATGGCTGAGCGGCCGGTGGTCCTGCGAGGGGCGCGCGTCGTCGACCCGGCCAGCGAACTCGATGCCGCCGTGGACGTTCGCCTCGCGGAGGGACGGATCGCCGCGGTCGGCGCAGACCTCACCGAACCCGGGGACCAGCTTGTGGACGTCGGCGGATTGGTTGCGGCGCCCGGGTTCTGCGACATGCACGTCCACTTCCGCGAGCCGGGCCTCGAATACAAGGAAACCGTGGCGAGCGGAGCGGCGGCCGCGGTCGCCGGCGGATTCACCGCCGTAGCCTGCATGGCGAACACCGATCCGGTGAACGACAGCCCGTCGGTGACGGCCCACATTCGCCAGTTGGCGGAGCAGGCCGGCCTGGCTCGGGTGTACCCGATCGCCGCCACCACCCAGGGGATGGCCGGGGAGCGGATCTCGGAGTTCGGCGCCCTCAAGGAAGCGGGCGCGGTCGCGGTATCCGACGACGGGCTTCCGGTGGGGGATCCGGCGGTCATGCGAAAGGCGCTCGAATACTCGAGGCTTCATGACCTGCCGGTGATCGAGCACTGCGAAACGCTCGAATTGACCGGTGAGGGCGCCATGCGGGAGGGCGCCTACGCCGCCTGGATCGGGCTCCCGGGAATCCCCGCCGCCTCGGAGTTCATCGCGGTCGAGCGGAACATCGCCCTTGCCGAAATCACCCGGGCCCGCCTTCACATCGCCCACCTTTCGACGGCGCGGTCCGCCGCTGCCGTGCGCCGCGCCAAGGCCGCCGGGATGCAGGTCACCGCCGAGGTGACCCCGCATCACCTGTTGCTGACCGAGGAAGCGGTGGGCGACTACGACACGGCCGCCAAGATGAAACCGCCGCTCGCCGCCGAAAGCGACCGCGAGGCGCTGCTGGCGGCGATCGCGGACGGGACGGCCGACGCCATCGCCACGGATCACGCTCCGCACCACGAGGACGAAAAGAGACTCTGTTTCCAGAGCGCTCCCTTCGGAATCGTCGGCCTCGAAACGGCGGTGCCGCTGGTCCTCGACCGCCTGGTGACGTCCGGTGCGATTCCACTCGCTCAGGCCGTTCGCCTGCTCTCCCCGGGACCCTGCCGGATTCTCGGCCTGCCCGGCGGCGATCTCCGTCCGGGTAGCCCGGCAGACATCACGCTGCTCGACCTTGAAGCCACCAGCACCATTGAGCCGGAGTCGTTCCGGAGCCGGGGACGCAGCACCCCGTTCGCCGGCCTCTCGCTGACGGGGCAGGTCGCGGCGACCTGGGTTGGGGGCCGCGAGGTCTATTCGCGAAACGCCGGCCGGTGATGCCCCCGCGCGGGTGGCGGGACGCGGTCGAAAGCGTCTATCGCCGGCACGGCGCCGGCAGCCTCGATTCCGATCCGCTCCAGTTCCCCCGGCGGTTCCGGCGTCCGGACGATCAGGAGATTGCGGCATTCTTCGCCGCCTCGCTTTCCTACGGAAACGCCCGCGCCGTGTGCTCCTCGCTCGAACGGGTCTTCGCGTGGACCGGGCCGCACCCGGCCCGCTTTGTGCGCGAGTTCGAGCCGCAGCGGGAGTCAATCCGTCTGGGTGGGTTTCGGCACCGCTGGTCGGGCGCCGGAGACCTTGTCCGCCTCGCAGTCATGTTGCGCCGCATCCTCGAGCAACATGGGTCGGTGCAGGCTTTGTTCGACGGGGGCGCCGTCCGCGAATCCGGCGGGCGGGTCGACCTCGCGGCGAGCATCGGAAGGTTTCGGCAGGCCGCCCTGGCGTACGACGAGGCGCCGCCGAGTGCAGACCCTTCCCGGCCCGGTCCCCGCTACTTCTTCCCGGACCCGCGCACTTCGGCGGCCAAGCGCATCACCATGTTCCTGCGCTGGGTTGTCCGGGAGGATGACGGCCTTGACCTGGGGCTCTGGGACTGCCTGCAACCCCGCGATCTGGTGGCGCCGCTCGACACCCACATGTTCCTCATCGCCCGCCGGTTTCGCCTGACCAGCAGGAAGACCCCGGCCTGGCAGACGGCGCTGGACCTGACCCGGGGGCTGAGGCGGCTGGATCCCGAGGATCCGGTGAAGTACGACTTCGCGCTCAGCCGGCTGGGGATCGTGGAGGGGTGTCCGCGCCACCGGCGGAGCGAGCCGTGTGAGTTGTGTGCGCTGCTGGGGAGCGGGAAGCGACTGCGGACCTGAGACCCGTGGCGCTTTCCGTTTCGCCCGCGTGTCGGGGGGCGGTGCAGGCCGAGAGGGCGGGATTCCGAGCCGTTTCGGCCGTACGGGCGGGTGGGACTCGACGGTTCCGCTGCGCTCTCGCGCAGCGGTTGCCGGCTGAAGCCGGCGTTCCAAGCCGCTTCTGCGGTGAAGAACGAGTGGGATGGGACGGTTTCGCTGCGCTCTCGCGCAGCGCGTGCCGGCCTGAATGAAGGCCGGCGTTCCCGTCCGATGCCGCTCTGAAGAGCGGTGCTCCTTACCCGTCCTACCGCACGGTGACGCGGGAGCGTTCGGCGAGGGTGCCCTGGGCGCGCTCCACCGCGACGATCGCCTTGTTGTAGTCGATGATCGCCTGCAGTTCGTTCGCCCGGGCCTGGGCGAGATCGCGCTGGGCCTGCACGATGAAGTAGCTGGTGGTCATCCCGACCTCGAACTTCTTCTGCTCGGCGTCGAGACTCGCCTCCTGCAGTTCGCGGGCGACGCGGCTGGCGTCGATGCGCCGCCGGTTCGTGTCGACCTGGCGCACCGCGGTGCGGACCTCCTGGGCGATCAGAACCTCCTGTTGCCGGATGCCCTCGCGCTGCCGGGTGAGATCGGTTTGCGCCTGGGCGTGGTTCGCGTGCGCCTGATTGGGGCCGATCGGATACGAGAAGGAGAGTCCGAGCTGCCAATCCCGGTAGTCGAGGCCGCTCAACTGTGAGAGCGCATCACCGTAACCCCCCGGAATCGTGTCGACGGGGGGCCCGAAGAATCCCTCCCGGACGAGCTGCGTTCCCCCGACACCGGTGAGCTGGACGAGACCGACCAGATCCACCTGGGGCAGCGTCTGGTTGCGGAAGAAACGGACGTCGTACTGGTTGGTGTCCATCTGCACCCGCTGGGAGCGCAGCTCGGGCCGCCGTTGGAGCGCGACCCGAATCGCGTCGTCCACGTCTACGGCGTAGTCCTCGCTGGAGGGCGCATCCACCGGCCGGATTTCTCCGTCCCAGAACCCGACCCCGTCGGGATCCCGGATCAGCGCCTTGAGAGCGTCCTCGGTCTGACGAATCTGTTCCTCCGCCAGAATCAGTTCCTCTTCACGGGCCGCGGCTTCGGCCTGCGCCTGAAGGACATCGATCGGCGCCATGGTGCCCACTTCCACCTGCACCTGGTTGTTGCGCAGCAGGTCCTGCGCCAACTCCAGGGACTGCACGGCGACTTCGTGGCTCCGGATGGCGAAGACGAGATCCCAGTACGCGTTCTGGACATCCCGGAGAACGTCCAGCACGCTGGTCTCGAACTCGTGCCCCGCCTGGCGTTCCCCGTTCTGGGAGATCACGATCTGCCGCCGCTGCGGGTCGGCGCGGAAGTTCTGGAGCAGCGGTTGGGTCACCTGCGCGTTCAGCGTGCTGCGGAAACGCGGATTGAAGGTGAAGAAGGCGCTGTTCGTGGCCAGGCGGTTGTTGTTGAACTGGACCGAGTAGTTGGCGCCGAACGGGAGCTGCTGCTGGAAACGAAGGTTGTAGTTCAGGTTGTCGCGCTCGTTCTGATCCGCACCGTCGAGCTGGCTCTCCGCCGGAGAAAGGCTCTCCTGGAGGTTGGTGTCCAGCACCATTTCCGGCGTGTAGACGCGCCGGGCCGCCGAGAGCGCGAAGGTGGAAGACTGCCGGGCCAGGCGCGAGATCTGAACGCTCAGATTGTTCTCGAGCGCCTGCTGGATGGCGTCGTCGAGGCTTATCTCAACCGGCGCCGGCTGGCCGGCGACCTCCTCCTCCGAGGGAACTGCCCAAGCCATGCCCGACAGGCCCAGCGAAAGGACGAGAATTGCGGTAGTGGTGCGCATGAGGTGTCTCCTCGAGAAAGAACTGGGGAGCGGCCCGGTGAGAATCTCAGCTACAAGACGCGCTCAGTCCGAATTTTCTACGGTCTCCCCCATGAATACGAACATCCCCCGCTCGAAGTTTCGCCGCTGAGGCAACGAAGACACCATGAGATCCCCGGTTCGCGTCCGTCTCGACCTCGCGTACGACGGGACCGATTTCGCGGGCTGGCAACGGCAGCCGGATCGGGACACGATCCAGAGCCGGATCGAAACCGCGGTTGGACGGCTCTACCGGCAGGCTCCGGGGCAGAGGGCGCCCGTCGTCGGAGCCGGGAGGACCGACGCCGGCGTCCATGCCGAGGGACAGGTAGCCCATTTCGACGCCCCGATCACGATTCCGCCCACCGGGATTCGGGCGGGCCTGAACTCCCTGCTGCCCGACACGATCCGGGTACTCGGAGCGACCGAGGCCGCAGCCGACTTCCACGCCCGGTTCGATGCGGCCGGCAAGACCTACCGCTACCACCTGCTGACCGGCGCGGTCTCACCCCTTCGAACCCGCTACGCCTGGCCAGCAGGTGACGGGCTCTCGCGGGAGGCCATGGAAGAGGGCGCCGCCGCCCTGGTGGGCCGTCACGACTTCCGTGCCTTCTTCGCCGCCCCCCCCGGAGAAGAGCCGGCAACCCCGATCCGGAACGTCTTCAACGCGCGCTTCATCGAGGCGGGAGACGAGCTGGTGCTCGAGGTCTCGGCGGAAGGATTCCTCCGCTACATGGTTCGCCGGATGGTCGGGACCCTGGTGGCGATCGGTCGCGGACAGCTTCCTCCGGATCGGATCGCCGAGATGCTCCGGAATCCGGAAGCGCCGGGCCCCCGGTTCCGGGCCCCCGCGGCCGGGCTCCGGCTCTACCGCGTGCACTACGACGCTCCCGGGCGCTGCTAAATTGGCGGGTCCGTGCCCGGGAGCTCCGTGACTTTCGACATCGCTCCCGAGGAGCGAACCGCCGAGGTCCTGGCGCAGATCGATCGCACCCGGCTGCCGTTGCACGTGGCGGCCATCATGGACGGGAACGGGCGCTGGGCGGCCGCCCGGGGACTGCCCCGGGTGGAGGGACACGCGGCGGGAGTGGAGTCGGTCCGCGACACGGTGGAGGGCGCCGCCAGCCTTGGTCTCGGAGCCCTCACCATGTTCGCCTTCTCCATCGAGAACTGGAGCCGGCCTCCCGACGAGGTCGAGATTCTCATGGAGCTGGTCAAGCGCTACCTGCGACTCGAAACCGAGAACCTCATCGGGAACGACATCCGGTTCCGACCCATCGGCCGGCTGAGCGAGTTGCCCGCGGACGTCCGGACGATGCTCGAGGAGACCACCCAGGCCACCGCGCAGTGCCAGGGACTCAGCCTCAACATCGCCCTCAACTACGGGGGCCGGGCGGAAATCGTGGACGCCGCCCGGCGGATCGCCGAACGGGCGGTGCGAGAAGGGAAGGCGCCCGATCTCGACGAACACGCCTTCGGGGAATATCTCTACACCCGCGGCCTGCCGGATCCCGACCTCCTGATCCGCACCAGCGGCGAGGTACGGGTCTCCAACTTCCTCCTCTTCCAGAGCGCCTACACGGAGTTCTGGACGACGCCCACCTACTGGCCGGATTTCCGGCGGCGGCACCTCTTCGAGGCCATCCTCGCCTACCAGCGCCGCAGCCGCCGCTACGGCGGCATCTCCGAGTAACGGGCAGCCGGCATGCGGCGGGTGATCAGTGCGACGGTGGTCGCCGTGGGCACGCTCGCTCTTTGCCTGTTCGTGCCCCCGTGGGTTCGGCAACTCGCCATTCTTCTCGCGGCGGTGTACGCCTGCCGGGAGGCGGTCCGGATGGCGGGGGCGGTCCGCGCGCCGGACGGCGGGGCCGAGGGCTCGGAAAACGGGAAGGTCCCGGGTTCGGGCCTGGTCGTGATCACCTTGTTGATGCTGCTGGTGGCCGCCTTCGGAGTCTCCAGCGGTCCGAGCGCGGTACCGGTGGCCGCGATGGCGGTCCTTGCCGTAGCCGCCCTCGCGCTCCCGGCGAACCCGCGGGCGCTGGGCTGGCTCGGGGCCGCGGCCCTGGCGGCGCTGTGGATCGGCCTCCCCACGGCGGCGTTGCTTGCCCTGACCGCGGGCGAGAACGGAGGACGGGTCTTGCTGTTCCTGCTCGCCACCGTGATGGTGGGAGAAGCGGGCGCTTTCTGCGGAGGCAAGCTGATCGGGGGCCCGCGGCTTGCTCCCTCGCTGAGTCCCGGGAAGACCTGGGCCGGCTTCGTCGCGCAGTTGGCTGTCGGTGGCGCCGCCGGAGCCGCGATGGTCCCCCTCCTCTCGGCGGACGTCACACCGGTTACCGGAGCCGCACTCGGGGTCTGGATCTCGGCGGCGGCGGCGCTCGGAGACCTGTTCGAGTCGTTCTGGAAGCGGGCCGCGCAAAGGAAGGACAGCGGCCGCATCATCCCCGGTCACGGCGGCCTGCTCGACCGGATCGACGGCGTCCTGTTCGGGGCGCTCGCGCTGCTCGCTGCGTCAGTCGCCGTCCCGCTTTAGCCCGGATTTCTCATACTCACGGCCCGGGACGGACCGCAATGGGTCGTAACCCACTCTGTCGCGGTGGTTTCTCCACCAGGCGCCAGCCTGGATGCACCGAACGGCGCGCAGCGTCGCGGAACCGCACCAGG
>MKWU01005326.1_pt1 | contig 14101 bp, 10 predicted proteins | sample 809101 | NCBI WGS metagenome assembly MKWU01 (sample SAMN05860141, study PRJNA318959) | sponge metagenome | host: Aplysina aerophoba | place: Slovenia: Piran, Adriatic Sea, Gulf of Piran | collected 2013-05-07 | reverse complement strand
CTTTAGCGCATATTCTCTATTTTGAGAAAAAAGGCCGATGAAGACTGCTTTCATCTTTATCACTTATTGCTATCTACATGGGAGTCATGGCTTGACTGGGAAACCTTCCAACAGACAGGACAAGCAAGTGATTGAGGCAATGACTGATATAACCTGATACGTTACAGAAAAATGATTAAATGAATTTGTTTCAGATGTAAACCTACTCCTTCCTTGTAGTCATTAAACACTTATGACAAACCGTATCCACCCAAATGTCAGAAGTAGTGACAGTCATGGAACAGAGTTCTACTTCTAGAGCCATTTCACCTTGATAGATCTGCCCAAACTGTCTGAGAAAGACCGCAAGAAAAAGATGCCAACATCTGTGGTTGCAGAGTATTGTACTCTGCAACCACAGATGTTGTGCTCAAACCAAACTAGGCTTGAAGACAATGGGTGCATCAACGTTCCTGAGGCACTTTGATGAACACTTTCCACTTGTCAGCATCTGTCCACATAAAGAAGACAACTGTACAGCTCTTGGGATCGACATGAGACACTGTACATTTGTCATCCAGAAAATCACCACCAATACTTCTTCCACTAAGCAAGAGCCTAACGAGAAGGAGTTGGCAGCACTGATGAACGAGGAGAAAAAACACTTGCAAGATGCAAAACTGGCATGCAACTTCTACAACGAGATGGTAGCACGAGGTATGGAGCAGTGAGGGCAGCCAAGAAATAAGTGAACATGCTTTAAATCGACGAAGGTCGACTTAAGAGCGAGCGAAGTGAGTACGGAAACGCGGAGATTAATTGTAGCTGAAATGACGTTGACGAAATTTGCTCTCACACTGTTGCTGTGGCAAACATCAGTGGTGATTTGCCTGCATATGTTGCTCATGTGAGCAACATAAAGGGCCATTCAAACTCGTTTCATCTCAGTAAGCATGGGATGCCTCCCGGAGCAGGCACAAAAGGAGGGCAACTCCCTCGTAGCAAGAGCAAACGGACTGCAATCCCACTGAGAACAACATCTGTGCAGCCTGCTACATCAATGTCATCAGGACCCCTACCACCTGAGCTAACACCATCATCTAGCCACTCCTCAGCTATGCCAACACCAGTATCTGGCCACCCATCAGCTACGCCAAAACTGGCGTGCGGCCACCCATCAGCTTACGCCAACACTAGCATCCGACCACCCATCAACTACGCTCACACTGGCATCCGGCCACCCATCAGCTTACGCCAACACTGGCATCCAGCCACCCATCAACTACACTCACACTGACATCCGGCCACCCATCAGCTACGCCAACACCGGCATCCGGCCACCCATCAGCTACGCCAACACTGGCATCCGGCCACCCATCAGCTACGCCAACACTGGCATCCGGCCACCCATCAGCTATGCCAACACTGTTATCTGGCCACCCATCAGATATGCCAACACCATGATCCAGCTACGCATCAGCTATGCCCGGGCAGCTACCCGACGTACAATTTCCTCCCCACCTTTGGGGCCCACCGCCACAGTGGACACCACCATCCCTGCAGCCACCAAGAATGTGGACCCCTGAACACACACTTCTAAGTCCACTCTCTGTGTTCACATTGATAATCAGAAAAGGAAATAACAGCGTCTGCTATGGCTGCAAAGGGAATTTTGCGAAGCAACCAGCTGCTCCTCATGATCTAGTGATCCAGCACCAGGACTACCGGATGTATACATTACCGGATGGCACTGTAAAGCACAAATATTGTAACATGTACTACCAACCTACACTGCCATGCATTTGTGCCAAACAGCCACACTTCAATGCCACTCAAATTGTTGTTTCCCAATTGGTGAAGAATCAGGCCACGCCAGTTCATCGTTATTCTGGTGATGCTTGGTGTTAATATTTAATTAAATCTCCTTCATTAGCAGAGTTGTTGTTTCAGCAGTATTATATCTTTGTTCATTTTTCACATGTAGCTAGCTACAAACTTGAAGACTGCACAAATTAGAAATACTAGAATGTAATAAAAACACTAATGATAGTCAAGCCTTCTCTTTTATAATATTCTTATCTATTAATTCTAATTAATTCTACTATTCTATTCATTTTATGCGTTGGGGTCAGGGGGAATCTAATGCTACCTCTACTAAAGGATAGCTATGCACTATATAGCTAACTCCCAATAGCTAGCTAGCTACGTTACGAGTAACGAGTCATTTTTGGTATTCCGTGATTTCGCTCTATCTCTGCGCTTCCGTACCCACTTCGCTTGATCTTAAGTCCGCTTTCGTCGATTTAAAGCGTGTTCACTTCTTTCTTAGCTGTCCCAAAGCCCAAATGCGCAGCACCACTTTAGCAATGATGCGTCACGGTGGCCATTTTCCTAATTCCGCTATTTCGTCTTCTGCGTTTTCTTATTCCGTTTTACTAACTCCCATATTACATTGGTTCCAGCTGAACAGTACTATCTATGTTGGAATTATCAGTTCTGTTGCAGTCTAAAAGTGCTGATACACTGGCAGTAAACCATTCCACTGAAGAATAGACTTGTGCTAGTGGGAGATTCCTGTTGGAGCTTATCTATCCGCCATGTTTCCCTGTGAAAATTAATTTATATGCCAAAGTATGTCATTCTATACATGTAATATAGTAATAAACGAATATTCGAATAAGCAAAAACATATTTGACCTTGGATAACATTTAATATACTGAATATTTGAATATTCATACCACCTCTAATTCATATTGGCATTAAGTATTGACTACCAACAGGCCAAACTCATCCCATACTGGGGTAGGTCACTGTTGTCAGCCAGCACCTACTTTTCAGTTGCTTGGCACACCAAGTTCGCACCAGACAGATTGTTTACCTCATGGAGCAAGATGTACTATGTGTCTGACATCTTCAACATTGTGAAGTTGCAGGACGCATATGGTAAGCACTGTTCTACTTCAGTTTGCACTGAGCAGGATATTCACATGTTGGGAAAGTACTTAGGCGAGTGCTACAGTCATCTCGCTACATATGTTTTTCGTTGTTTGAGGTGCAAGTGACAAGGGAATCTTTCATATCCTGCAAATGGTCATGCCTCCATGACATCCTCAGCGAACACAGCAGCTAGTGAACATAGCTATAATGTACAGCAGCTGCCAAGCATGAAGCTTGAGGACATCCAACAAATGTGCTAACGCTTCATTGCACAGTCCCACTGGCCAACACATGTAGCGCTCAAGAATAATGCACGGGCCTCTTCTCAAGTGTGTCAAGAAGGAGGAACAGAGAGACCAAAGAGAAACAAGTAACTACAAAATAGCGCAATAGATGGTATGGCCAACACTTAATGAAACTTTTCCATAGTACTGCATGCATGCATTGCACTGTAAACAGCAACTGTGTAGCAAGTATTGATGCAAGTATTCTAGATACTGGACAACTCCTAGTTCTGTGCTCCTTTCTGTTTCGAGGACATGGCAGCAAGAGCATGCCTTCTTCAATTCACTGTGGTACAAGTGGAGCAGCGGGAGTTTCTCACTGGTTTCTGTTTTGCCATAAATTATGGCATAAGTCTACTGCGAGCCTGCAAGATTATTGCTATTCCAACGTCTCTACTGTAGTCAAACTCTGTAGATCACATCACGCTTTGACGTGTGCTGGAGGATTAATTGCCACAAAACCTCCATACATCATCCAAGTCGTCATGCAAAGCGAAGCCCATGCCACTCTGCCACTGGCTGTCCACCATCCCCTTGTACTTCTTCAGTGCCCAGTACCTTGATTTTCTCTGGACACCTCTTGTAGAACCGCTCGAGTCCTAGCACACGTCGTTCGGCAGAAACTGCCTAAGATCGTCCACACCTGCCCCAACCCACTGTCTCTGGATGGATTTAGTCCCCCCCTCCTCCTTTTGTCAATCTGCGTCTGTCTGTGTTCCCACACTTCTAACTCACTTCTCCACCCCTGTAACCGGGTTCGGCCCTATTGTGGAGCAGGGTCGATCTCAGGTTGTTAGCCCGAGTTGAACAAGTCCATGTGAAAAGGGTCTTTGGTGGGCTGCTGCCACAGACATGCTACAGACATTATGTCCAAAAGGCCGAAGTGCAATTTCTGCACATCAAGCTAGGTATGCAGCCATAAAGCCCCAGCCACACGGAGGTATATTACAAGGAACACAAAGATACAAAATAACACAGGCAGAGGTGACGAGATACCGTGAAGATGGAAACAGAATGTTTAGACTTACCATGATGGACTTCAGTAGTTACAACAGTGCTGGAGAAGAGGTAATGGCCTATTAGAGACAATACAGTATCCATGAGTAGCACAGACTGTGGAGAATGAGACAAAAAATGAAGCTTTATCGCCATAAGACTGACCACAAGTAACCTGTCCTGGCAGAAAATATTCCGATAGACGAAGAGGCTTCTTATGGCTGCTGAGGTGTAGAAATGGGCAAAGAAGCTTCAACAGCAACTCCAGAGGCTTCTCGAGGTGCACTAAACTCTAACCATATAGAGTATCTATGCTAACACCTTCGCAACCCTGCTATGCTCCACATATTTGAGCCAGTTATAAACTATTGTGAAACAGCATTGCCAATGGTGTCATGCTCATAGCCAAGAGTCATGCAAGCTACAAATCACCATAATGCAAAAAGAATGTATCATGTCAAACCAGCGCAATACTGTGGTAAAATTACTACCGTACGCCTTAGGTGGTGTTCACACACACTACGGCTAAAATGATGGCAATGGTGACGCCACGTTTCGCTGTTCACACTTCATGTTCGTACCGTGACTGTCACCGTGAGCGTACTGTGCCGTGAACATCGCCATGGCAATGGCTGCCACGGTGACGGCAGCCGAAGGTGCTAGTTTGGTTGTGTGCGAGCGAAAAAGCAAGAGATGGCGTCCAAAGGCAAGACGCCAAGAGTGAAGTGGGATTCCGAGGTCGAAAGGAAGCTCATCAACATCTGGGCTGACATTATTGAGGAATTAGCTGGCAAGCTGATCAGGAGGAAGAAGAAAGAGGCGATAGCAACCACTTGACCCAACGTGTCCATCTCCCAGGAGCTCAACAGAGCTGAGCAGTACACCGAGAAGGAAATCTATAACAAGATTGACACCATAATGAAGAAGGAAAAGAGTATGTACGTGAATTATCAACAGAAAGGGGAGACAGGCAAGGAGTACAGCCAAGGAGATGCAGCTTTGACATGGAAGCGGCAGAGGCTGCCTGGCCAAACTTTAAGACATCTTTGAGCGATTCAAAGATCATCCAGCATTGGGCCCTGGATCAGTGGAGGACTCAGCAGTGACACCTTCCAGTATTGTTGCTGCAGAAGAGGTCATAGAGTAGGAAGGAGAACACACACTCCCAGCAGCTCTAGATATCCAAGCAGATAGTCAAACAGAAGTGTTGGTGGTGACACCAATAGTGATAAGGGTGATGAAATTCACATCCCTGCCAGGAAATCCAAAGAAGAGGAAACTCCACTTGTTGCCAGGGTCGGCAAGAGGAAGGGCAAGCAGATAGGAGAAACCCAGTTCTTGGTTGCATTTGGTCAGCACAGATGAGACAGCAGCAACGCGAGCGCAAGATGCAACAAGAGGCTATGGCCTTCCAACAGAAAATGGAACAAGGTAGAGTAAAGTTTGAGGCAGAGCTATCGACTACTCTGCAACAGCAGAGTAGTCAATTTCAAGTTAATTTGATGCAGCAGAATCAACTTTTCCAAGCATAATTGCTCAAGAAGCTCTTTGTAAAGAAGGGCAGCTAGGATTGTATGTGTAAACATGTTGACTACAAGACTTACGTACACCATATAACATTATGTATTACCACTACTCTATTATCAGTGAATAATACAACACCAGCACTATTATGGTTGATAATAGTTACTGTGGAGCTGGCCTAGTGTGATGAATGTATCTTGCAAGGGCTTCTCGCACCTTGGATGCTGGTCCAATCACTGCAGTCACTTGTAAATTGGGTGGTGTGGTGTTAATGTAGGCACTCAGGAAGCCAGCCTGGCTCAAATGGGCACTGGTGGTGTCTTTTGCACATGTTGTGCAGGGCACAACACACATTGCCACTTGTCTGATGAACACTGGGTTTTTCAGTGAGCACTTTCCATCCATTATTTTCCACCGCCCCTTCAATCGACCAAATGCCTGCTCCACTACCCTCCTCATGCGTATCAGGCTGTAGTTGAAACTACGTCTGTAGGCAAGTTGGCCTACCTCATAGCACTTCATGCATGTTGATGAAAGGGGAAAGGCAGAGTCTGCTACTACAATAAATGGCTTCAATTCACCCCTGAAATTGTCCTTGGATAATGTGCAAGCCACTCACCAGTGGCAATTTTCTGAAATAAAAGACTATGTCAATAAGTGTACGAGTCACCTACTGAACCTGGTCTACCAGCATTGACATACGTGAAAATTCCTCTGGCATCCACACAGGCTAATAGTGGGTATAAAATTATTGTAGCAGAAATATGTATCCCCAAAATCTGAAGGCTTTTTCATGGCCATGAATGTGCCATCCAAGGCTCCACCACAGTATGGCAACCCACACAAAACTTCAAAATCCACCATTACTTGATCCAACTCTTGCGAAGTAGGGAACAGAATGATCTCAAGAACAAGCCTCTCCTAAAGAATGGTGACGACTTCATGAACTATTGATGCTACTGTTGACTTGCCAATGGCATACAGTGTTGCCAGTTCTGAAACGCTACTAGCTTGAGCAGTGCAATACAATGGCAATCCTCGCTGTGGCAAGTGGTCGTTGCAATTGGGTAGTGGCTTTCTCAAAATACTTGCTATAGTCTGGCAGAGATACCAGATTGTATCTTTTGACATTCTGAAAAGCTATAGATAGCAATTTTGTTTCCAATCAGGATAAATCTTCCCCATGTTTTGCCACGAGAGACTTGCTTTCGAGGTGTAGCCCAAAATCTACGTGGACCTCGAAGGGAACGAATCATGTGGCAGAACCAACAGCGACAACCATGAAAGCAATCGAGACAGTGATCCGCGGCTTCTGGGTAGGAATCGCTGGTGCAAAACATCGTCTTAGGAAAGTATTCTACAGCGAATTCGTCGATCGCAGACAGCGACACAAGACTGAAAGTGCGAGAAAAGGGTGATCCAAAGGAGTACAAAATTCATGGTAGCCATTTGCCTTTGTTCACTAGTGATAGGTGTGAACAGTACCTTCACGTTACGTAACGTCGCCGTGAACGTGACCATCGCTGCCATTTTCACTGTAGTGTGAACACCGCCTTAGTGTTCGCAAGCTACAGTGGTAGAGAATTGGAAGAAAAAGATGAATGGAAAGCTGGCATGGACACTTTTATGGACACTTTCATTATTTGTGCGTAATAACATTTAGCACTGCCTAGACTACAGTGTGCACTTTCTCAACCATTCCATTCGCCTGCCTTTCCCGCTGAAGAATGGGAAGCATTGGTTTTGCACTGTATTACAGTATACAAACAACTACCACCATCCCTACATAGACAGCACTGCCGTGCCATCTGATAACATTACACCATATGTTACATAAAGCTCAGTACACAATTTACCAAATAATGTACTATTCATGTACTTCGTGACAAGAGGTACAAACTCCACAGGTAATACGTTGGCAACTACATTTTCACTCACCAAGTGTAATTTGCTGACTGCTCTACATTGCATGTCTTGAGACTTCTGTCTCAAAGCAATCACATCTTGACGAGCCTCAGGAACCTTTCTTGGAAGCCAGGCTTGAGCAGTGCGCCAGTAATTTCTACTTCGTGGAGGTGGAGGCTCAAGAATTGATTGGTTGTGATTCTCTTTGGCTGCCAAAACAGGCTGCTTTCCTAGTCATGATAAGCAGGAAAGTTTCTCATTATTGCTGAACTTGTGCACACAAGCTATCTAAACCTAAATACACCCTAAAGTAGACCAGGTGCATGTAAGCTACGGAATGTTAAATGGTTGATGACATCATAACCGGACTACTGCCTGCACTGCATAACTCCTACCTTTTTTATTGAGAAACACAACCACAAGTGCTTAACTTCCCTATTTTGAATCCAAGTGTCAGTATCATTCATGGAAACGGTTCAGTGTTAACCTGTGTTAGTTCGTATGCATGCATAACTTTGGACGGAGAGAATCCATGAATGGGTGTCTGGACCATCTGCCATCTGCCATGGAACAGCTACAGATGACAGCGCTGACCTACTCTTCATTGGAGGCAAGGACAAGCTGCTTGGTGTGCAGTGGTAAGGGTGGAAAATCTGCAGCTGAGTACAACATTGTCCAGCCTTTCCTTTTCGACAACCAACAGAAACAAGAATACGATCACAGCACACTGAGAGGTCCTGCTAGCCATCAATGAGTGCTGTGTTGGTAGTAATACATAGTCTACATCATCTGCAGTTGTTCCAGAGCGCCCACAACTTCCGACTGGGACACACCAATACAGCAATCACTCCATTGTCTTACAAAAGGCGGAAACAAATAAGCTTCTTAACTGTAGCCACCACCACCTTAGTGTAGGGTACTGAAGCAGTTTGGAATGGTTCCTTCAAGTCAGCTCCAGGAAGTCAGCTGGAGCAAGCATCACCTTGGATCTCATGGGCATTTGGCAGATGGTTTCCAGATAACCACTTCCTGGATTCTCTTCAGTCATGTAGAAACTACCGCAGTTTAATGCTGAATCATATCCGGGAATGATTTGTAAGTAGATTCCAGGAAGGCAAGTTGAAGTGTTCGTGGTTGTGTTTCTTTGTAGAAACGATAGGAGTTACGCAGTTCACATAGTAGTCCACATGTGATGTTATCGTAATTACATAGCTTACATGCAACTAGGCTATTAAGAAAGCAATATTGCTAGCAGTGTTGTGCATTGACACAAGTCAATACATACATAATATATGCCTATGGGTATGTGCTTGTGATTTCGAAAGCTGCTATCAATCTATAGTGACTTGCTATAACAGTTGCTGCCATTTGCCCTTTCATTAAGAGATGCTCATACGAAGCTCTAGCATACAAGAGAATGTCACACAGTACTACATACAGTGTGTTATGATGGGGTCCCATTCTGTTAGTAACAACTCAGTCATCCCTAGCACATGCAAAGAACATAATTATGGTAAATGGGTCATGGCACCATGACAGCTTGGACTTTGCATGCATTAGTTAAACTAAAGTATGGTAATAATATTATATCCTTATAAAAATGATATAACATAGTATGAGAAGGACCCACAGGACATTTCAATATGCCTCAGATGACTTTGACAATTTAGACCTAGGAACCACAAAGGCTGTAACTCACTACAGTACTGACGGACAAGCTCATACTTTCTCTTATTGGTACTGACCTTCTATCATGTGCTGTTTATGCAGAATATGCTAACATACTACAACAATGTATGGGCCAGTGTGTACATAGATACATCTTTGACTACAGATATTAGCACTGACTCTCTTGTGCACTCTACAGTATATCTCAGTATCTGAAGGACTCAGATGTCATGGAACAACCTCTTGCATACTGGCATGTTTGATAGGCATTGCCCATGCCTAACAGAGGTACTCATTCCACCCCATAGCTGTCACGAATATAATGTGTTACGGGACATGATACGGAAAACTTACATTTTTCGCGGAATGACCGCAGTGGTAATCCACGGGTAGCCGACGGACGATCCGCATTTGTCCATGCAGAAATCGGCGGTCATCCGTGTTAAGGTACGTACGTAAGTTGAGGCGTCCACGGAACACCGAGTGGTGCCATTAGTCGGGCTCGGTTGCCTCCAGTTGGTGCGGTGGAAGTTGTCGTTCGCAGTAGTCAAAAAGTGCACGAAGGTTGACCGCCGTTGTTACCTACCCCTACTTATGAACAATAGCACTGGTGGCCACCGACGAAGCCGTAACGTCAGCGCTGTCACTGTACTCAAGTCGATTTCAAAAGTTCGCTGGATGCACGGTCCAGCGAAAGAGGCCTAGCGTACTACCGACGACCCGAAGATGGGCGATACAACCCCCCTATGTAGCTGCTACAGAGCGCCTCGAAAGAACAGAAGCCGAATCGTCCCTATAAACCGGTACGCACATACGTACGTAGCTATAAAAAATTAATTACACTTCGCCTTTCCTATGTATGTACGTAAATTCTGCGGATGCGTAACATCCGCGCATTCCGCACGGATTGTCTGCGGCTTTCCGAGTGGCTGTTTGCAGTTACCTGAGCCGGCGCACCGCAGAACTCAGCAGAAAAATGTAAGTTTTCCGTGTCATGTACCGTATGTCCCTCCAGAAACAATGACATAGCAGTGCACTCACACGAGCGCAGTCCAGTAAATGCCTTCATCTTTTTGACAGGCTTAATTGAGTAGTTTGATACTTTGTGAGGATGAAGAGGGAAAAGAGGGTGAAGTTGGATTAGTCCAAAGAATGCAACTAGACAACTAGGTTGAAATAAACAGATAAACGTAACTAGACATTAACAGTTGAAGGTATTCCAGACGTTCGGATTTAATCCAGGATTATCGTGGAAGGTCCTGAAATGGACTGAAATGGCCGGGATCTCAAGTGCTGTGGCTAGTGTCACTTCCTTTATCATTCCAACTGAGTGTAGCCATGTGCAAGCTGTTTACAATTAATTAAGTCACTATGATGTCTCATCAGGCATTAATTAAAGAGCACATATGAGGGAGTTGTGCATTTACTCTTTCACGACTACATGCTATGCTATCTTTAATATTTCCTGCAAATGATTGCATGCATGAAGAATGGCAATACTGGACAGTTGCAATATACACCACTAATCTAACTAACTAGGCAATAAAGTGCTAAAGCCTCGGCACAAGAAGGTATCGCTGTATTATAGTAAGCTTCAGTATTCCAATCTTATGTTATTTAGAAGTTAAATAGGACCATACTTTCCTTCAGGCGACTGATTGCACGTAGTCGAGGTCAACATTCAGTGATGAAGATGCACACGTGCTCTATATAGTGTCGTGCCAAACACAATGCAAAGCCCAAACTAACTAGGCAATAAAGTGCTAAAGCCTCGGCACAAGAAAGTATCGCTGTATTATAGTAAGCTTCAGTATTCCAATCTTATGTTATTTAGAAGTTAAATAGGACCACACTTTCCTTCAGGCGAATGATTGCACGTAGTCGAGGTCAACATTCTGTGATGAAGATGCACACGTGCTCTATATAGTGTCGCGCCAAACACAATGCAAAGCCCATAACAAAAACACCATGTAGTCGAGGGCAACGTCACGTGAATGGATATACACTCAGGCATCAGCAAGAGCAAGCAAAATGAACGACCGGTGCGCCAATATGGATGCCAGTCGAATTCAGTATCTTCACAGTGACTGCTATACGGAAAACCCCACGTTATAAATCAAGCGACTGCAGGCTGAGGTGATCCGAAGGTCTTCTTGGCTGATTCGTTACTGTTTGGAAAAATCGAACTGTACATACACACATACACGCAGACACAACTACTGTAACCCTGCGGCTCATGCGCGCCGAGGGTTAATTAATACAATTTGTAGACTGTGGAGGCCTGGAAGGATAAGTACTCAATACGCCTATAATTTATGGACCTTTAAACGGAATCTGACAGATTTATTAATTAGGCTTTCAGCTTTGTAATATAACTTGCTTAATTTTCTTACTAACAGACTTTTATCCAGTGATTAATTAGCACTGAATGTGCAACAAACCTAGCACCTAGGAAATATAATATGGTCTAAAGTTGGAGAATTCAATGAGCAAGACTCGCAATGGAAATTTTGATACTGTCACTTTTGGTGCTTTTTGTTGTACATGTGAAATGTTTGCACCAGTTGAAACACAGAAAACACCACAAGCACAAGGTGCAAAGGTCAGTGCCAGCATTGGTACAGGATGATGTAACAACATGCAAATACAACCACCACCACTGCCATCTAAATAGGAGCAGCACAGCACTATGCAACAATCAGTGCAACTTGCATGAGGGCTTACCATTTCCTCTATATACAAACCTAGCCCTCATGCAAGTTGCACTGATTGCTGCATTATGCTGTGCTGGTCTAATCTGGTCGGTGGTGGTGGTGGTTGTAGTTGCATGTTGTTCCTGCATCCTGTACTGACTAGCGCTGATGCTGGCCCAAACCTTTGCACCTTGCGCTTGTGGTATCACCCTTCTTTCAACTGGTGTAAACATTCCACTTGCACATGTGGTGGCATCACCCTCTACAACTTGCACTGGTGGTGCTTATTCATCCACCTACTGGTGCAAAATACTGTACTTGCACTCGGGCAATATGCGCTGTGTGGTGGTTTTAATGCAAAAATCATATGTTAGTGCTACATGTACTACCACACTGCTATAGTAACTATCAGCATGCGTTTCAACACAAACCTTCACTGTCTAGCTTTGATCTGACTCGGACATTATCTCCCTTGGCATCCATTATGCTTGTCATAGTACATGTTCTGCCCTTTAACGAAGGTACCACCTTGGGAGGTGCCAGTTTCACTGCGGAAGTTGACTCTCTTGCAGCTTTATCTTTACCTTTGGTGTCATACCTGCATGCTGTTTTGGCACCTTTACACGCCCAACTGCCTTTTTTATCATTCTTCCTACCATCCTTGCTGACTTCCCATTTCCTTTTTCCAGCCGATAATTTCTGTTTTCTTTCAACGAAGGAGCCCTTGAGCTTTGGAATAGGTATTTTACCAGCTTTGCCTACAAATACGAAAGAAAATCTGCACATAAGCAAAATATTGCTAACACAAACCGGATGTTATACATATAATTGAACAAACACATATTACACTCACTTCAAGATTGCTGGCCTATACTTACTATACACATGTCAACTATATCAGTTTTCACATGACCTGTACAGTGCAAATAACATACGGTGTTGAGTTAGGAACTTTACCAGGAAAATGCAGACCAAATGAGGGCACCCACGAGTGTCCGCATGTACACGTTGACTAACACTGTAATGAATATTACGTCAGTCAAATATTAATCTGATTGTATGTGTGTACACATTTGCCTAGACTCGCTTGCCAGCCCCTACCTTCGTGTTGCTATTATTGCACATGCAGTCGCAATGCGAAGGTAGGGGCTATCACGTGATACTAGCATTTACTAGTGTTACGCCTGATGTTGCTACAGACACTGCCATTTTGCACTGCTCTTCATCATCATGGTGTAGCATTGTCTGGCCTCACTCTCTTTCTCTATACCCTACCTAATCTGTGTGGGCATGCCAGCCATTTGCTGGTAGCCTATCATCTGCTTTATGATGTTTGTGCTGTCTGTGGTGCTTCAGCAGTGGCAAATAGTCCCAAATTGGGAACTGGTAATCTGGCCTTATGCAAAGTGAGCCATGATAAAGACTTGATTTGATCGCACGTGTGTGACTCAATATATTGTGACAGTTCTGTGGAAATAGTTTGATTGTCCCATACTGTTGGCACGTCTCCCTAACATATGTATCAGACTGCACGGCAGTGCTGTCTATGTAGGGATGGTGATGGTTTTTTGCATTGTCTATGGAACAGTCTACATTGGCTAGCTCGTCCACAGAAGAAGGGAGGACTGTGGAGTCCTTGTACGCAATTAATGGGGCTATAGAATCTAGCGGAGATTCGTTTGAACTAACATTGGTTGCCTCCATCTCTGTAGCTACCATCCAGAAATGTGACACACCTGATGAAGGACAGGCCAGTAACATGTTAACACCTAACGATTGCACAGCTGGCATATCGGCTTCATGGTTATATGAGTGTGACCTGCGGCTGCTACGATGAGTGGTCTTTCCATACTGTGACTTCCTAAATTTTATGTTTTCCAGAGGTTGTGGTGTAATGGCCTTCTTGGGTGGGACAAGTCATTTGATGTATGCATAGATCATGTGACTTATGGATACAACGCGTGATCTATGATACATCCACTTTTAATTTAATATTTTTAAAAATGGACCCCATATCAATTTAGCTGTATAACAAAAACACACATATTTTCCTTATTTTTTTTTTTTTTTTTAGATTCATCTTAAATTAATTATAAATCCAATACATTACAATA
>MKWU01005325.1_pt1 | contig 14101 bp, 12 predicted proteins | sample 809101 | NCBI WGS metagenome assembly MKWU01 (sample SAMN05860141, study PRJNA318959) | sponge metagenome | host: Aplysina aerophoba | place: Slovenia: Piran, Adriatic Sea, Gulf of Piran | collected 2013-05-07 | reverse complement strand
AAACGGGTTTATAGCCTTCCTTGCGGGAGGCGTTGCGGTTCAACTCCCGCGAAATTGTCGATGGCGAGCGATCCAGGCTTGTCGCGATTTGGCGCTTAGTGTATCCCTGCTCACGTAAACTGGCCAACTTACACCGCTCTTCAAGGGTGAGGTGCTGATATACATTTCCCATGGCAACACTCTAACCAAGTGTTGCACTTCGTTTGTGAGTCTAGCGCACCGGCTCAATGCCTGCGGCTACAGCCTGGGGGCGCTGTATCCGCCAACCTGGATGGACTGGCCCATGATTTACCAGGACAACCCCACAGCGGTCCAGCCCAATATGGTCATCTTCATGCATATGATTCTCCTGGACTGGGACAATCGGCTGGCGATGGCGGTGGGGGACACGGCGCTGGTCACCCCCGACGGCTGCGAGACGCTGACAAGAATGGGTACGGACCTGATAGTCAATTGAGGGGGGAGAACCCTGGATCCTTCGGCTGCGTCCAGGGTGACATTGCGTTATCGCTGGAAGGCCTTGGACAAGTTACGACCAGGCCAGGGCGGGACAAAGGCGCCTTTCCCTGGAACTGTGGCCACACCGGTGCGACTGATGGTTTATAATCGGCGGCGAGACCTAAACTGAACCTGTAGAGGCAGATATGCGCTTCGGCTCCTTCGTGTTTCCTGTCAGCCACCAACCTGAGAACGATTCCGCCGTTATTGACAGCACCCTGGAGGAAATCCATCTGGCCGAGGAGATCGGCATGCACTCGGTATGGCTTACCGAGCACCACTTTGACGGCGCGGCGGCCCACGCCGACCCGCTGGTTCTGGGCGCGGCCATCGCCGCCAGGACCCAGCGCATCAGGATCGGGTTTGCCGTGGTTGAACTGGCCTTTCACCACCCGGTACGGCTGGCCATTCAGACTGCCCTGCTGGACAACTTGAGCCACGGAAGGCTGATTGTTGGCACGGGCAGGGGCTCGGCCTACAACCACTATGAGTACCTGGGCTTCGGCATAACCATGGAGGATGGACTGGCCAGGCTGGAAGAGGCGGAAGAGCTGATGGTGGCGGCCTGGACCGGAGAGGACCTGAAGCACAAGGGAGAGCACTGGAGCATAGAGTTTCCGTTGCTGCGGCCCCGGCCTTACCAGAAGCCCCATCCTCCCATGGTGCGGGCGTGTATCAGCGAGGCCTCTACCGTCAAGATGGCTGAGATAGGCCGGCCGATCATGATCGGCATCCAGACTCTTCCCACCCTGCAGGCCCGGCTGGAACGGTACCAGGCCACCATGCTGGATTCCGGCTTTACGGAGAAGCAGACCGAGGCTACGCTGGACCAGTGCTGGGCTTCCCGGGACCTGCTGGTCGCCGACAGCTATGACGAAGCCCTGGAGATTGCGGCGGCAGGATTCGAGCGGGAGCGGACCCACTTCCGCCACGCCCGCGAGGTTTACAACCCCGGGGGCTTTCCACCGCCCGACCCCAACCGGCCGGCCCCGCCCGGGGAGGTACTGGAACAGGCCTTCATCCTCGGCACTCCTTCCCAGGTGGCAGAGCAGGTGGCGGAGATGCGGGACGTTGGCGTGCGCAACCTGATGCTGAAGCTGAATACGGGCGAAATGGATACCCACAAGGTCCGGAAGTCCATGCGGCTCTTCGGGGAGAAGGTAATGCCCCTGTTTGCCTGACTTCGAGGCAGTCCAGGTTAGTTGACTGAGATTCGGCCCCGACCCTCATGTCAGGGCAAGCAAACAAGCCAGGAGGAGAGATTATGCAGGCCACGGAACAGCAGAGCGGTCTTAAGCCCTACGTTGTCCATGCCGTGGGCGACGCCTCGGAGACGATCCAGACGCCGGGGATGGTGCGCCAGCCGGCGGTTAACCCGGGCAAGGGCGCCACCACCAAAATCTGGATGGGCAAGGTCACCGCGGCCCCTCAGGAGAAGGGCCCACCCCACACTCACCTGGAGGCAGAGACGGCCGCCTACGTGATACAGGGGCGGGTGCGGGTACTGTTCGGCGAGAACTTTGAGGAATCGATTGAGGCCGGACCCGGCGATTTCCTCTTCGTGCCGGCGCACACCCCGCACATTGAGGAGAACCCCTACGACGAGGAGATGGTGGCCATCCTCTGCCGCGCGCCGGACAACATAGTTCAGAACCTCTAGCGGTTCAGCGCCCCTGCGTTGGTGACCCTTCGACGGGCTCAGGGTGAACGGGTTTGCAGGTCCAGGGCGACCCTTCGACGGGCTCAGGGCGAACGGGTTTGCAGGTGCAGGGCGACCCTTCGAAGGGCTCAGGGCGAACGGGTTTGCGGCTCAGGGCGACCCTTCGAAGGGCTCAGGGCGAACGGGTTTGCGAGACCAGGGCGACCCTTCGACAGGCTCAGGGCGAACGGGAAGGACGCATGGCGTTTCTATGACGTTCTTCTTTCAGCTTTTCAGGTGGCTGTCCAGGAATTCTATGGTGGCCGGCCAGGCTGCCCGGGCTGCCGCTTCCTGGTAGCGGGCTGGCTGGGAATGGTCCAGGAAGGCGTGGCCCGCGCCAGGGTAGGTGCGGAAGTCGTGCTGCTTGCCCAGCCTGGTCAGTTCGGCTTCCAGCGTTTGCATGTCCTGCTGGGAGGGATTGGCGTCCACCTCGCCGAAGTGGAAGAGCATGGGGCAGTTGATGCCTTCCGCCAGCGCGAAGGGCGCGGCCGCGGCATTGCCCACGGTGGCCATGATGTTGCCGCCGTAGAAGGGTACCGCGGCCTGGTAGTGGGGGTTGGTGGCCGCCGACAGCCAGGCAATCCTGCCGCCGGAGCAAAAGCCGATAATGCCAATCCGGTTTTCCTGGATGGCCGGGTGGTTCCGCAGGAAGTCCACGGTGGCGTTCATATCCTCGACGGTTTCCAGGTCGTTGAGGAACTGACCAGCGGCGCGGCCGTCGGACAGGGCCTCTGCCGGCACCCGGTGGAACCGGTTGGGCGCCACGGCGGCGTAGCCCGCTTCCGCCAGGCGGTTAACGATGCCCTGGGTGAACTCGCCCAGTCCACTGGCCGGATGGGCCACGACAACTGCCGGAAAGGGTCCTGACCCGTCGGGAACGCTGGCGTACAGGTCCATCTCTCGTCCATCAACTTCTACTGTTTCCCAGAAAGAGGGCATTTCGACTACCTCCTGTGTGTTCCTTACGACGTCCTGCGCGGGGTCAGTTTAGCAGAGATTCCCGCTTGTCATGATTCCAGGGATTGTGCCAGGCGCGGCAGTCAAGTCTGCAGGCTACCAGCCCAGGGCCATCGCGTCTTAACGACTGATCACCCGGAACGGCCAAGACTGTCGTTCTGAACGAAGTGAAGAATCTAAACACTATCCCACAAACCGCCTCTCGGACCCGCAACCGGGTTGATGGGAAGGAGTTTAGACCCTTCGGCAAGCTCAGGGTGACATTGACTTCCTCATTATCCTTGCAACGTAACTCAAGACGGGATTGCCCTGTCGTACCATGCGATTCCGGGAAAATGAAAATTTCCTGTTAAATCCTGTCATTTCCACCAATGTTGTATCTGGAGAATTCTCTCTCTGACGGAAAATAAGGGCCAAATGAAAGGGTGTTCCCGTCACTGTTCGTATGGAGTTTTGCACCCGGGCATCCAGGACAAGGGGGCGCTTGCAGAACCTGCCCCGGGTTCTGCTGCTCCATCTTCATAGTAGGGAATGGTCAGGCTTCTTGGCCAGTGGGAAGTGTCAGTAATCGGGGATACGGAACTACCGGGTTGAGTTGTAGATTTGCCGGCGGGCGACCCTTCGACAAGCTCAGGGCGAACGGGGGTGACGGGCGACCCTTCGACAGGCTCAGGGCGAACGGGGGTGGTGGGTGACCCTTTGACGGGCTCAGGGTGAACGGGAGGGTCTTTCGATTTTCCCTCTCCCCAGTTGCACAGTGAGGGGGGCGTTCTTCGGCCAGATGACTCGTTGCCTTGCGCTTTCACCCCCATTCCTTCGGCAGGCTCAGGACAGGCTCTAACCTTCCCCCATCAAGGGGGAAGGGACATCCTGGAAAATCGAAAGACCCTGGGGGCGAACGGGGGTGGGATGGACTTTGCCCGGAATCTTCACATAATATAGGCCATTCCGCTGGAACGGGTAGGAAGGAGACCTGAAGACAACTGCCTGGCGGAGGGCTCTCGCGTCCGGTGACGCCAATACGCGATCATAGTTCAGAACAGGAGTAAGGCTAATGAACCACGCTCCTTCGTTACCCAACGACTACGATATGCCCGAAGATCCCCAGGAGGGTCAGCGCAGCATGACCAGGGGCCTCATCTACCTGTGGATAGGCCTTATTGTCATCGTGGTGGGTTCCTTTGCCGCGCTGCTGTACTACGGTGGCGAGGTGTACCAGATGGCCCCGCCGGTGCCCTCGGCAGTGACGGTATCGGACGGGAGCGTGGTTTTTACCGAGGCGGATATTAACCAGGGCCAGGACGTGTGGCGTTCCATTGGCGGCCACGAGCTGGGTTCGGTATGGGGTCACGGCGCCTACACGGCCCCGGACTGGACGGCAGACTGGATTCACCGGGAAGCGGTGTGGCTGCTGGAGTACTGGGCGCAGGAGGACTACGGCGCTGGCTACGACATCCTGGATGGCGAACAGGCGGCGGCGCTGCGGTCCAGGCTTCAGGACGAGTTGCGGACCAATACGCTGAATCCCGACACCGGCGTTATCACCATTTCACCCCTGAGGGCCCGTGCCATAGAGGCGGTGCAGGGACATTACATTGCCCTCTTTGGCGACGAGGACGATCCGGAGCTGGACCATCTCAGGGAAAGCTACGCCATGCCCCGGTCGGTGATTTCCACTGACGAACGACGGGCTGCTTTTACGGCGTTCCTGTTCTGGGCGTCGTGGGCCTGTGTCACCGAACGTCCCGGACGGGACATCACCTACACCCACAACTGGCCGCCGGACGACCTGGTGGGCAACGGTCCGACGCCGGTGATGGTCGTGGTGTCCGTGGTGAGCTTCGTCCTGCTGCTGGGCGGGATCGGCGGCCTGGCCTGGTTCTTCGCGGCCAGCCGGGATACCTGGCGCAGTCAACCCACGGCAGCGGTAACCGACCCCATGATAAATACGGAGCCGACGCCGTCAATGAAGGCAACCCACAAATACTTCTGGGTAGTGGGGGCGCTGGCGGTATCGCAGATTATTTTCGGCATAATAACTGCCCACTACGGCGTGGAGGGGACGGAGTTTTACGGCATTGCCCTGGCGGAACTGTTGCCGTATTCGCTGTCGCGGACCTGGCACGTTCAGCTGGGAATGCTGTGGATTGCAACATCGTGGCTGGCCACGGGGCTGTGCCTGGTGCCCCTGATAGCGGGGTATGAACCGAAATTCCAGCGGTGGGGCGTTAACGTGCTGCTGGTGGCCCTGATCATCGTGGTGGTCGGATCGATGCTGGGCCAGGCTTTCGCCATCCACCAGTTGCTGGGCGACAAGATCAACTTCTGGTTCGGCCACCAGGGCTACGAATACCTGGATTTGGGCCGATTCTGGCAGGCCCTGCTGCTGGTGGGGCTGCTGCTGTGGCTGGCGTTGATGCTGAGGCCCCTGATTCCCGCCTGGATAGCCGCCAAAGGGGACAGCCGGCGGCGGCAGTTCCTGACAATTTTCATGCTGTCCATCGGGGCCATCGCCTTTTTCTACTCGCCGGGGCTGATTCCCGGCCAGCACACCAATCTGGCCATCGCGGAGTACTGGCGGTGGTGGGTGGTGCACCTGTGGGTTGAGGGCTTCTTTGAAGTCTTTGCCACGGCGGTGATTTCGCTGATATTCGTAAGGCTGGGGCTGGTGCGGGTACAGTCGGCGGTGATGGCTATTCTCTTTACGACCATCCTGTACCTGAGCGGCGGGGTGCTGGGAATGTTCCATCACCTCTACTTCACCGGCACGTCGCCGGTCATCCTGGTTATTGGCGGCACCTTCAGCGCCCTGGAGCTGATGCCCCTGGTTATGATTGGCTTTGAAGCGCACGAGAACCTGGCGATGACCCGCCGGACGTCCTGGATCCACCACTACAAGTGGCCGGTGTATTTCTTCATAGCATCGGCCTTCTGGAACCTGGTAGGGGCGGGACTGTTTGGCTTTCTCATCAACCCGCCCATTGCCCTCTATTATATGCAGGGCCTGAACACCACGGCGGTACATGCCCATGCGGCCCTGTTTGGCGTGTACGGCAATCTGGGCCTGGGACTGACCCTGTTGAGCCTGCGGCTGCTGACGGTAAGGTCGCAGTGGCGAACGGGTACCCTGTCCTTCGCCTTCTGGACCATCAACATTGGGCTGGCGCTGATGGTAATGCTGAGCTTGCTGCCCGTGGGCCTGGCGCAGACGTGGGCCAGCGTGGAACACGGGATGTGGTACGCCCGCTCCGCCGAGTTCCTGCAGACGCCATGGCTGGAAGTAGCGCGGTGGCTGAGGTCCATCGGCGATACCATATTCGCCGCCGGCATCCTGGCCCTGGGCTGGTTTGTGATTGGACTGTCGGGCGGGTGGTCGCGCAGAGGTGCCAGGCAGGACAGCGTAGCCGTGCCTGGAATGGCTGACGACTGACGGGCAGTTTCCTGACCAGGCAGAGGTAGTTTAGGACGACTAGGACGGGCCTGCGCCGGCTGCGGCGCAGGCCCGGATTCAGTGGAGCAGGGATTACCGGTGGCGGGGACCACCGAAGAAGCCGGAGTCTCCCCGCTGGGCCGCATTCGCCTCCAGCCGAGTGACATTCGACCTGCGGTGTCCGGATCCTCCGAGAACCACCCCCATCAATATGGGCAAGGCTATCAGGGTGATTATCCCGGCTGCCACGAAATTCAGGAGTAGAAAGGACAGGATTATTCCGGGCACCAGGATTCCCACTGTAGCCAGGACAAGGACTGTTCTTTTCCTGCCGTGCATATCACTCCCCCACCGCCAATGAATTGCGATTCCGATGGAATCCCTAAGGGAACCAACCTGGCGCTAACCGGGATGATAGATGATGGGGTTCCAAGAGTCCAGCGCTTGGAGTGCATTGAAGGGCGGGAATTCGGCTGCCCCATTGATCTCATGCGAAAATATACGGGCAGGATATAATTGATACAGCAGACCACCGCGGCAGTGTACCGCTGTACCAATGCAGCACCGCAGCACATTACCACTGCGCCAGCGCGCCGCTATAACCCGGGGAAAGGCACTTCAGGAAGGGCATGGAAACGATCGGCACAAACCTCGCAACCGACGACAGGGACTATCGGGACAACTGCGCCCGCATGGAGGCTCTGGTCGGGGAGTTGAAGGAGCGGCTGGGTAAGGCCCGGTCCGGCGGGGGTCAGCGGACGGTGGACCTGCACCGCAGCCGGGGCAAGCTGCTGGTTCGGGAACGCATTGACGCCCTGGTGGATGCTGGCACACCCTTCCTGGAACTTAGTCCCCTGGCGGCGTGGGACATGTACGAGGGGGAGGTGGCCTCGGCCGGCATCGTTACCGGCATTGGCGTGGTGCACGGGAAGGAAGTGGTCATTGTCGCCAATGACGCCACGGTCAAGGGCGGTACCTATTACCCCATCACCGTCAAGAAACACCTGAGGGCGCAGGAAGTGGCCCTGGAGAATCACCTGCCCTGCATCTACCTGGTAGATTCAGGCGGGGCATTTCTGCCGCTGCAGGCGGAGGTGTTTCCCGACCGGGACCACTTCGGGCGCATTTTCTACAACCAGGCGCAGATGTCGGCGCTGGGTATTCCGCAAGTGTCGGTGGTTATGGGGTCGTGCACCGCTGGCGGAGCGTACATTCCGGCCATGAGCGATGAAGTGGTGATGGTGCGGGAGCAGGGCACCATCTTCCTGGGAGGGCCCCCGCTGGTACGGGCGGCCACCGGCGAGGAGGTGGACCCGGAAACGCTGGGCGGGGCCGAGGTGCATACCCGCATTTCAGGGGTAGCAGACCACATTGCGGCCGATGACCGCGAAGCGCTGGCCATCACGAGGGATATTGTCGAGAACTTCGTCCGCCGTCGGGAACTGCCCTTTGATGTTGCCGAACCGGAGGAGCCGGCCTTCGATCCCTCCGAGCTGTACGGCATTGTGTCGCCGGACAACCGGCGGCAATACGATGTGCGCGAGGTGATTGCGCGTATTGTGGACGGGAGCCGGTTCCATGAATTCAAGGCTGGCTACGGGGAAACGCTGGTGTGCGGCTTTGCCCGGATTTGGGGTTACCCGGTGGGCGTGGTCGCCAATAACGGGGTCCTATTCTCGGAGAGCGCGCTGAAGGGGACACAGTTTATTGAGTTGTGCAGCCAGCGGGGGATTCCGCTGCTCTTTTTGCAGAACATTACCGGCTTCATGGTGGGCCGCCAGTACGAGGCCGGGGGCATCGCCAAGGACGGGGCCAAGATGGTTATGGCGGTAACCAATGCCGCCGTTCCCAAGTTTACGGTCATCATTGGCAGTTCCTTCGGGGCGGGTAATTACGGAATGTGCGGACGCGCCTACCAGCCCCGGCTGCTGTGGATGTGGCCCAACGCCCGGATTTCGGTAATGGGCGGGCAGCAGGCGGCGGAAGTCCTGCTGACCGTCAGGCAGCAACAGCTGGAGCGGGAAGGGCGTACCCTGGAGCAGGAGGAACGGGAGGGCCTGCAGCGGCCCATCTTGGAGAAGTACGCGGCGGAAGGCGACCCTTACTACAGCACCGCCCGCCTGTGGGACGACGGCATAATTGACCCGGTGGATACCCGCACCGTTGTGGGTCTGGGCATCGCCGCCTCCCTGAACGCCCCCTTCCCGGAGCGGAAGCAGGGCGTTTTCCGGATGTAATGCCGTCGCCCGGCCTGCCCATATACTCGCCACTGGAATGTCGCGGATGTTATCCAAGGTACTGGTAGCCAATCGAGGGGAAATAGCGGTGCGGATTATCCAGACCCTGCGGGTGATGGGTATAGCCTCGGTTGCCGTGTATTCGGAGCCTGACGCGACCACCCCCCACGTGACAATGGCCGACCAGGCCATGCCCCTGACCGGCCAGACCGCGGAGGAAACGTACCTGGATATCCCGAAAATCCTGGAGGCTGCCCGGGGCTGCGGGGCCGACGCCGTACACCCGGGGTATGGTTTCCTGTCGGAGAACCCGGTGTTTGCCCGCGCCTGCCTGGAGGCTGGCCTCACTTTCATTGGACCATCCCCGGAAAGCATGGAAGCGCTGGGCGACAAGCTGCGGTCCAAGGAGATAGCCATCGGGGCCGGGGTTCCGGTGGTGCCAGGTTCCGCTGCCTGTCTGCCGGGGGATGCGGGTGTCGGAGAGTTTGTGGAGGAGTGGGGTTTTCCGCTGCTGGTCAAGGCCGCTGCCGGAGGGGGTGGACGGGGTATGCGCCTGGTTCACCGGCAGGATGAGCTGAACGGGGCGATGGAGTCGGCCAGCCGGGAGTCGCGGGCAGCCTTCGGGGACGGGCGGGTGTTCCTGGAACGCTACGTTGCGCAGCCCCGGCACGTGGAGGTTCAGGCGCTGGCCGATGGACAGGGCCATACAATCCACCTTGGCGAGCGGGAGTGCAGCATCCAGCGCCGCCACCAGAAGATTATTGAAGAGACTCCGTCACCGGCGCTTACTCCCGAGTTGCGCCAGCGCATGGGCGAGGCCGCCGTGGCGTTGGCCCGCGAGGCGGGGTACGTCAACGCCGGAACGGTGGAATTCCTGCTGGACCCACAGAGCGGGGAGTTCTATTTCCTGGAAATGAACGCCCGCCTGCAGGTAGAACACCCCATAACCGAGGCAGTGCAGGGCCTGGATATGGTGGAATGGCAGGTTCGGATTGCCGCCGGGGAGGCCCTTGCGTTGCGGCAGGAAGATATCCAGCCCCGGGGCCATGCCATTGAGTGCCGGATCTATGCTGAAGACCCTTATAGCGACTTTATACCCTCCACGGGCGTCTTGTTGAGGTGGCGACCACCCAGCGGCCCGGGGCTGCGCCTGGACAGCGGAGTGGAGGAGGGACAGGAAGTTACCATTCACTACGACCCCATGCTGGCCAAGCTGACAGCCTGGGCGCCGGACCGGGCCACGGCCCTGGGCCGGATGGAAGAGGCCCTGTCGCGGTTCCAGGTATTGGGCGTGGTTACCAACATTCCCATGCTGCGAAGGGTTGTGGCCCATCCCCAGTTCCGGCAGGGGGAGTACGATACGGGGTTCCTGGAGTGGAATCCGGCGGTAACCAGTCCGGCCGTGACGGTAGAATCCCGCCTGCTGGCCCGGGCAGTGGCGGCTTGGGCGGCGGGCCAGGCTGGGGTTGCGCCGGCGTCCCAGGCCCGACCGGCCCTACCGACCCAACCGGGCAGCAGCGGCCCCTGGCAGTCGGCGGGCCAGCGGAGGCTGCCATGACTCCCACAAGAGGGCAGATGCGGGAAGTATTTCCGGCAGGGGGCGGACCTTATCGCTACCAGATTTCGGAAGGGGAGGAGGGCTTCACTTTCGAGCTGGAAGGCCAGTATTCGCTGGACCCGGAAGCCTCCATTTCTTTTGGCGTTGAAGCCAGCCGGGACGGGGAAGGGGTAGCTCGGACTGAGTCGGGCAGTACCCATGCCTTTGCCTGGGCCTGGGTGGGAACCGAACTGCACCTGTGGCTGGATGGCGACCTGTTCGTGTTTCAGCGGGAAGAAGGGCGGCGGGTCTCCAGTATTCCGGCAGCCGCCGCGACCGGAGACATACTGGCGCCCATGCCCGGGTCGGTTCTGGAAGTTCTGGTCAAAGAGGGGGAGCGGGTGGAAAGCAACCAGACCCTGGTGATTATGGAGTCCATGAAGATGGAGTTGGTAATCAGTGCGCCCCAACAAGGGATCGTCCAGCGGGTGGCGGTAGAACCGGGGCAGCGGGTGGAACGGGGTATGCGGTTACTGGAGGTTGCTCCGGGGGGCGGCGCCGGGGAAGAATGGGTGCTGAAACTCAATTGAAGAGAGGAAATTTGGATGCTGGGGGAGTCAATGTTGCCCAGGGTAGCAACCTGGAACATGGAGTGGGCAACTCCCAAGTCGCGGCGAACCCCCGAAATCCTGGAGCGGCTGGAACAGGCGGGAGCCGAGGTTGTCTGCCTGACGGAAACCCACTGTGACCTGCTGGCCGGAAGGGGTTACAGCATCAGTTCGCCGGCGGACTACGGTTATCCGATTACCGAGGGCCGCCGCAAGGTTATGCTCTGGTCCAGGGAACCCTGGGAAGACATAGATGATGCTGGCAGCGGCCTGATGCCCCCGGGAAGGTTCGTATCGGGAGTTACCCGCACGTCTATGGGCGTTATCCGGGTGGTGGGGGTCTGCATTCCCTGGTCAGGTTGCCGGACGGAGGCCAGGCGAGGGTCAGCGAGAAGGGTGCGCTGGGAGGATCACGAACAGTACCTGGCCTGCCTCCCCGGAGTGTTGAAAGGCCTGGACGCAGGCAGCCTGGTGGTGATGGGAGACTTCAACCAGGTCATTGGGTCGGGCTGCCGGGCTCCGATCAGGCTGCGGTCGGCGCTGCAGCAAGCCTTTCCCACGGGTATGAGAATCGCAACCCCCGACCTGGAATTCCAGGGGCGCAAGAGCATCGATCATATCGCGGTCAGTGACGACATGGCGGTGGAGTCGCTGGGGGTCATCAGCAACCTCCACGAGGGGAAGAAACTGTCGGACCACTTTGGCGTATTCGCGGACCTGTCTATTCGCAACCGGGGTTAGGGCGTGTCGTCAAATCAGTCCTTCCTGCCGTTTGGCGAGCGGGTGCAAATACGCTGCAATACAAGGGCTTGTTACATCGCGGAGGTTATCACCCAAAATCAGGACGTTTCTGGATTCCGGCTTTCGCCAGAATGACGAGAATCGACTTTTGACGACACTCCCTAGACAGGAACGGGGAAGGACAGTCTCCCAATTCTCCGGTTGTCATCACCTCTCACAGGGCCTCGCCTGCCCCTTACGGGGTGTTGAACTGGACCAGGATGCCGTCGGGGTCGTGCACGTATATGCTGCGGATATTACCGTCGGGGCTGGTAAAAGAGTCGATGGGGCCGGCCAGTTCAACGCCCTTGTCCAGCAGTTCCCGGGTCAGTGCATTAACGTCGGCAACGCCAAAGGAAATGTGGCTGATTCCGACCTCGTCCAGCTTAATGGGCTGGCCGTCGGGTTCGTCACCGGGGTGGCTGGTGAGGGTCAGGGTAGGCGTGGCGTCGTCACCGTAGGCCAGGCTGACCCAGCGACGGGCCTGGCGCTGGCGGCGGTAGTTATGGAGGCGTCCCCCCTCGGTAGGATCGGTCATCCGGTCGCCGACCACGGTCATGCCCAGAATGTCGCGATAGAAGGCCAGGGAGCGGTCCATGTCCCTGACGCAGATTCCGATGTGGGTAACGCAAGTGGCTTCCATGCTTCATACCTCCACGGGTTGAGTCAGCCCTGATTCAGGGCCATTCGATTACCGGTGGCAATCCCTCGAGTCCATTGGTGGTGAGTCTTTCGGCGGGCCCAGGGGCGGCCCTTCGACAGGCTCAGGAGCGACCCTTCGACGGGATCAGGGGACGACCCTTCGACAAGCTCAGGGCGACCCTTCGACAGGCTCAGGGTGAACGGGAGGGTTGGCGCCCTGAAAGGAGCCAAAGACCCTGGCACCGGTTCAGGGCGGCATTGCCGGTCAGGCCCGGGCCGGTGGACAATTTTCCCCTGACCTGACTATTCTAACAACTTCCCAAGACAAAGCAGGAGCAATGAGAATGACTTACGAACCGGGCATAATCGTAACTGTTGCCGGGACCGGAGAGCGCGGGTATGAGGGGGACGGCGGGCTTGCCGCGTCGGCGCTGCTGAGCGAACCCTTCATGTGCGCCTTTGACACCCACGGCAACCTGTACATCTCCGAGGCGACAAACCACTGCATCCGCCGGGTTGACCGTGACAGCGGGTTAATCGTCACCATCGCGGGAACGGGCGAAGAGGGCTATTCGGGCGACGGCGGGCCGGCGACCGGGGCCACATTCAATCAGCCCTATTCCCTGCAGGTGGATGCCAATGGCGACGTTTACGTGGTTGACCGCCTTAACTACGTTATCCGGAAGATTGACGCCGCCACCGGTACAGTTTCCACCGTGGCCGGGACGGGCGAGGTGGGGTACGGCGGTGATGGCGGTCCGGCAACGCAGGCCCAGTTCCGGGAACCCAACGACTGCTTTCTGGACGGACGGGGCGGCCTGCTGATAACCGATATCCAGGACCAGCGGGTGCGCCGCCTGGATCTGGCGTCGGGGATTATCACCACCTTCGCAGGCAACGGCGCCAAGGAACGGGGAGGAGACGGCCTGCCCGCCACAGAAGCCAGTATCCTGGGCGCGCGAGCGGTCTGCATGGACGGCGCGGGCAATACCTACATCGCAGAACGGGAAGGCAACGGTATTCGCATGGTGGACGCCGCCGGAGTTATGCATACCCTGGCGGGTACCGGAGAACGGGGTTACGAGGGTGACGGCGGTCTGCCCAGGGATGCGACCTGGGGCGCTCCCAAGGGCCTGCGTTGCGACTCCGGGGGCAATGTGCTGGTGGTGGACACCGAGAACCATGCCATTCGCCGCATTGACGCCGCCACAGGGGTGGTTACGACCATCGCCGGGGGCCACCTGGGCGGCGAAGGTGACGGCGCAGCGGCTACGGATGCGGGAATGGACCGTCCCCACGGCCTGGACCTGGATGCGGCGGGGAACATTTACATTGCGGACAGCAACAACCACCGGGTAAGGGTGGTGGGCGCGGGGTAAAGGCCGGGGAATCGGAGAAATGGCTCCGGGACGGGTTGAGCAGCCCTGGACTCACGCGGGGACAGACGCGGGGTTGCCGCCTATGGAGAATTCGTAATTTCATTCAGGTTCCAGGTTCGCTAGACTCACAAACGAAGTGCAACACTTGGTTAGAGTGTTGCCATGGGAAATGTATATCAGCACCTCACCCTTGAAGAGCGGTGTAGTTTGGCCAGTTTACGTGAGCAGGGATACACTAAGCGCCAAATCGCGACAAGCCTGGATCGCTCGCCATCGACAATTTCGCGGGAGTTGAACCGCAACGCCTCCCGCAAGGAAGGCTATAAACCCGTTT
>MKWU01005324.1_pt1 | contig 14104 bp, 10 predicted proteins | sample 809101 | NCBI WGS metagenome assembly MKWU01 (sample SAMN05860141, study PRJNA318959) | sponge metagenome | host: Aplysina aerophoba | place: Slovenia: Piran, Adriatic Sea, Gulf of Piran | collected 2013-05-07 | reverse complement strand
GGAGGCACGCGTGTCCGTTTTTGTCCCGCCGGTGTTCAACCCGGGTCCGCCGCCGGCACCGGAGCCGTCGATGCTGGTGTTGACCACCGACGCAGACGACGACACCGTCATCGAGGGCGGGTCGGTGACAGTCACCGCCACGCTCGACGAGGCAGCCACAACTGCGGTGACAGTGACGTTGACCGCCACGGGCACTGCCACAGCCGACGACGACTACACCCTGCCGCCAGCGTTCACCATCGCCGCCGGCCAAACCACGGCGGCAGGCACAATACAAATCACCGACGACGACACCGCCGAAGACCCAGAAACGGTCATCCTCACCGCCACCGACACCGGCCTGACAGTCACGCCAGTGACCCTGACGATCACCGACGCGCCCGGCGTGTCGTTGTCGACCAGCACCGTGTCGCTGCAAGAAGGCACGACCGCGGTTTACACGGCAGTGTTGGACACGCAACCGTCTGCGAGTGTGACAATCACCGCCACCAGCGGCACACCAGACGCAGCGCCGGTGTCTGAGGCGGTCACGTTCACCACCGACAATTGGGGCACCGCCCAAACATTCACCGTGACCGGCACCAGCACAGGCACCTCAGAGATCACCCACACCGCAACCAGCACCGACACAAACTACACCCTCCCGGCGGTCGGCGCAGTCACCGCCACGATCACCGACGCGCCCGGTGTTTCGTTGTCGACCAGCACCGTGTCGCTGCAAGAAGGCACGACCGCGGTTTACACGGCGGTGTTGGACACGCAACCGTCCGCTGACGTGACAGTCACCGCCACTAGCGGCACACCAGACACAGCGACAGTGTCTGAGGCGGTCACGTTCACCACCGACAATTGGGGCACCGCCCAAACGTTCACCGTGACCGGCACCAGCACAGGCACCTCTGAGATCACCCACACCGCAACCAGCAACGACACAAACTACACCCTCCCGGCGGTCGGCGCAGTCACCGCCACGATCACCGACGCGCCCGGTGTTTCGTTGTCGACCAGCACCGTGTCGCTGCAAGAAGGCACGACCGCGGTTTACACGGCGGTGTTGGACACGCAACCGTCTGCGAGTGTGACAGTCGCCGCCACTAGCGGCACACCAGACGCAGCGACAGTGTCTGAGGCGGTCACGTTCACCACCGACAATTGGGGCACCGCCCAAACATTCACCGTGACCGGCACCAACACAGGCACCTCTGAGATCACCCACACCGCAACCAGCACCGACCCAAACTACACCATCCCAACGGTCGGCACCATCACCGCCACGATCACCGACCCGCCCGGTGTGTCGTTGTCGACCAGCACCGTGTCGCTGCAAGAAGGCACGACCGCGGTTTACACGGCAGTGTTGGACACGCAACCGTCTGCGAGTGTGACAATCACCGCCACCAGCGGCACACCAGACGCAGCGACAGTGTCTGGGGCGGTCACGTTCACCACCGACAATTGGGGCACCGCCCAAACATTCACCGTGACCGGCACCAACACAGGCACCTCAGAGATCACCCACACCGCAACCAGCACCGACACAAACTACACCATCCCAACGGTCGGCACCATCACCGCCACAACCACCGGCAGCGACGGTGGTTCTGGTGAACGTGACGACGCAAAGGTTCGTGTTCGTGTCGCGCAGTGCGAGATCGACTACAACGTCACAGAATCGCCGTTCGCTGATGTTGACGACTCGTTCGCTTACCGCGACGTGGCCTGCCTCGCCGAGTTGGGTGTGACCCAAGGCACCAGCGACGACACCTACTCACCCAAACAAGCCGTGACCCGCGAACAGATGGCAGCATTCCTGGCCCGCATGTATGAGAAGCTCAACGGCGAACCCGCCGAGACAGCACCAACACCGTTCACCGACATCGACGACTCGTCGTTCGCGTTCGACGACATCGGCCGCATCTACGGGCTCGGCATCACCAAAGGCACCAGCGACGACACCTACTCACCCAAACAAGTCGTCACCCGCGAACAAATGGCAGCATTCCTAGCGCGGCTGTATGAGAACCTCAACGGTCAACCCGCCGAGACAGCACCAACACCGTTTACCGACATCAACGACTCGTTCGCGTTCGACGACATCGGCCGCATCTACGGGCTCGACATCACCCAAGGCACCAGCGACGACACCTACTCACCCAAACAAGCCGTCACCCGCGAACAAATGGCAGCATTCCTAGCCCGCCTCTACCGAGCACTCACCACCCCCACCCCCTGACAAACACCGCACCACACAACACCAGCAGAACAGACCGTTGGATCGAACCAACACCGCTTCTATTGGTATCGGTGCGCTGATTTGTGCCCTTTCGTGAGTTTGCATCGTTTGCGCGATCTGACTCCGATGTGTGTGCAACGGTCCAGCGGGGCGCCTCTCTCCCACACCGCACGTTTCGTGGGATGCTTCTGAGGAGTCTTTGCTGCTCGTTTCGAGACGTTCATCCCCTCGACGCTGCGCAACGAAACCCCTTGGCGCAGGTCTGCGACGCAAGGCAATGCCCTGGCTTGGGCGGGCAGCGTGTCGATGGCTTCGGTTAACGCCTCATCGACCCGTTCGGAGAGATCACCGATCCGGTCCGCTGTGTCTGACAACGAGACCCCCAACTGGTCAGCTAATCGTGCCCACGCCGAAGAACTGCCGGTCTTTTCCAGCGTGTAGTCCTTGCCGACCTTCATTGCCAGTTTCAACTTCGGGACATAAAGCCTTCTACCCTCCAACACTTTGTATGGGATTATCGAACACAAGTCGTACAACGGAGCGAACCTCACTTGGCCTCCGTCGATCAGCAGGCTGTAGTTCTTGGCGTGTCCGTCCGTGTTCACGATCAACCAGTTGTAGATGAGCCCGTCAAGGAACTGACGGATATCAACTTCAGGGTTCGTTGAGTAACGACGCACCAGACCTGCTATGTCGCTGGGAGCCGGACCGCCGTCTGACTGATACTTCTCGGCGGGCGGAACGCCGAGCGCTTGGCACATGTCTTCTTGGTGGACGCGACGCCATTCACCGTCGGCTAGCCGGGCGCGGTCATAGCGCGCAACGACGAGAGCCCGTTGGTCTCCGAAGTAGACACATTCCGTGGAAGCTGCTCGGATACCGAGGTTGCGTGCGGCCCGCTGACACAGATGCTCTACAACATCCAAATCGGGGAACCTCATAGCAGCAGGTTTGAGGATATGGGTTGTGCAGGCGGCTCCGGCGGGAAGCGACCACCGCCCGGCATCGAACCGCAACGCTGTCTTCGACTGGGCCCCACCGAGGCTGAACGCTGTGTGTGTGCGGTTCTTGTTCCATCCCGTCACGTCTGTGCGGAGATCCGCGATTATCGCGCCGATATCCGGGTCGGCGAGAGGATGCAGCACACCTGTTCTGTTCATCACCGCAGCGGTGTCGGCGGGTCGACAGAACTGAACAGCCCCGGCGCAGTCGCGCCCGACGGGCGTCCCCAACAACACGGACGGCCTTGTGGATGTGACACCGTAGTCCGATGCCCACCTTCGGCGTACCTGGTCGTTGTCTGACAGCAGTCCGTCGAGCCACGCCTCGACATCGTAGGGGCGCTCAGCGAGCGGGATGCTCACCGACAGCGGAACAGGCGACGTCGAGGCGAGGTATTCGTCGCTGTAAACGAACGTCGCCCGGCTGCCGTGCGCCTCTGAAACGGTTCCTGCCAACCGACCGTGAAGCAGCACGTCAAGGTCGGTCATCAGCCATGCTGCTTCAGATGGTCGTCGAGGTTGAACTGTGAACGGTCTATGGGGTGGATCTCCATTTCGCAGTCCAATGCCCGCAGCAGCTCTATCAGCGTCGCTGCTTTGGGGTTGGCGCGGGCAGTTTCGATTGCCGATATCTGTGATCGCGCCACACCGCTGTTGTTAGCCAGTTCGGCCTGGGTCCAGCCAAGCTCGGTGCGGGCTTGTCTGATGGCTCGTCCTAGCCTGTGAGGCGACGTGACCGCTGTGCTGGGTCGACGCAGAGGTTCTGGCTGTGTAGTCGGCACGCTACAATCCCATCCGAGTTGCTGTTTGTTGCTCGCAGGCTACATCATACAGTATCTCAGACGATGTTGCCTGCGGGCTACACAAACCGTGTCGCGTTCCAGCAGGACCATCCCTGAGTTCACCGCTGCTGTTGGGTCGGTGAGCTTTGCGGGGCCTCTTCGGTGACCGCTTGGTGCGGCGGCGTGGGGCGGGCAGGCCCGGCCACCGCCGCTACGCCAGACTCAACCACGACCGGCCACCGACCGCTTACTGAACAAACTGGGCTAACCTGCGATCCGCTCGAGGACTGAGTCGAACAAACTGGGCAAGGAGCACGTTATGAGCACACCGGTGGGTCCGTATTCGCCGATCATGGCCGGCGGGGACTTCCTGTTCACTGCCGGCCAGATCGGTATCAGCGACGGTGTGCTCGTCGACGGCGGAGTCGAGGCCGAGACGAGGCAGGTGTTCGTCAACCTCCGTGCCGTGTTGGCCTCAGCTGGCGCATCGCTGACCGATGTGGTGAAAGCGACGGTGTTCCTTGTCGATATGGGTGACTACGCGGCGGTGAACAAGATCTACTCCGAGGAGTTCGACGGGCACCGCCCGGCCCGGTCCGCGGTGGCTGTGGTGGCGCTCCCGATCGGTGCACAGGTCGAGATCGAAGTGATCGCGGCCCGCCCGGCCGCTGTGGCAGACTGACGCGATGGACCTCGGAGCGGTGGTGATCGTGGTGTTGCTGGTGGTGGTCATGCCCGTGGCTGTGCTGATGAGCATGGCCGCACTCGCCGGCCTGCTCGGCGGACTCATCGGGCGTGACCGTGATCTCGACAACGTCGACGACAACGGCGAGCCCAACGAGTATCTTGCGCTCGCCGAGACCAACCCCTATCGCAGTTAGCGCCGCCCGGCAGCCCAGCCACTAGCCCCAGCCACTAGCCCCAACGGCTGCGACCGAGGCAATAGCCGACGGAGCGCACGGTCTGGATCAGGTTGGCGTGCTCCTCGCCGAGCTTGGAGCGCAGCCGCCGCACATGGACGTCGACGGTGCGCGCGCCACCATAGTAGTCGTAGCCCCAGACTCGGTTGAGGAGCGTCTCGCGGGTGAAGACCTTGCCGGGATGCGCGGCCAAGAACCTCAGGAGTTCGTATTCCATGTAGGTGAGGTCGAGCGGTCTGGAGTCGATCACCGCCTGGTAGGTCTCAAGGTTCATGGCCAGGGGGCCGTATTCGATCAGGTCGATGTCGTCGGCCTGGCCGCCCCGCCTGAAGAGGTGCTTGAGGCGGATCTCGAGCTCCAAGGGATGGAACGGATGCAGACAGAAGTCGTCGAACAGGTCGTGGTGGGGATCGAGCGACTGCAGCTGGCCGCCGTTGACGAGAAGCAGGATCAAACCGACGTTCACGTCGCCGTTGTGGACCGAGCGACAGAAGCGAAGCGCCGGTTCCAGGTCCGCGCCGGCCATGACGATGGCGCCCACCCATCCGTCTGCGGGTTCGTCGGCCCGGGCAGCGTCGGTGTCGGCCGCGGCCTTCCATGCCCAGCCACCGATATCGAGGGTCTGAGCCAGCTCCGGCGGCACCGGATCGGGAAAGACGAGCAGCGGCCTCATCGCTTCATGTCTATCAAGTCGGGCTCAGCAGCGTCGTGGGGCCCATCTGCGTCGGGCAGAGTTACGTCAGGCCCATCTGCGTCGGGCAGAGTTACGTCAGGCCCATCTGCGTCGGGCAGAGTTACGTCAGGCATTGCTACCAGGTGGGCAGATAGCGCTCGAGTTCAAACGGGGTGACAGTTGACTGGTACTGGTCCCACTCGGAGCGCTTGTTGCGCAGGAACCACTCGAAGATGTGGTCGCCGAGCGATTCACGGACCAGGTCGGACCCCTCCATCAGGTCCAGTGCTTCGTGCAGAGAACGGGGCAGCGGCGCCACCCCCAGCTCAGCGATCTCGTGCGGGTTGAGCTCGTGAAGGTTGGTGCGTGTCTCGGCGGGCAGTTCGTAGCCCTCGCTCACGCCCCGCAGCCCGGCGGCGAGCACCAGCGAGAACGCCAGATACGGGTTGCAGGCCGGGTCCGGGGAGCGGTACTCGATCCGAGCCGAGGTCGGCTTGCCCTGTCTGCGCACCGGCACCCTCACCAGGGCAGACCGGTTGTTGCGGGCCCAGGCCACATACGGGGGCGCCTCGGACTTCTCCGACAGTCGCTTGTAGCTGTTGACCAGCTGGTTGGTGACCGCGGTGATCTCCCGGGCATGGTGCAGCACCCCGGCTGTGAACTGGCGTCCGGTTGCTGAGAGTCCGTACGGGTCGTCACCGTCGTGGAAGATGTTGGTGTCGCCGCAGAACAGCGACATGTGAACATGCATCCCCGAGCCCTGCACACCGTTGAGCGGCTTGGGCATGAACGAAGCGTAGGTGTCGGCCTCCATGGCGATCTTCTTCACGACCAGTCGCAAGGTCATGAGATTGTCGGCCACGTCGAGCGCCTCGGTGTAGCGAAGGTCGATCTCGTGCTGGCTCGGGCTGTCCTCGTGGAACGAGTACTCGACGGGGATCCCCATGGCCTCGAGCATGTGGATGGTCCGTTTGCGGAGGTTGCTCGACACGTCGGCGGTGGTGAGGTCGAAATAGGAGGCGCGGTCGAGGGGCTGGGGCTTGCCGAGCGACGGGTCGCCCGAAGCGAAGTAGAAGAACTCGACCTCCGGGGCGGCGAAGAACGAGTAGCCCGCGGCCCGGGCCTCATTGAGGTTGCGGCGAAGGACCTGGCGGGGGTCGCCGTCGAAGGGGGTCTCGTCGAGGTTCTGGATGTCGCAGAACATTCGAGCCGACGGCTCGTCGTGCGTTGCCCACGGGAGCAGTTCGAAGGAGGTGGCGTCGGGGCGGGCCAGAACGTCGGATTCATGCACGCGTGAGAAACCGTCGATCGAGCTGCCGTCGAACTGCACGCCCTCGACGAACGCCGCCTCGAGTTCGGCCGGGGTTATGGCGACCGACTTGAGTTTCCCGAGCACGTCGGTGAACCAGAGCCGGATCAGCCGGATGCCGCGTTCCTCCACGCTGCGAAGCACGTACTGCTGGTCTCGTTCCATCCGCCAACGTTGCCACGCCCGACACTCGGATTGAACGGCGTGACCTGACCGTTCACACACAATTAACAATCGGGCAATCGTTGAGAAATCTGCTGCCTGAACGCTAGGGGCCGGTCATCTGGGTAGCCTGTCGTCGATTGCCGCAGCAGTCACGGCCCCGCGGCTATCGAGAAGGCGGCAACATTGTTCAAGAGCAACAACCTTCGAGAGAGGAAATCTAGTGGCCTACCGAGCTGAATATCTGTGGATCGACGGGAACGAGCCGACCAAGGAGATTCGTTCCAAGACGAAGGTTCTGGCCGATGGCGAAGAGCCGGGGATCTGGGGTTTTGACGGCTCCAGCACGAACCAGGCCGCGGGCAACGATTCTGATGTCGTCCTCGACCCTGTGTTCCAGTGCCCCGACCCGATCCGCGGCGGCGACAACATCCTGGTCATGTGCGAAACGCAGCTGACCGGGACTCTGGCGCCGCATCCGAGCAACACCCGCCGTCAAGCCCGCAAGGCGTATGAGCGCTACTCCGATCAGGAGCCGATCTTCGGGATGGAGCAGGAGTACACCCTGCTCGACCGCACGACAGGCTGGCCTGCGGGATTCCCGCCCAACGGCTTCCCCGCTCCCCAGGGCCCGTACTACTGCGGTGTGGGTGCAGTGAAGATCCACGGCCGTGAACTGATCGAGCGCCACACCACCGCCTGCATCGAAGCCGGTCTCAACATCTCGGGCACCAACGCCGAGGTCATGCCCGGTCAATGGGAGTTCCAGATCGGCCCGATCGACACCATGGCGATCGGCGACGAGATGTGGGTCGCCCGTTACCTCCTCTACCGGCTGGCCGAGGAGTTCGGAGTCGAGGTCTCCCTCGAGGCCAAGCCGATGAAGGGCGACTGGAACGGCGCCGGCATGCACACCAACTTCTCCACGAGGGCCATGCGTGAGTCGTTCGACCCGATCATCGCGGCCTGCGAGTCGCTGGGGGCCGACGGGGTGCCTGAGCGCCACATCGCCGGATACGGCGTGGGTATCGAGGACCGGCTGACCGGAGCACATGAGACGGAGCGGTTCGACACCTACTCCTACGCCCCCTCCGACCGCGGTGCGTCGGTCCGCATTCCTTGGCAGGTAGTGCAGAACGGCAAGGGCTACATCGAGGATCGTCGCCCCAACGCCAACGCCGACCCCTACGTGGTCGCCGCGCTGATGACCGACACAATCTGCGCCGCCCTGGCCTAGCGCCCGCGCGGATTGGCCCCGCCCGGCCGCCATTGGCCGCGAAGTTCACACGACAACCAAGCCGCGAACTGCGGGGTTCGGGCGCTGCGGGGTTCGCACGACAACCAAGCCGCACGCTGCGGGGTCAGACGACTGCGGGGTCAGACGACAACCAAGCCGCGAACTGCGGGGTTCGGGCGCTGCGGGGTCAGACGACAACCAAGCCGCACGCTGCGGGGTCAGACGACAACCAAGCCGCACGCTGCGGGGTTCGGGCGCTGCGCGGTCAGACGACAACCAAGCCGCGCGCTGCGGGGTCAGACGACTGCGGGGGTGTCGGGGTATGGTGCTGCGATCGCGGGGCCATACGATGATGGCGTGATGTCTGGCAGTGATGTCCTGCGAGTTGCGGTGTGCCACATGAACCCGACTGTGGGCGCCCTCGAAGGCAACATGGCGCTCGCGTTGGCGGCGCTCGCGCAAGCCGAGGAGGCCGATGCCGACGTTGCAGTCATGCCGGAGATGGCGATCACCGGTTATCCCCCCGAGGATCTCGTGTTGAGGCCCGGTTTCGTGGCTGACTGCCGGGCCACGGTGGAGAAGTTCGCGACGCAGACCTCGCGGTGCGCGGCCGTGGTCGGGTTCGCCGACGGAGATCCCTCAGCGGAGCGCGAGGTGGCCGATCTGGCTATCGTCAACGACGACGGGTCCGGTTACAACAGCGGCGTGTGGAACGCCCTGGCGATCTGTGCCGGGGGCCGCGTCGTCGGGACCTGCTACAAGCGCCACCTCCCCAACTACGACGTGTTCGACGAACTGCGCTACTTCCAACGCGGCGACGATCCGCTCACTCTCTACGAGATCGGCGGCGCGGCGGTGGGTGTGACGGTGTGCGAGGACTCGTGGATCCCCGACGGCCCTGTTTCGAGGCTCGCTTCGGCGGGGGCCCGGGTTGTGGTCAACGTCAACGGCTCGCCGTTCCGCACCGGCAAGCAGCATGTGCGAGAGCAGGTCATCAGCGAGCGTGTGGCCGAGGCGGGGGTTCCGGTCCTGTACGCCAACCTCGTCGGCGGGCAGGACGAACTGGTCTTCGACGGCGGCTCGTTCGTTGTGAGCCCGACGCCGCAGGGGCCGCAGGTCACGGCTCGCTGTGAGCGTTTCGCGGAGCGCGTCGAGGTGATCGATATCGAGTTGCCGAGTCCTCGTGAGAACACCGAGGAGGCTTCGCTGGTTGTGGTCTCGGCTGCGTCGCCTCGGCGGCGGGACCGGCTCACAGTGCCGTTCGTGGCGCCGTTGACGGAGTTGGCCGAACAGTGGCGGGCGTTGGAACTCGCCACCCGCGACTACGTCCACAAGAGCGGGTTCAGCGACGTCTGTGTCGGCCTTTCAGGCGGGGTCGACTCCTCGATCACCGCGACCATTGCGGCTGATGCACTCGGCGCGAGCCATGTCCACGGGGTGCTGATGCCCTCGCGGTACTCGAGTGACCACTCCATTGCCGATGCGGAGGCCATGGCCGCCAATCTCGGCATCGACACTCGCAGGTTCGCCATTGAGCCCGTCCATGCGGCGTTCACAGAGATGCTGTCGGGCGACTCCGCCACTGCGGGGAGTCTCGGCGATCTGACCGATCAGAACATGCAGTCGCGGATTCGCGGCGTGCTGTTGATGGCGCTGGCCAACGAGCATGGCTGGTTGGTGTTGACGACCGGCAACAAGTCGGAGGCAGCGGTCGGATACTCGACCCTCTACGGCGACACGGCGGGTGCCTATGCGGTGATCAAGGATGTCTGGAAACTCACTGTCTATGAGCTGTGCCGCTGGCGCAACAGCCAGGGTGCTCCGGTGATTCCCGATTCCGTGCTCGACAAGGCCCCGTCGGCTGAGCTCAGAGCCGACCAGCGTGACGACCAGTCGCTTCCGCCCTATGAAGTGCTCGACCCGATCCTGCGGGCCTACGTGGAGGCTGATCTGGGGGTGGCGGAAATCGTTGAGCGGGGTCTGGGCGACCGTGAGCTGGTACAGCAGGTCTGCCGGCTGGTTGATGTCGCCGAGTTCAAGCGGCGCCAGACTCCGATCGGGGCCCGTGTCTCCAACAAGGCGTTCGGTCGTGACCGCCGTATGCCGATCGTCAACCGCTACAGGGCGTGAGAGGCACTCCGCGGTGAACGACGAAGGGTTCTTGACGGTCGCGGCGACTTCGACTGTGCTGCGTGATCTTCGCTGGGCTTCGTCGAGCCTGTTCGAGTTGTTCGTTGCCTGGGCCGCTGAAGTTGAGCCAGAGCACGGTGATGTCGCGGTGTGGTTGTCGTCCACGGGGCGTCACCTGGGTGAGCAGGCTGAGAATCTGCAGGCCTTGATGCCGGACTCGGTGCTTCTCAGTGACCTGACGGCCCCGGGTGCCCCGGGTGCCCCGTCTGCAGAACCCGAAGGCGCTCTCGAGGCCATTCGCGGGGTGAGCGGATCGGTCGTGCGCCTGGCGATCGCGCAGCGTGTGCTGCTGGCCCAGCTCTCAGAATCGTGCGAGTCGGTGCAACGGTTGGCCGAGCCGCATGCCGACGCGCCGCTGCTGCGTGCGCTCGGTTTCCTGCTTCTCGACCTCCGCAATGACGGTGACGCGGGCAGGCTCCTCTTGGGGGCATTGCGCGACTCGAGCACCGATCAACACGTCACGGCGGCGGTGACCGAAGCCGAGAGACGACTCGTGCTGGCGGGCGGGCTCGTACCGGCCGTACCGTCCGCAGTGCTTCGCTGAGGCCGATACGAATTATCCCTCGGTTGTATAAGAGCAATCCATCGGTATCGTGAACCCGAACGGGGCTGAAGCGACGAGAGGGACATCCGTGGCGAAGGAGCGTGTCGAGAGGGACGAAGAGGATCTGGTCCGGCTGTACCTGACCGACATAGGTCAGTACGCGCTCTTGACCAAGGAGGGCGAAGTTCGTCTGGCTCAAGAGATCGAGGCCGGGATTGAGGCACGCCGAGAGCTGGCCGAGACGAAGCCGACCCCGGCCCGCCGCCGCGAACTCCGCCGCCTGTCCCGCAAGGGCGAGGCCGCAACCCGCACCTTCGTCCAGTCGAACCTGCGTCTGGTCGTGTCGATCGCCAAGAAGTACCAGGCCTCCGGTCTGCCCCTGCTCGACCTGATCCAGGAGGGCAACCTCGGGCTAATGCACGCCGTCGAGAAGTTCGATTGGCGCAAGGGGTTCAAGTTCTCGACCTACGCCACTTGGTGGATTCGTCAGGCGATTACCCGGGGCATCGCCAACACCGGCCGCACGATCCGCCTGCCGGTGCATGCGGGCGACACTCTGACACGCCTGCAGAAGGCACGGTCCCGCCTCGAATTGAAACACGGCCGGCCGGCCACGTTGAGCGAGTTGGCGTTCGAAGTGGAGATGCCTGAGGACAAGGTGACCGAGGCGCTTCGTTTCGCGGCTGAGCCTCTGTCGCTCTCTGAGCCGCTGCGCGAGGACGGCGACGCTGAACTCGGCGACGTGGTGGAGGACCGCGGCGCGGACTCCCCCTTCGAGGTGGCGGCGACGGCCCTGCTGCCCGAGGAGGTCACGCGCCTGCTGTCTCCGCTCGATGAGCGTGAGCGTGAGATTCTCAAGCTCCGTTTCGGCCTTGACCGCGGCGAGCCTCGAACCCTTGAAGAGGTCGGCGAGCATTTCAACCTGACCCGGGAGCGCATTCGTCAGATCGAGGCCCGAGCGATGTCGAAGCTCCGCCACCCCTCCTCCGACACTGGGGCCCGCGACCTCCTGAGCCTCTAGTCGCGTTTGCACTTGACCGAGTTTCAGCGCTTCGTGATGTTGGCTGCGACTGACTGGGGCATGCTGAAGCGTTGCGAAACAGGCGGTACCTTGGCGTATTGGCGTTTACGCAGTGGTCGAAGGTGTTCGGTGGACAGCGACGCTAGAGTTTGAACTTGATGCACAGAGAATCTGACCAGCGAGATCTCGCAACGCCCGGGACGGTATCGGACGAGCCCCGGCCCCGTCTTGAATCGGTGTCGGTTCGCGGTTTTAGGTCGCTCGCTGATGTGGAACTGTCGGATCTCGGTGATGCCACCGTGCTGATCGGTGCCAACGGGTCCGGTAAGTCCAACGTGATCGGGTTCTTCGAGATGCTGAGTTGGATGCTCCGGTCGCGGAACCTTGAACAGTTCGTTGCCCTGCAAGGTGGTGCCGACGACCAGCTCTTCATGGGCAACAAGGTGACACCGCGCATGGAGGCAGACATCCGCCTGGTGACGGCGGGCGGTATCAATGAGTACTCATTCCAGCTGTCTTATGGGGCCCCGGACAGGTTCTTGTTTACCGAGGAGCGGCTGCGCTTCAGTCGTGATGACGCCGGGAGTCAGGCGCCGTGGCAGATGGTCGGAAGCGGGCACACGGAGGCCCGTATCCACTTGGCGGCCCGAGACGGCCTTGTCGATGTCAACCCGAAGACGGCACGCGTCGTTCGCTGGCTGCTCCAGGATTGCGGGACGTTTCAGTTTCACGATACGTCGACGAGATCAAGTATGAAGCAACGCTGGGATGTGTCAGACAATCGGAGTCTGCGCTCCGACGGCGGAAACCTCGCAGCAGTTCTCATGCGTCTGCAAGACGACTACCCAGACCGTTTCGAGTGGGTGCAACAGGACGTGCGCCGGGTGCTGTTGAGTTTCGATCACTTCGTCCTCGAAGAAGAGTATGGGCGCGTCTTCTTGAGGTGGCGTGGAACGGCCTCGGACAAGACCTTCGGCGCTCATCTCACGTCGGATGGGTCGCTGCGATTCTTCGCTTTGGTGACGCTGTTGAACCTGCCGCCCGAGATGCTGCCCAGCGTAGTGTTGATCGACGAGCCCGAACTTGGACTTCATCCGGCGGCGGTCACTCTCGTAGGCTCGATGATCGCTTCGTTGTCGACCCAGTGCCAGGTCATTGTGGCCACGCAGTCGCCGCAACTGGTCGACTGCTTCGATCTCGACGAGATCGTCGTGATGGAACTGGAGGACTCTGCAACGGTTGCGTGCCGCAAGAGTCGCCACGAGTACGAACGATGGCTCGACGAGGACTACACGACTGGAGAACTCTGGTAGATGAACCTGCTCGGCGGCCGCCCCTGAGGCGTGTCGCAATCGTCGCGGAGGGCAACACCGGCGCGGTTGGAGAGCCCGATTTCGGCATCCGGGAGCCTCACAAGTCAGTCGACGGGGGCTCGGCTGTGGTGAGCAGGCGGTTGAGTAGTGGGTTGCCCCAGGTGAGCAGCGTCAGGTTGGCGTGCTGTTGCACTTGGGTGCGGTCGAAGGTGATGTTGTGCAGCGATCCGTTTAGGCGGAGTAGCCAGGCACCGTGGATATCGGGGTGCGGGCTCAACCGTTCCGCACATGGTGGGATCGCCAGTAGCGCGTGCTGGAGTCCCTGAAGATCCATCGCAGGGCGTAACGGCTGGGCGTGTTGCGGTACCGCGTCGAGGTCTTCGAGTCGGACGCGCGAGTCCTTCGCTCGGCGGTCCATCTGCTCGATCTCGTGTATGGCGTCGTCGGGGGTGATCTGTCCGAGGGCTGCGCGCTGCATCGCTGATTCCATTGATGCGAGCACTGGTTGCGCGCTCCCCACAACAGTAGTGAACCAGTTGAGCCGTTCCTCGATCCGCCGCAGGATGTCATCTTCGACCGTGCCTGTGTAGGAGAGGTTCGTGACTTCAACTAGAGGCTGGCCGCCGATCCGGTCGACACGCCCGATGCGCTGTTCGACCCGCATGAAGTTCCACGGCAGGTCGTAGTTGATGACGCGGGCGCAGGTCTGCAGGTTCAGG
>MKWU01005322.1_pt1 | contig 14124 bp, 5 predicted proteins | sample 809101 | NCBI WGS metagenome assembly MKWU01 (sample SAMN05860141, study PRJNA318959) | sponge metagenome | host: Aplysina aerophoba | place: Slovenia: Piran, Adriatic Sea, Gulf of Piran | collected 2013-05-07 | reverse complement strand
ACGAGCACGTCTACATCGGCGTCGATGCCTACGCGCCGCGCTACTGGCCGCCGCAGCTCGTCCACTATCTGAACACCTACGGCCGCCAGAAGGTGCTCTTCGGCACCGACTGGCCGGTGATCGACCCAGAGCGTGCGGTGGTCGAGATCGCCGAGCTTGGCCTGCGCCCAGAGGCCTACAAGGCGCTGATGCGGGAGAACGCGCTCCGCGTCTTCAGGCTGCCGCAGGTCGCGGCGGACGGCGGCTGAGGCCACGCCATGGCTGAGGGCGACGGCGGCCGGCCCGCGACCTATCGTTCCGCGACCATCGCGACGGGGATCCGCACGGCGGCGCAACGCACGCCCGACAAGGTCGCACTGCGGGAAGGGGAGCGCGCGCTCACCTACCGGCAACTGGTCGAACGGATCGACCGGGTGAGCGCCGGCGCCCGGCACGATCTCGACCTTGTCCCCGGCGACCGGATCATGCTGCTTGCGCTGAATCGCCTCGAATACATCGAGGTCGTCGCCGGCTTCTCGGCGATGGGAGCGGCTGTCGCCACCATCAACACGCGGCTCTCTGCGAGCGAGCTGGAGGCGATCTGCCGCGATTGCGGGCCGCGCGTGCTGGTGGTCGATCAGGCCTGCGAAGAGCTGGCCCGGAGCGCCGCGCTGGAGGGGATCGAGCGCGTGCTGGTGCTCGGCGGGAGCTATGACGATTGGCTCGCCCGAGCAGCGCCGCAAGAGCCAGACGAGACGCCGGAGGAGTGGCAGCCCTTCGCCATCTCCTACACCTCCGGCACCACGGGCGCGGCAAAGGGTATCGTGCTCTCGCACCGCTCGCGGGTCATCACCTGCTTCGGTATGGCGGCGGAGTACGGCTGCTACGGGCCGGACGACACCCACCTCGCCTTTGCCCCACTCTTCCACGGCGGCGGCTTCGCCTTCGCGCTGGCCGCCGTCTTCTTCGGCGGCTTCTGCGAGCTCCTGCCCCGCTTCGACCCGGAGCTGGTGATGAAGCGGCTCTGCGACGGGCGCTTCTCCGGCACCTTCATGGTGCCGACCCATTTCCATGCCATCTTTGGCCTGGGCGAGGGTGTGCTGTCGCGCTACCGAGATCACGGGCTCAAGGCGCTGGTTTCCAACGCGGCACCGCTGCCGCAGGTCACCAAGGAGAGGATCGTCCCCCACTTCGGCGAGGGCGTGCTGCACGAGACCTACGGCTCGACCGAGGCCGGCATCGTCACCAACCTCCGCCCGCCGGACCAGCTCCGCAAGAAGAGCTGCGTCGGCCACCCCTTCGTCGGCAATCGCATCCGCCTGCTCGACGAAGAGGGCAACGAGGTCGCGCCCGGCGAGGTGGGCGAACTTTTCAGCACCTCGCCCTATCTCTTCAACGGCTACTGGAACAAGCCCGAGGAGACCAGGGCCACCATGCGGGACGGATGGATCTCGGCCGGCGACATGGCGCGGCGCGACGAGGAGGGCTACGTCTACATCGTCGACCGCAGGAAAGACATGATCATCTCCGGCGGGGTCAACGTCTATCCGCGCGAGGTGGAGGACGCGCTCTCGCGCCATCCTGCGGTGCGCGAGGTGGCCGTGGTCGGTGTGCCGGACGCGTACTGGGGCGAGCGGATCAAGGCCTTCGTGGTGTCTCAACCGGACGCGCAGCCCTCGCCCGATGAGCTGATCGCTTACGGCAAGGAGAAGCTCGCCGCCTTCAAGGTCCCCAAGGAGGTCGATTTCATCGACGCCCTGCCGCGCAATCCCGGCGGCAAGGTGCTGAAGCGGGTGCTCAGGGAGACGGGCGCATGAGCGGCGGCATCGGCACGATCGAGCATCGCTTCGTCACCTGCGGCGAGCGCCGTGTCATGGTGCGCCGCGCCGGCAGCGGCCCGCCGGTCCTCCTGCTCCACGAATCGCCGGTCTCGTCGGCCGCGTTCGTGCCCTTGATCGGGTCGCTCGCCGACCGCTTCACGGTTATCGCGCCCGATACGCCGGGCTATGGCGGCTCCGACCCACTGGCCCTGCACCGGCCGCAGATCGCCGACTATGCCGACGCACTCAAGGAAGTGGTGGACGCCCTCGGCCTGGAACGCGCCGCCCTCTTCGGCCGTCACACCGGGGCCGCCATCGCGATCGAGTTCGCGAACCGCTATCCGGAGCGCGTCAGCGGCGCCCTTCTCGAAGGCTGCCCAGCCTTCACGCCGGAAGAGATGGAAGAGTTGGTGGCGAGCTACCTGCCGCCCTTCCGCCCGGACTGGAGCGGCAGCCACGTCGCCTGGCTCTGGTCCCGCATCCGCGATCAGTTCGGCTTCTTTCCCTGGAACCGCCAGGGGCCGGCATCACGGATTGCCATCGACATGCCCCGGCCCTCGATCCTGAACCGGATCGCGACGGACCTTCTGCTGGCGGGCGACGGTTACCGCGTCGCCTACGAGGCGGCGTTCCGCTACGACGGCGCCGCGGCTGCGTCTGCGGCGCGGGTGCCCGCCCACTACATGGCGACCGAGACCGACGTTCTCTTCCCCCACCTCGACCGCCTTCATTCGCTGCCGGACGACGCGCAGATCCACCGGCTGACGGACGCGGAACGCGCGACCGTCATCGGCACCCTGCTGAGCGCCTGCGCCGCCGCTTTGCCGCCGGCACCGCCGGCGCCGGAGGAGAGGGGCGCGCAGCGCTTCGTTCAGCTCGACGGCGCATCGCTCATGCTCCGCCAGTGGGGAGACGACGGCGCGCGGCCCGTGCTGCTCGTGGCCGATCTGCCGGGTTCCACGCGAGGGCTCGACCCCGTCGCCGCCCATCTGGCGAGCGAGCGGCGGATCATCGCCATCGATCCCCCCGGCCACGGCCTTTCCTCTCCCGCTCCGGCGGGCATGGCCGACGGCGGTATCGAGCCTGTGGCCCGCGCGGTAGCGTCGCTGGGGCTCGGGCAAGTCGATGTCGTCGGCATCAACGTCGGCGCCTGCTGGGCCGCGCACCTCGCCGCGCGCCTCGGGGCCGATTGCGCCCGCCTGGTGTTGGTCGACCCGCCGCCCGATCCTGCAGCCCTTGCCGAATGCCTGCCGGCAACCGCGCTCGTGCCCGTCTGGAGCGGCGCCCATCTGCTCACCGCCTGGCACCTGGCGCGCGAATCCCTGCTCTACCGACCCTGGTTCGTGCCCACGGCCGCGACCCGGATGCCGGTCGAGATCGGGCTCGACGTGGAACTCCTGCACCGGCGTTTCATCGATACGGTGATCGCGGGCGCGGCCTTCCCCAAGGCGATGCGCGCGGTCAGCGACGAGTCGTGGCCGGCCCTGCTCGCGCCGCTTGCGGGAAGGGTTGCGGTCGTCACCGGCGAAGGCATGCCGGACGCCGAAGAACAAACGGCACTTGCCGCAGGTGCCGCGGCGCCGGTCACGCGTGCCACAGCGCACGCGCGGGGCTACGCGGACGCGATCATGGCGGCGACGGAGCGAGAGTGAGCGGCGGCCTCGCAGCGCGCCTCGCCGATCTGGTCGGCGCCGCGAACGTCATCGACGACGCGGCGGAACGCGCCTACTACGCTCACGACATCGCAGGCCCGGCGCCGCACCCGGCGCACCTCGTCGTGCGCCCGCCCAGCGTGGAGGCCACCGTCGCCAGCGTCGCAGCGATTACCGGCGCAGGCCATGCGCTCACCGTGCGGGGCGGCGGGCATTCCTACACCGGCGGCTACGGGCCCACGCGGCCGGGCACGGTCATCCTCGACATGAGCGCGCTCGACCGGATGGTCGAGATCAACCAGGCCGACGGCTGGGTGATCGCCGAGGCCGGCTGTACCTGGCGCACGCTGCATGACGCGCTTGCGGCGGTAGGGCGCCGGACTCCCTTCTTCGGTCCGCTCTCCGGCATCGTGGCGACGGTCGGCGGCGCCGCGTCGCAGAACGCCGCGTTCTTCGGCTCGGCGCGGCACGGCCCGATGTCGGCGAGCGTGCTCGGCCTCGACGTGGTGACGGCGGACGGCTCCCTGATGAGGGTCGGACGCGTCGGCGATCAAGGGTTCACGCGGGATTTCGGGCCCGATGCCGTCGGGCTCTTCCTGGGAGACAGCGGTGCCTTCGGCGTCAAGGTTCGGGTCACGATGCGTCTCGTTTCCGTGCCCGACGCGGTCGACTTTGCCTCCTTCGCGTTCGAAAGCTTCGAGGCGGTGATTGATGCGCAGGTCGCACTGGCGGGCCTCGACGCAATCGCCGAGAGCTACGGCTTCGATGCCGAGACCCACGAGAACCTGCGCCGCGCCGGCTTCACCATCGGCGAGGGGGCGGCGGCGCTCCGCGACGTGGCGCAGGCTGAGGGCAGGGGGGTCGGCGCCATTGCCGCGGCGGTCAGGACCGCGGCAGGCGTCCGCCGTGCCGTGGGCGAGACGCGCAACACGCTTCACCTGGTGCTGGAGGGCCCGAGCGAAGCGGCATTGGCGAAGGCTTGCGACGAGATCGCCGCTTGTGCCCGGCGCCACGGCGGCACCGAGATCTCCGACACCATCCCGCGCATCACCCGCTCGCGGCCCTTCCGCCCACTCAAGGCGCTACTGGGGCCGGCGGGGGAGGCCTGGCTGCCGATGCACGGCCTGCTGCCACTCTCCCAGGCGAGGGCTGGTCTGCAGGCTGCGGAAGACTGCCTCGCGGCCCACGAGGACGAGATGCGGGAACTTGGCATCCGCGTCGCGCGGCTGACGACGACGGTCGGCGACCGGGTGCTGCTGGAACCGCAGTTCTTCTGGCCGGATGCGCTCTCACCCTTTCATCTGCGCGCCGTCACCGACGCACAGCGAGCGCAGTTCGCGGACAGGCCGGCCAACGAAGGGGCGCGGAGGCAGGTTCACGCGCTGCGCGCGGCCCAGGTCGAAGCACTCGCGGCCCACGGCGCCACCCACTACCAGATCGGCACCTACTATCCCTATCTGGATCGCATCGATCCGGGCCAGCGCGGGCTCGTCGAGTCCGTCAAGCGGACACTCGATCCGAAAAACCTCATGAGCCCGGGCGCCCTGGGGCTGTGAGGACCGGCCATGCCGCCGCTCGCGGCCAGCGTTTTCAACACTGTATCCGACTTGTTGCGCGGCACAGCATGCCGTTGGGCCGGGTTGGCATGGGTGATCGCGATCGGCCGCCCGGATAGCGCGATCGCCTGCAACGTGGATTTCTCCCTCGCTTCCCTGGGTCGCTGCCGACCAAGTCCGGACGGAATCGTACTGCTCAATGCGCTCTTCGTGACGGCGCTACCACCTGACCGAGGCGCGGAGGGATGCGGCGTCCAGGGGTTCCCCGGTGCCGGCGTCTTCGCCGTGGCTTGCTTCGAGGGCCACGTGGAACGCAGACGTGCCGAGCCAGCGGGCGCCCAGGTGGTAGGTGCGGCCGGCGCCCTCGCCTGCCACCGAGAGGCCCGCGTATGGCGTGAGCACGCCGTGACCGAGGGGCGGGCGCATGCCGTAGCCGAGCTCCGCATGCAGCCGGGCTTGCGAACCGAACCCCTCGTCCGAGAGGAAGCCGGCGGCAGGGCGGGTCGCCCAGAGCTGATCCACTCCGCCCGATGATGCGCCCCAGACCGGCGTGATCGAAAGCGACACCCCACGACCCGAGAGACCCGGGTCGAGCCGGATAGAGCCCGACGCACCCCATTCCTCGTAACCGTCGTCGGTATGCGTGAGCAGGCTCCGGACGCTGCCCTCCACCGTCAAACCCTGGGCCGGGTCCGCGTACTGCAGCCCGAGGCCGGCCTCCAGGCCCGTCCCGGTCTCCGCATCGCCGCCGTCATGGCGCAGCCCGAGCTGCAGCGTCGGCGTGAACGTCGCACCTGCGCCCATTGCCAGGCTCTGCGAGCCCTCCAGCGCAACCCGCAATCGGCTGGCGGTGCCGCTCGCTGCGGCCAGATTGCCGCCGGTGCTCGACTGCGCCGCATCGGACTCTGTCCGCACCCAGAGGGCATCCGTCTTCAGCGTGAGGTCGAAGTCCCCAGCCTCTTCTGCCGGCAGCAGCGCACCCCGCACGCCGACCGCACCCATCTGCATTGCGAGGTCGGTCTCGGTCACCTCCTCGCCTACGACGAGCGTGAGGTCGCCGCTGCCCACGCCGACGAGACCCCAGATGTCCACGCTATCGCCCATATCGAGGCGGGCGTAGGGATAGACGCTCGTCAGGCTGCTCTCCACCGTGCCGCTGCCGATATCGGAACCATCGTCGAAGGAGCCCTCGCCCTCGCTTAGGCCGAGCGCAACGCCCGCAAGCCAGCGCTCCAGCGAGAGGTCGGCGCCCACGAACCCGGTGGTCACGTCGCCCGAGAGCGACAGGCCGCTCTCCTCGCCCTCGAAGCCGCCGGTCGCAAAGCGGCCCCAGGCCGACCACGACGAGCCGCCCTCCTCGCCGCCGGCGCCGAGGCGGAACGAGCTCCCGAGCAGAAGCTCGCGGCCGGTCAGGCCTCTCCCGGTGCCCGCCAAGTCGGAGTCTCCAAGGTCGAGGCTGGCGATGGGCCAAGTCTGCTCCCCGTCGGGCTTCGGTTCGGCATACGCAACCGAGCCCACGAGCTCCACGCCGCCAATCGTCACCTGCGCGCCAGGGGTACCGCCCGCGCCGCCGAGACGGTCTCCAATCGCGCCCACCGCCTGTTGGGCGACCGTGCGGCCGAAGCGCGTGATCCAGGCCTGCGGAATCGGCCCGGTGTTGACGATCGTGCCCGTGGCCTCGCCGTCGGCAAGCGTCGCGCCGAAGGGATCGGACAGCGTGAGCGTCAGCGTCTCAGAGCCCTCGTTATGGGTATCGTTCAGAACCGGCACCGAGACCGTCTTCGCCGTCTCGCCTGCCTCGAAGCGGAGCGCCCCGGACGCCGCCTCGTAATCCGCGCCCGCCACGGCCGTGCCGTTCGACGTCGCGTAGCGTACCGAGACCGCGCTCGCCTGCGCCGCATCCAGCGTCACGGGGAAGGAGAGAACCGCGCCCTCCGCCTCCCGCACCTCTGCATCCGCCACCGAAATCCCCGGACCGGCGGCGGCGGTTCCTTCCGCCTCGACCGCCCGTGTCAGGAGGACCGCGACGCTCTCGCCTGCGCTCCAGCTCTGCGCGACAACCGGGGCGATCCCGGGACTGCCCGCCGCAAACGCCGCCATGGCGTCTCCGGGGCCCACCGTGGCCTCGCCCACCTGCATCGTCAGCTCTGCGGGCTCGGCGATGCCGCCGGCGGGCATCTCCGACGTCAGCTGCAACCAGAGCGCGCCGTTCGCCGAATCGTAGGCGATGTACCAGATGCCGTAGGAGTGCCCGTCCTCGGACCAGCGCGCGCTCGAGAAGTCCTGCGAATAGGCGATGAGCCACCCGCCGCCCATGTCCGTCCATTCGAGCGTCGACGACCACAGCGTCTCCGCAGCCGCTGCCGCCGTTGCCTGGTCGTTGTCGTAAACGTCGACCGAGGCGGTGCCGGCATCTGCATCCACGCCGTAGCCCGTGCCTGCGGAGAGAGTGGCCGTCAACCGGCCGTCCGCTTCCGCCGTGCCGTCGTCCTCCGTCGCCACGCTGAGTTCCGCCGTGGCCGCGCCCGCGGCGAACTCGGCCTCCGTCGCCGGCGTTCCCGAGAGCACCGCGCCCTCCTCGGTGACGCTCAGCGATACCGTCAGCGCGGCCGCCGTGTCGCCCGTCCGCTCAAGCGTGAAGGTGGCGGCCTCGCCCTCCGCCACCGGGCTGGTTCCGGCCGCAATCGAGACCGCGGGCAAGGCCGCGTCGTCGTCGGCGATCGTCCCCGTCGCCGCGCTCTTGTTCCCCAGAGCCGCGTTCACGGGGTTCGACAGCGTCAGCGTGAATGTCTCGTCCGACTCGTTGGTCGTGTCCTGTGCCGTCGCCACCGTAATCGTCGCCGACGTCTCGCCTGCCGCAATCGTCAGCGTCCCGGTCGCCTCGGTGTAGTCCGCCGTCGACGCCGTGTCCCCGCTCTCAACCGACGTCGCGTAATCGACTGTCACCGTTCCCGCCGACGCCGCACTCAGTCCCACGGCGAACTCAACCCCCGAACCCTCCGTCGCCGCCCCGTCCTCGACCGTCACCTCCGGCCTCGGTGTCGCCTTCACCTCGTCCGACGCCGGCCCGTCGAGCGCCTGCGCCGGCGGCGAGTCCTCGTGCGGGCGCGTCAACGCCTCCACGACCAGCGTGTACTCCACTCCGTTCGACAATCCCGTGACCGTGTGCGACGTCTGCGTCCCCGGACTCACGATCGCCGCCAGCTTCCCCGACTCGTCCTCGAATCCCTCTTCGTCCGCATCGGACTTCCACCGAACCAGATACCCCAGGGCGCCGCTCACCTGCGTCCAGCTCACCTCCAGCGCGCCGTCCCCCGGCGTCACCGCCACCCCCGTCACCTGGTCCAGCGGCTCCCACGCATTACCCTCGACGATTATCCCCTCCTGCGGAAACACCTCGCTCATCACCTTCTCGGCGTTGCCCGCATCGTCGACGTAGCGCACCCGCACCTGCACCCGCTTGTATCTGTCCTCCCCTCGCAGCCGGTACGTACTCTGCGTCGCACGCTGGATCTTCGTCACATGCCACTCTCCGTCCGCGAACTTCTTGTACCAACGGAGCCACTGGTACTCGTAGGCATAGCCCGGCTGCCCGCTCTCCGCCCGTGTGTTCCCGTCAGGATCCTCCACCGCCTCGGTCGACACGGTCACGTCAGTCCACGTCTCGGGCGTACCCACAATCTCCAGTGGCCCGCTGGTCGGCGTCTTGTTGTCGCCCTTCACCGTCACCGCCGCGGCTGCAGCATTCGCATCCACCGCGTAGCCCGTGCCCGCGGCCAGCGAGACCGTCACGACGCTCCCGTCCCCGCTCACCTCGTCGTCCTCGGTCGCCACGCTGAGTTCCGCCGTGGCCGCGCCTGCGGCGAACTCGACCTCCGTCGCCGGTGTACCGGAGAGCACCGCGCCGTCCTCGCTCACGCTCAGCGTCACCGTCAGTGCGGCCGCCGTGTCGCCCGTCCGCTCAAGCGTGAACGTGGCCGCCTCGCCCTCCGTCACCGGGCTGGTTCCAGCCGCAATCGAGACCGTGGGCGGCCCCGGCACCGTCGCCTCCACAACTTCCGACAGGCGATCGCCCGCCGCCGTGCACACCGCCCCGGCCGCATCGCAGGCACGATCCGCCGGCACGACGATCTCCACCGCCGCATCCGAGGAGGGCGCGACTGTCAGATCCCACAGGTCCCGGCGCCGGTCCACGCGGCGCAGGTCCTGCACCGTGCCGCCGGTCACCTCGAAGACGTCGTTCCGCTTGCGCCGGAAGCGCTGCGCGATCTCGTCGTTGAACTCGATCTGCAGCGTGAACGGGCTGCTCCCGTCATGGGACGCCGGCACGGAGACGAACTCTCCGGTCAGGCCTTGCGCCTCCGCCGGCGTCACCGGCGCCGACGGTGCCGAGGCAGCTCCCTTGCCCTCGGCGTTCACGGCGCGGACGCGGAACCTGTAGCTCTCGCCGTTGACGAGGTCCGGCACCTCCTCCGTCGTCTCGGGGCCGTCCGTGTCGGTCCAGCCTTCCGTGCCCTCCTGCTGGTACTCGTAGTGAAGCACCTGCTGCACCGACCTGGTCCCATTCCCGGGCGGAGGCTCCCACTTGAGCTTCACCTTGCCGTCGCCGGGCGTTCCTTGAACGTCCTGCGGAGTTCCCGGCACGGATCTCGTCCCGTCGGGTTCCTCGAGCCAGACGGCCACCGCCTGCCTGTTGGAGAAAGCCACGTCGTGCGACCCTGCCTGCCACCAGTAGGTGTGCTCCCGCACCATGGGCGTCGTGCCTTCGGTGTAGGTCGTCCCGAAGAACTGCTGCGTCGCGCTGCCGAGCGTCATCGACGCGCTCCCCACGTGCAGCACCAGGTCGTTCGGCAGCGCGGACCCGTTGCCCGAATCCACCCAGATCTGGAAGTGCCCGGTTCTGTCGAGGTAGACCGCGTCGATCTCCCGTCCGATCTCGTCGTAGGTGAAGGTGTCGTCAGAGAGCTTGCCGGTGTCGGGGAAGGGCTCGCGATAGTCGATGTGCCCGACGACGCCGCCAGTCTCCAAACTCGCCGTGAGCGCCGCCCACCACACGTTCGCATTCGGCGGACGCGAGCCGATCAGGCTCTCCCCGTCGTCGTCGTCCGTGATCCTCACCTGCGTGCTGCGCAGCGACGCCTCGAGGACAACGCCCAGGGGAGTAACCTGGGTGATGACGTGGCGCACCCGCACGGTCTCGTCCGCGCTGTCGTTTCCTAGCAGCGTGTCTTCCTGCGGCGCTTCGATAGTGACCGTCCGGGACTGCGACCAGTTCGACGAATCGAACTCCAGGCTCGACGGGCTCACGCTCAGCTTCGACGATGGCGAAGAGACCGTTACCGTCGCCGTGCCGCCGGGATTCCGCATCAGGCGAATCCGGTAGGTCACGCTGCTCCCCTCGTCCAGGGTGACGATCCCCCCGTCGTCGATCAATGCGCCGGGCGAGCCGAGGTCGTCGACCGTCACGGCCACGCTTGCCGCCGGGACCGTTCCCGGCCCCGATCCCTCGGCGCTGTGCGCGACCGTCCAGGGTTCGTCGTCGCTCCAGTCATCGTCCCGTTGCCCCGCGACGCGGATCGTCTGCGGGCTGTCCCAGTCCGACCGGGTGAAGGTGACGGTAGAAGGACTGACCGTGAAGCCGCTGTCCGCTGGTGGCTCGACCGCGACCGTCAGGCTGTCCCAGGGCCCGCCGACCGGCTGCAGCGCGTAGGTGGCCGTCCCGTTCTCCTTCACGGTGAGTTGGGTCGGACTCGCCGCGACCTCGATATCGTTGTCCTGGACCCGCACGTCTACGGCGGGAATGGCCAGTGCGTTGTAGCCCCCGCCCAACGCGCTGTGGGTAAGCGTCACGGTATCCGAGTCGTTGTCGTTGTCGGCGACCGCGGTCACCGTCACCGTCTGCGGCGTAATCCAGTCCATTGTCCCGAAGGTGAGGGTCGCCGGCTGCACGCTCACATCGGTGCCGCTGTGCCCGGCCACCGTGATCGTGACGGACCCGCTCGGCCTGCCCGTCAGAACCACCGCGTAGGTGTCGCCGGTCGAGTCCCCCTCGTCGATGGTCACGACCTGCCGGTCGACGGCGACTCCCGGAATATCGTTGTCCCTGACCCTTACACTGACCGCAGCCATGGACACACCATTGTAGCCGCCGCCCGACGCTTCGTGGGTGAGTATCACGGTATCCGAGTCCTTGTCGTCGTCCTCGGCCGCGGTCACCGTCACCGTCTGCGGCATATTCCAGTCCGTCGTCCCGAAGGTAAGGGTCGCCGGCTGCACGCTCACATCGGTGTCGTCGTTCCCGGCCACCGTGACCTTGACATCGCCGGTGGGCTGGCCCCCCGACAGCACGACCGCGTAGCTGCCGCCGGTGGCGTCGCCCTCGTCGACGGTCACGACACGCGGGTCGACCACCACGCGTACGACGTCCGGGTCGTCGACGGTCACCCTCACGTGAATGGTTACCGAGTCGTAGCCGCCCCCCGATGCGCCGTGCTCGAGCGTGACGACGTCGTCGCCGACATCGATATCGATGTCGGCGGCGGCGCTCACCGTCACCGTCTGCCGACTGTTCCAGTTCTCCGTCGTGAAGGTCAGGCTCTCCGGCTGCACGGTCACATCGGTGCCGCTGTTCTCGGCCACCGTGATCGGGATCGTCACCGAAGAGGTCGGCGCCGTGTCCAGCCAAACCTCGTAGGTCGCCGTGCTGTCGTCGTCCATCGCGAAGCTCTTCGGGTGGGCCAGCACGGCGGGGTTCTCGGTCGTAACCGTGCATTGCACCCACACATGCTCCTGAGGGCTGCAGTTGTGCCCCCCCCAGGCCGTGTGCGAGCAGTCCGCGAGTCTCTCTTCGGTGCCATCGCAAACGACATCGTCGAGCCAGATCGGGATGCTCGACGACCAGTGAGTGACGCTCCTGTAGCCGTCCGCCCCGGGATAGCCCAACTGCCGGCAGGCGACGTCCGCCTCCTCCCACCCGAAGCCGTCGTCGCAGACCCCGCCCCACCTGCCGTTGTAGTAGACCTGCAGGCGCCCCTTATCCCCGCCTCTCGTCAGGCGCAGGTCGCCGTCCTCGTCCTCCGGGTCGGCGGCGAGGCCGGGCGCGGCGGGGAGGACCGCGCGGCCCCGCCTCCCGGCCGGCCCCGGCCCCCCGCCCTCGCCCCCCGGGCGGGCGGGGGGGCGGGGCGCGGGGGAGAGGCCCGCGAGCCCCGCCGCGAGCAGGACAAGCACCAGACAGCAGCAGAGCCAGGCCGCAAACTTCCGAGAAAGCCGGAGCAGGCCCTGCGGCTCTCGAGATGGCGCGGGCCGCCGGGGCTCATGGCCGTCTCCAGCGGCCGGTAGCGACGCGATGCTGCGGAGGGCGGCTCTCCGGCCGGCTGCGCGAGGGTCGGACTGCGGGCTCGGCGATACGTCGGACGAGGGCATGGCCTGCTCTGTTCCTTCCTCGGCCTGGGGCGATCTGCGTTACGCCGGGGCTGACGATTGGCCCGGTAAGGATTGGGATTCGAGCCAAACTACAACCGCAACTTATTATGCACATAACGTTTAGTAATAGTATAAATGTGATCATAAGCTATATCAATTACGATATGGTTACGCCTCGCCGCGATCGCCGAAAGACCCGTTAACCGCACCCGCCGCCGCGGCTAACTCATTTGATAGGCGCTGATTTAGGAAACTAGCCTGGAGAATGGCCCGGCCGAGCCATCACTCAGCCTGCGTCGAAGAGCCCACATCCCCGGCCGCGCACGATGGCGTCACGCGCGGTGCGCCACCGACGTGTTGCTCGGGATTCGTTGTGGAAATATACGAAAAACAAATGTCAATATCATTAAACTATATAACCCCCGCGTCTCGGCCCGCTTGGACTGCAGAGACGCAGGCCGTGACCGTGGTGAGAAGTGCGGGTTAACGCTGCCCGCGTACGTAGGGCAGGCCGAGGGCGGCCGGCAGGCTTGCGCGGCGGGCGAAGAGCACCAGCACGATCATCACCATGAGGAAGGGCAGCATCTGCACCACGTCCGTCGGCACGTTGACGCCGCCGACCTGAAGCGCGGTGGTGAGCGAGAGGCTCGCGCCGAAGAGGAAGGCGCCGATCAGCACCCAGATCGGACGCCCGCGCGCGAGCATCGCCAGCACGATGGCGATGAAGCCGGCCCCGCCGGTCATGAAGGGGACGAAGATGCCGGCCCCGATCATCGCCATGTAGGCGCCGCCCATCCCGGCCATGGCGCCGGTGAAGAGCACCGACCAGGTGCGGGTCGCGGTCACGCTGATCCCGGCCGCATCCAGCGCGTCGGGCTTGTCGCCCGCCGCCTGCAGGTTGAGCCCGACATGGGTGTTGCGGAAGAGATAGGCGAGGACCAGCACCAGGATGACCGCGATGTAGACCATCGGGTGCCGGGCGAAGAGGCTCGGCCCGACGATCGGAATCTCGCTCAAGCCCGGTATGTCCAGGGTCTCGACCCGCGGCAGGCGCGGGTAGGTGCGGCTGAACTGCACGTGGTGGAGGAGGGCGGTGATGCCGTCCGCACCGAGGGTGAGCGCGATCCCGATCACGATCTGGTTGAGCCCGAGGCGGACGCAGAAGAGGGCCATCAGCAGCGCCATCACGAGGCCCGCCGCGGCGCCCGCCAGGAATCCGAGCCAGAGCGAGTTCGTGCCGAAGGCAGTGGCGAAGCCGGCGTAGGCGCCGAAGAGCATCATCCCCTCGATGCCGATGTTGAGCACGCCGGCCTTCTCGGAGACCTGCTCGCCGAGCCCGGCCAGCAGCAGCGGCACGCCGGCCGCGACCGCGCCCGCGATCAACGAGATCAGGAAGGCGTCGCTGAGCAGGCCCTGCGACATTACCGTTCAGTCCCGTGCCGCCATCTGGCGGCGCTGGCCGAGCCACTCGGTGAGCGCCAGGAAGACCAGCATGAGCGCCACCAGCACCAGGATGAAGTAGTTGGGGAGACCGGCCTTGCGCGAGGCGGTCTCGCCGCCGATGGAGAGCACGGCGAAGAAGAAGACGAAGCCGATCACGGCGATGCCGTTGAAGCGGGCGAGGAAGACCAGCGGGATGATCATCAGGCCGTAGGCCGGGTTCCAGTCGGCCCGCACGTTGCCCCAGACGCCGAG
>MKWU01005321.1_pt1 | contig 14127 bp, 9 predicted proteins | sample 809101 | NCBI WGS metagenome assembly MKWU01 (sample SAMN05860141, study PRJNA318959) | sponge metagenome | host: Aplysina aerophoba | place: Slovenia: Piran, Adriatic Sea, Gulf of Piran | collected 2013-05-07 | reverse complement strand
GGCGATGTCGACGAGACGAACGTGTCTCGTCCCATCGATTCATCGCCACAGGAACGCCATTCCTTGAGTGCTCAGGGGGTCCCTTTTCAGATGGCCATGGGGTCCCTTTTCATCTTGCCGCTACCACTCAATCACGATGCAACTAATTGGTGGGGACCAAATCCACTCGCAGTCGAGCACATGCTCAAAACCGTCGGTTTTCACCACGTCGAGAGAGTCAATCATATCTGTTCCAACTCGAACCGGTCGCAAGGCCGCGCGATATTTCATGCATTCCGGGGCCGGCGCAACGATCGATGGGGGCCACCGGGACCGGAAAGATGACCGACACTTGGACGGCTCGAATTGCCGGCGTTACCTATGCGGTCATGCCGGCCGTGGGGAAACCGGACGGCTCATTATGGACTTCGGCTCGGCGTGGCGGCGTATCGTCTCGCGGCCCGGATGAAGCCGAGATATTGTGCATCGAACTTGGCGGCGCCCCATGAATCACGGGCGTCACCCCCTTTCGGAAGCCGTCCCGTCTCCTGTACGATCCTACTCGTCGTGCAAGGGCGTATCCGAGAACAAGGGTGCCACCATCGACGGCGGCCAGATGACGGTTCACTTACAGCCCGATAGCGGTGCAGAGACCACGTTCGACAATGTGGACATCGACACGATTCACAGCTCTCTGGATCGTGGGGGGCGTCAGGTGTACAGCGATGTTGAGATCAGGATGCCAATAGGCTCGCCACTCCATCGTTACCTGTGGAGGTTGGGCGTCGGCGCTTGTTTGCGCGTGAGGACAGATGATCATACTGGATGGTGGTTCAGCAGCAAGTTGTCGATGCGCGAGCAGGCGAGGACCACCCTGAAGCGCACCAGGGAAGACTGAGCAACCCCGTTTTTGGAGGCAACGCCGGTCGGATGACTCGGAGGGGTTCAGATGCAAGATGCCAGCAAGCGATTGTTCTTCGCGAGACTCGGTGCGCCCATCGTCGGTGTTGTTTGTTCAGCGGCGGGTCGCACTCCTCGATCAGCCGAATCTCCAGCGCCCGCCTGGATGCTGGCGCACGATCCACTACCGCGTGGATTCGAGTCGCACCGGGGCGTACGGCCGCATCCCACTTCTCGTGGCCGGGCATCCGGTCCCTGAAGGAGTCGCATCTCCCGATGTACACGGCGTTCCAGTAGCCAGATCTGGTCGCGGGCTTGGCGAAAATGTAGACGCCCGGGACGTCGTTCCAGCCGTTCTCCGCGTTGTAGATGCCGAAGTCCGTTGCGAACCAGTTACACGTGGATTCTGGCACTTTGGGAAACTCCCCATCTTCTCTTCGACGAGTCGCGCACGGGGAGCCACCGGAGGCAGCCCGCCGACGGCGAGCAGCGCACGGAACCCGAGCAGTTCATCAGCGCGTTTGCCCATTCGCCCCGATTGTATCACCCATCTCGGCGACCCGCCCACGTCGATCTCGGTAGAATAGGTGGCATGACCGACGCAGCGCTCGGCGAGCAGATCATCGCGGCAACGACCAAGCTGAAACGCGCCCGCGCCGAGTGCGCCACCCTCGGCCACCAGCTTAAGGACATGAAGGTCCAGCTCGGGGATCTCCACCAGGTCATCCCCATAGCGGCCTACCACGACAGCCGCGGCATCACCGCCGGACCCAACGGAGACACCGTGATCCGCTGGCCTACCTTCGAGGAGTTGCGCGCCGCGCTGAAGGGCTACGACGAGAAGCGGCGGGAGGTTGCGGAGCTGTAGAAGGCGGTCAGCGAGATGACAGGACTTGCCGCCGACGATCTGCGGCAGTGACGTCAGCCGTCGCCCTTTCACTTCCGCTTTTTCCCCGCGTCGCTCCGCTTCTTCCGACCCTCTCTCTTGTACGGCCCCCGCGGTCCGGGCTGCGAGTCCCGCGCCTCGACCAGCCCCACGAGCCAGTCCATGTCGTACAGCTCCCTCGTGAGCCCGGCGGCCATCGCCGGCGTCACCTCCAGCGTCTGGTGGATCCGCACCCAGTTGTAGAAGGTCACGAACAGCGCCACCTGGTACGCGTGGTTTACGAGCCGCTTGCTGAACGCATTGGTCAGGCGGCCGAACCGCCGGTTGCCGATCCTCATCGTCAGGTTGTGGCGCTCCACGTATGACGTGCTGATGCGCTTCGGGTCCGGGTCGCCGGTGACCCGGTTGACCCGTACGCCGCGGCACGTGGGCGGGCTGTAGCGCGCCGCGGTCGTCGCCTCGTCGGTATCTTTCGCCGGCCCGTAGAGCTTGACGATCTGGGCGAAGTCGATGTCCGCCCCGAACACGTCCTCGACGGCGGGCAGGTAGGACTGCAGTCCGTCGGTCGTGAGCTGGATGCGGTGCGGGATCCGCTCCGCCATGTCCATCATCAGCTCGTAGGCCGAGCCGAGGTCGCGCTGCCCGACCACCCACGACACCAGCAGCTTGTTGTCGGCGTCCAGCGCCGTCCACGTCCACACGTCGCCCGCCTCGGGCGGGGCCTTCTTCGACAGGTACGGGACGCGCTTCTGTTTCGCGTAGATGAACGCCCAGATCTCGTCCACCTCGACCCGCTTCGTCTTCCGCAGGTTGCGGACGTTCTCGTTGTGGAACTGCAGGCACGCCTTGCCCGCGTCGATCAGCAGCCGGGTGATGGTGTCCAGGTGCACTTCGGCCACGCGGCGTATCGCCCGCATCGACATGCCCTCGACCAGCATGTGCAGCACCGTCTTCCGCTGCTCCCGAGAAAGCCTAGGCATAGTATTCATATTATAACACCTAGCACATCTAGGCGTCAAGGGCCGAAAAAGAGCGGCTGCCCCGGAAGGAACGGCCGCTCATGGGCGCTCAGTGGCGTGCGGGAACGGGGCTACTCGTCGTCCAGCCCATGGAAGTACGGCTCGCGGCTGCTGGCCCGCGGCATGTCTCCGTAAGGCGGCGGGTGCTCCTTGGCGCGCGGGGGGCGCGGCGCTCGCTGTTCATCGACCTGGCCGGTGGCGATCTTCATCACGTGCACGGCGCACGCGGTATCGCCCTGCGGCCTCTTCTCTCCATTCGGCCCGGTGGGCATGCGACCTCCTGAATCCATCGTACATCAACCTGCTTGAATGGGTGATACACTCGCCTTGCCAAACACGTTCGGACTCGTCGTCTTCGTCGGGTTCTCGGCCCGATACAATACCTGCCTGCCCAGGCGGGGAAACGGCCGAACCCTGCACCGTGGACGAGTGCCGGCGTGTTTGGCGACGAGCCCGGCGACCAATTCCGGTCGCGGGCAATGGAGGGTCGCCAGATGCCCTGGACCACCCGTTTCCTCTGGATCTCGGACAGGTCGGGAGGAGCCGCCGGTTGCGCTGCCTGCTGGCACGCGGCCGCAAGGGCGGCAGAGGGTTCTCGTCATCTCGCCCCCTCCCGCAAACAACCCGAGCACGCAAATTCCCGTGACTCCCTGCGGCTTGTACGATCAGCCGAACCAACATGAACACCACGGCGGCCACCACGGGAAGATCGCGAGGTCGGCCCGCGTGTCGTCGTTGAAGTCGGCCGCGACCACGATCGCGCTGCGCGCCTCGATCGCCCCTTCGACCAACTCCGGCACGGGCGTGAGGCTGCCGTTCTCCTCGCCGACGAACACGTGCAGCGTCGTCTTCTCGAAGCGGTCCTCGCGCGCGCCATCGAAGGAGAACTCTTCGCGCCCTCCCGCCACGATGTCGTCGCGGCCGTCGCCGTTCAGATCGGCGACGGCGAGCACGAAATCGAGCCGGCCGAGACCGGGCTCGGTGGCTCAGAGATCCCCTCATTTTGCTATGTGAACCGCCGGCGAGTTCCACAAGACCTGGGTCCACGCGCGCCCGACCGCCGCGCCATCACCGCGTTGCGCGGCGTCGAGTAGAGGGCGTCCCGTCCCTTGATCGGGGTCGGCGGGGTGGACCGGTAGTCGTAGCCCGGTGCTCCAGTGGCTGTGGATGTGGGAATCGCCGGCCAGCCATTCGCGGTCGGCGGCCGGTTGGGCCAGTGCGAGGGCGGCCGCCGCGCACAGCACGCAGCACCAGACGAGACGCAAAGAGGCGACACCTTGCAAGGACATGGGTCAGCCCGGGGTCGCTCGCTCGCTCGGTGAATCTCTCGTTCGCGACGTCGCCTCCGCAGCCCGCCGCCGGCGCGCTACCCGGAACCGGAAGCGGTCGTCGGGACTGGGTGTGGGGACGGGGCTGATCTTCAGCGCGTAGTCGGGAGGGTCCAGGGCCAGCTCGACTTCGCGGACGATGGTGGCCATCGTCGCAGCGATGGCCACCTCGGCGAATCCGGCCCCGAGGCAGACGTGCGGGCCGGCGCCGAACGGGGCGAACACGCCGGGCTGACGGTGCTCCCGCCGCTCCGGGGTGTAGCGCTCGATATCGAAGCGCTCGGGCTCGGGAAAGTACTGCGGCAGATGGTGCGGCACGGTCGTCGCCACAATGACCGTCTCTCCGGCCGGGATGGTGTAGCCGGCGAACTCGAACGTGTTCGTCACGGTGCGCGTGATGGCCGGTGCGATCGGATACATCCGCAGCGTCTCGAGCGCGACCCGGTGCGTGACATCGAGATGGCGCACGGCCTCAGCGGTCAGCGTGCCGTGCGCGAAGCTCGCATCCGCCTCGGCGGTCATCCGGTCGAGCAGGTCGGGGTGCTTCAGCAGCGCGTAGAGCATGAACGCGCACGTGCTCCCCACCGTGTCGAGCCCGGCGATGAACGGTCCCAGCACCGCCGGCATCAGATCGGTCTCGGGCAGGAACTGCGGGTCGACGTGGTGGAGCGCCATCAGGTTGTCCACGAGGTCCGGCTCGGCGCCGGACCGCTGGTCCGGGTCGTGGACCGCCTTCACCGTCGCGTAGAGTTCCTGGACCCGCTGGCGGGCGCGCCGGAAGCGCGGGGTCCGCATCAGCACCGCCGGCCGCTGGCGCGTGACGCGCGCCGCAAGTAGCGTTCGCACGAAGACGATCATGTCGTCCAGGTAGTCGCGGGGCGACACGCCGGCCGCGATGGTGCCAAGCTGCTCGGTGATGATGCGCTGCAGGGCGTACAGGCCGGGAACGGGCTCGTCGAGTGGCCACTCGGCAACCTCGCGCCTCGTGATCGCGATGACGTCGTCCAGGTGCTCGTGGATGAACGAGCGCGAGTAGCCCGGCTGCTGCGCCTTGCGCATCCGGGCGTGCTCGGCCCCGTCCATGCTCACCATCGAGCGCGCCGCGCCCAGCTCCTGGTCGAAGTCCATCCAGAACTCGCGCGAGCGCAGGTGCGTGTTGCCCTCGCGCGTGACGAACAGGTTGGCCTCGGGTCCCGCAAGCACAGTGAACCTGCGGTGGAGCGCGCGGACGCGGAAGACCGGGCCGAGTCGCAGGTACTGCCGGGTGAAGAAGGCCCCGATGTCCCCGGCCATGGCGAATGCGTCCCCGACCAGGGGCAGACCCGGCGCGCTGGGCGGGGCAGGCGATAGGGTAGCCTTCATCAGGTAATACCTCGTCGGGTCTGACGGGGCTTCCCGCCACGTCTCCAGTTTGGCCGGGTCATGGGCAATTGCGCAACGGGCATTTGTCCGACGATGCCGCACTCCACTCCGCCCGCGGCGAAGACGATCTCCGTCTACGGTGATCCCAGCGCTGCAGCGCTGCACGCCCCTTGCAACGCTGGAACGTGATTCGACCCAACGACTCGATGCGAGGTCTCGGTTCGTAACCCGACGTGGGGCCCGCAGCGGCGAAGATCGCCGTCGAGAACCTGCGCGTTGCGCTCCGCGAAAATCCGCCGGTCGCTTACTGCGCGCCGAGCCACTCCGCTGCCGGGCAGTCGGGTGCCTCACCCGCTACCGCCCGCTCGGCCATGCATCGCATCTCGGCGAGCGAGTTGCCGCCGTTGGAAAACACCCTGCCGTTCTCGTCGGCCAGCAGATAGGTCGGGAAACCGCGAACATCGAGGATCCGCTCAAGGTCGCTGGAACGGCCCAAGTGCCAGTTGGACCACGGCATCGCCTCCCGCTCCATGAACTCGGTCACCGTCTCGAGCTCCTCATCGACACTGACGGCCAGCAGCGCGAACCGGTCGGCCGGCAGGTCAGCGACCATCTCGCGGAGCTTCGGCAACGCGTCGATGCAAGGCATACACCACGTCGCCCAGAAGTCGATCAGCAGCACACGGCCCCTGTAGGCCGAGAGCGGCTCCTCGGTCCCATCGAGTCGCCGCCCCGCCCACTCCGGCAGCGTGCTGCCTACTGTCGCGTGCTCGATGCTGGCAATCAGGTCGGCCTCGGCCTGCGCGAACGTCCGGGGCATGTCGTCGCCCGGTCTGCGTATCGAGTCGTCGAACGTCTCGTCCTCGACACCGACGCTGAGCCCCTTCGCCTGCTCGAGGGCGCGCTCGCGGCGTGCAGCGTGGTCCTGCTCCGACGACGGCATCATGGATCGTTTCGCTTCGCGCATCAGGCCGGCCGCCAAGTGGTACTGCGCCGCGGCCCGCAGCACCGCGTTGTCAGCGTTCGAAGCCATCTCCGCGAAGAACTCGTCTATCGGGGAAACAGGCACCCAAGTCCCGCTCGGGCGAGGCGCCATGTCCAGGGCATCCAACACTCGCGGCCACCGCTCGTAGTCGAGCGGCGCGTGTGTCGCCAACGCCCTGGCGCCGACGGCGCCGTGCCAGTCCCCGCGCGGCACGTCCCAGGCGTGTTCAACGAGGAACTCCGCCGCCGCGACCGTCTTCTCGTGCACGCCCTCCGCGTTGAGGATCGCCCGCGCCGCAGTGACGGCTCGAACCACGCTCGGTCGCTCTTGCACGCTCGGTGGCCCACCCCCCTCCGCGGCCGCTACGCGCCTGCCCTCGAGCCAGGCATCCTGCTCGTCGAGGTAGTCCTGAACGACCGACCAGTCGGGGCCGATCCTGGCGATCAGCACCTCCCACGTGACCTCTTCGGCTGCGTGGAGTGCTGCGAAGGCCTCCGCTGGTCCGACTTCAGCGACCAGCTCCTCCAGCCTCTCATGCCGCAGCGGGTCGATCATCGCAGTGGGGCCAGCGGACCGCTCGATGAGGAACTCGGCCGCCTCGATCACGTACGGTCCGCCCGCGGCGACGAGCTGTCGAGCTGCGGCGAGGGCGGCAGTCGCGTCCGGCAACTGCCCGTGCTCCTCCTCCGCGCGCTGCAGGCTCTCCTCGACCGTGCCGTCGCCAGCCATGAGGATGTCATGCATGCCGCCGGCCTGTTCCTCCCAGGCCGCCTGCAGGTCGAGATACTCCTGGACAACCGCCCACTGCGCCCTGTCGGCGCTGGTCCCCTCGGGGTGCGGCGAGTTGGTCCCCCCGCAGGCCGAAACGGTCAGGAGCAGCAAGATAGTGGTCACCCAAACGCCTTCGACGGTACGCCGATTCCGTGGGACCGCAGTATTCATGTGCCCTCCTTCTCCTCAAGCGCCGCCACCGCCAGCCCGCGGACCATTCCAGCTCGGAGAAACCCAAACGACATCATGGAACGGCGGTAGCGCCGCACAATCGCCGGGCACGCCATCGCCCGTTACGACCGCGCGGCAGGTGCCCGACGGCCACTCGCGATAGACCGTCGCAACCGGCGGAATCATCATCGCCGCCCCGAAGAAAACGAGAATCGAAGCGAGGACGAGCGCTACCAACACACACGTCCGAGGTCAGCCAGCACGGTGTTGGGAGCTCCTGACTGCGAGCGCCTGCCGATCCCAGCCGACCCGGTTGGACCGGGATCAACATGCGTGCGGTAGGAAGACTTGTCGGAAACGCTCTCGCGGCCATCTCTTGCGCCCTCCTCTCCCAGCCAACCGGGGGCTGACGACGACCATCACGAACAGGCTCCGAAGCGGGGGTCTGGATCCGAGCTACTGACCCATGTTCATCTCCCGGCGCTGGCTCACTGGCTCACTGTAACCGTTCCGTCAACATCAGCGTCGTGAACCGCGCGCCGGTTCCGCTGTCGGAGCAGCTCACTCTCACTGGCTTACCGAGCTCACCGGCTCACCTTCCGAGGTTCCGGGGGCCCCCGGGGGGGGCGGGGTTCCGGGCGGTGCCGGGGCCTTCGGGCCTGGGGCAGGAACCGAAAAACCCGCGATCATCCCGGACCTCCTGCTGCACGCCAGCGACTCGTCGAGTCCGTTTCATCGCGCCGCCACCGGCTGGGGTCCGGGTGTCCGTCCTGACGGCCCACATCGCCGCCACCCATCCACCGACAGCGCCGGAACCGAAAGCGGGTTGCGATATCGTCAGGAATGCGCAAGTTCAACACGGAAGGTCCGGTAGTCGCCGACGAGCACTACTGCATTCCGCCGCTGGAGCGGGTGGACCTCGACGAGGTCCTGGGACTGATTCGGGACAAACGGTACTTCGTGCTGCATGCACCGCGACAGACCGGGAAGACCTCGACCCTGCTGGCGCTGCGCGACCTGCTCAACAGCGGCGCAGAGGGCGACTTCCGTTGCATCTACGTCAACGTGGAAACGGCTCAGTCGGCACGCGAGAACGTGGGCGCAGCGATGCAGGCCATTCTCGCCGCCCTCTCCCGCCAGGAACGCATCACCCTGCACGCACGGCATCTGCAGGCCATCTGGCGCGAGGCGCTGGCCGACACCGGCCCGCACGAGGCCCTGCAGGAAACCCTCGGCCGGTGGGCAGAGGCCGACGCCAAGCCGCTGGTGCTGCTGATCGACGAAATCGACATGCTCATCGGCGACACGTTGCTGGCCGTACTCCGACAGCTCCGCGCCGGCTACCCGAACCGCCCCCGCCACTATCCGCAGAGCGTGATGCTGTGCGGAATCCGCGACGTGCGCGACTATCGGATCCGGTCGAGCGCGGAGAACGCCATCATCGCCGGCGGTAGCGCCTTCAACGTCCGGGCGGAGTCGCTGCGCCTCGGCGACTTCACCGAAGCCGAGCTGCGGGCGTTGCTCAGCCAGCACACGGCCGAAACCGGACAGCCGTTCTCGCCAGCCGCGGTCGAAGCGGTGTGGACCGGCACCTGCGGGCAGCCGTGGCTGGTCAACGCCCTCTGCCGCCGGGCCTGCTTCGACAACAAGCCCGGGCGCGACCGCTCGCGGGAGATCGAGTTCTATAACATCCTCGACGCGCGGGAACACCTGATCCGGAGTCGGCAGGTCCATCTCGACCAGCTCGCCGACAAGCTGCAGGAAGACCGCGTACGACGCGTCATCGAGCCGCTGCTGAGCGGCGCCGGCGAGAACCGGTCGTCGAGCCGGGATCTGGAGTACGTCCGCGACCTCGGACTCATCGCCTGCGAGGACCCGCCGCGCGTCGCCAATCCGATCTACGCGGAGGTCGTGCCGCGCGAGCTCACCTACGCCGTCCAGGCGACGCTGAACCAGGACACCGCCTGGTACGTAGACGCTGACAACGGGCTCGACGTGGACAGGCTGCTGGCCGCCTTCCAGGTGTTCTTCCGGGAGCACTCGGAGCACTGGGTGGAACGCTTCGACTACCGCGAAGCTGGTCCGCAGTTGCTGCTGCAGGCGTTCCTGCAGCGCATCGTCAACAGCGGCGGTCGCATCGAGCGCGAGTACGGCCTCGGCCGGGGCCGTACGGACCTGCTCGTCGTCTGGCCCCGACAGGGCGCCGGAGGGCCGCAGGACGCGACCGATCGGATCGTGATCGAGTGCAAGGTGCTGCACAGGAGCCTGGAGCGCACCATTGCGGAAGGGCTCGTGCAGACGGCAGCCTACCTGGACCGGTGCGCGGCGGGCGAGGGCCATCTGGTGGTCTTCGACCGCTCGGAAGGCAAGGCGTGGGAAGAGAAGATCTTTCGCCGCAAGGAAGACGTCAACGGACGGACGATCGCCGTGTGGGGGATGTAGCCCGTTCCGCGACGAAGCCTCGGGCTGCCGCGAAGAGCTCGCCCTCGGTCGCGGACGCGAGCGAACCCGAGCGGCGTCGACGGCGTCGGGTTCCGGCTCAGGATCACCACGAAGTCGAGCGTGGTGAAGATGCCCGTGAACTTGGCCGAAAAAGTCCGTACAGATGTTTCGCGAACCAGCGATTCAGGACGCCAGCACTTTTCTCGTTTGCATCTCGCGGCCGCCTTCGGCGCTCGCGCCAATGGGCTGTCGGTCGTTGCGGCCCAATCCGGCCGCGATTACCTGAGGCGGAACAAGGTCACCGATGGCAATCGAGCACTGGCGGGATGAGAAAGGTGTCGGGGAGCGTCTGGCGGCGCATCGCCTTGCCGGCCTGCTGTCTATCGACCTCGAGGGCAGCGAGCGAATCGGGGCGATCGGCGCGATACGAACCGACCACTCGACCGTCTTCACCTGGCGCGGATGCAGCGGCGGGTTGCGCGCGGCGCTTGCGGCACTCGATGAGTTCGCCGAAGGAGCACTCTGTCTGGTTGGCCACAACATCATCGAGCACGACCTCGAACTGCTCGCCCGCCACGCGCCGGCTCTGAAGCTGCTCGACCTGCCTGCCATCGACACGCTCTATCTGAGCCCGCTGGCGTTTCCAGAAAATCCCTACCATGCCCTCGTCAAGCAGTATCAGGAACCCGCGCTGACGAGAGTGCAGGTCAACGATCCCCTGCTGGACGCGGAACTGACGCTCGAGCTTCTCGCCGATGTCGCCGACGCACTGCGATCAAGGGACACGGATCTGCTGCTGGCCTGGCACGCGCTGCTTGCCACCGGCGTCAAGGGACACGCCTTCGACCGTTTCTTCCGTACGATCCGTGGCGCCGACGCGACGCCGCTCGTCGAGGATGCGATTCCCGCGATCATGGACCGCCTCGGGCAGAGCGGATGTCCCAACCAGGCGGCCCGCATCGCCCGCAACGCACTCTCTCATCCCCTCGCGCTCACCTATGTGCTCGCGTGGTTGCCGGCCGCCGGCGGCAATTCCATCATCCCTCCCTACGTAGAGCACCGGTTCGAACCCGGCGTTCTCGCAACGAAGCTCCGCGACGCGCATTGCGGCGACCGAAGCTGCCCGTGGTGCTCGGAGCATCTCGAGGCCGACAAGGCACTGAAGCGCTGGTTCGGGTTCCCGGGCTTCCGGGAGCAGCCCCAGCGCCGGGGCGGCGAGAGCCTTCAGCGCTCCATTGTCGAGAAACACCTCGCCTGTGAGCATGTCCTCGGGATCCTACCCACCGGCACCGGCAAGTCCCTTTGCTACCAACTCCCGGCGCTGATGCGCTACGAGGCGACGGGGGCGCTCACCGTGGTGATTTCCCCGCTGGTGGCGCTGATGGCCGATCAGGTCACGGCCATGCGGCGCCAGGGCATCACGTGCGCCACGACCATCAACGGCCTCATCTCGATGCCGGAACGGGCTGAAGCGCTTGCCCACATCCGTTTCGGCGACGCCGGTGTCGTTCTGGTCGCGCCCGAACAGCTTCGCAACCGGTCTTTCAGAAAGGCGATCGCGGGACGCCGGATCGGTGCCTGGGTCGTGGACGAGGCGCATTGTCTCTCGAAATGGGGACACGACTTCCGCCCCGACTACCGTTACGTCGCCCGCTACATCGCCGAGCAACATGGGAAGGATCCCGCGCCGATCCTGTGCCTCACCGCCACGGCCAAGCACGACGTCGTCGAAGACATCCGGGAGCACTTCGAGCAGACCCTTCATGCACGGCTCGAGGTCATCGACGGCGGGGCGGAACGCCGGAACCTGGAGTTCGTCGTCATGCCGACCTCGGCCTCGCAGCGAATCGGTCACATTCATCGTGCGGTCGAAGACGCGCTTGGCAGAGCGGACTCGGGCGGCGCCATCGTCTACTGCACGACCAAGCGGAGCACGGAGGAGACGGCCCAGTCGCTCGCCGACAAGGGGCTCTCCGCCCAGCATTTCCACTCCGGTCTCTCGCCGGAGCGCAAACGCGAGATACAGCACGGCTTCCACGAGGGCGACATCGACGTGGTGGTCGCAACGAACGCGTTCGGGATGGGAATCGACAAGCCCGACGTGCGCGCGGTCGTGCATGCCGAGATTCCGGGCTCGCTCGAGAGCTACCTCCAGGAAGCCGGGCGGGCGGGGAGAGACGGCGCCCCCGCGCATTGCCTGCTGCTGTTCGAGCCCAGGGACGCCGAACGGCAATTCTCGCTCACCGCGCGTTCGCGGCTGGAGCGGCGTGACATTCAGGCGGTGCTGCGTGCGGTCCGACGTCTCGACCAGCGCCGTCGGCGCCATCACAGCGACACCGAGGACTCGGTCGTCGCGACGGCGGGAGAGATCCTTCTGGAAGACGATGACGGTGAATTCGCGCGCGACAGGGCCACCGACGACGACCGGGTTCGCACCGCGATCGCGTGGCTGGAGGAATCGAAGCTCGCGCGACGCGACGAGAACCAGACGTCCGTCTTCCCCTCGTCCCTGCGCCTACCCAACTTGGCCGCCGCACGCGAACGCATCGAGCGGGAAGGTAGCAAGCGAAACATTCGAGCCGACGTCCGGTCGCAGATGCTGCGCGTCGTGCAAACCCTGACGCATGCCGAGCCGGACATCGGTGTCTCCACCGACGAGTTGATGCACGAGTGCGGCTGCTCGATGCCGCAGCTTCGAAAGGTATTCAGCACACTCGAGGAGATCGGAGTCGCGTCGAACGACATGCGCATCACGGTCTATGTCCACGCAGGTGTCGAGAATGCCTCATCCCGGCGCCTGACGCTTGCCCGGGCACTGGAAGAGGCCCTCATAGCAGAGCTTCGCGACGAGGCGCCCGACCAGGAGATCGACAGCTGGACCCGCTTCGCGCTTCGCCCTCTCGCCCAGCGACTTCGCGTGAAGGACATCGAGAACCCGCTGCCCGAACGGTTGAAGAGGATCCTTGGGAGCATCTCCGCCGACGGCCGTGACGAGCCCGACGCCAAGCGCAGCATCGAGATCCGCGCTCGCGACCTGGAGACCATCGGAGTACGCCTCCGCCGGACCTGGGCCTCCATCGATCGCATCGCGCGGCTTCGCCGCGACGGCGCCGCCCGCCTTCTCGAACATCTCCTCGGCAAGGTGCCGGACGGTGTCCGTGGGGTCGACTTGCTGGTGGAAACGACCTACGGGGCGCTGGAACAGGCGATCAGGGACGACGTGGTGCTGAAGTCGGAGTTGAAGAACCAGGCGGCCCAGCCGCTCGTCGACCGCGCGCTGCTCTGGATGCACGAGCAGGAGGTCATCACTCTCAACCGTGGACTCACCGTGTTCCGCCCGGCGATGACGTTGAAAGTCAAGCGAGACGGAAGGACCTTCACGGTCGCGGATTTCAAGCCGCTGCAAGAGCACTACGCCGAGCAGACCGCACAGATCCACGTCGTCGCCGAGTACGCGAAGCTCGGCGTCAACGACATCCACCTGGCGCTGCGCCTTGCGGTGGACTACTTCGAACTCGCCAGCAAGGCGTTCGTCTACAAGTGGTTGAGGGGCAAGGAGTCGACGCTTGGACGCGACACCCTTCCCCAACACTTTGAGGCGATCGTCACGAGCCTCGGCAACCGGACCCAGGAGCGAATCGTCGCCGACGACCGGGAGCGCGCCAACGTGCTGGTGCTCGCGGGCCCGGGATCGGGCAAGACACGGGTCCTGGTGCACCGCGTCGCCTACCTCATCCGCGTGCGGCGCGAGAACCCGGGGAGCATCTTGGCGCTGACCTACAATCGCCACGCGGCGGTCGAGGCGCGGCGTCGTCTGGACGAGTTGATTGGAAAGGACGCGCGCGGCGTCAACGTGATGACCTGCCATGCGCTCGCCATGCGGATCCTCGGGATCTGCTTCGCGCAAGCCGCCTCCAACCCGAGCGACGAAACGTTCAACGCCATCCTTCGTGACGCCGCCCGCCTCCTGCGCAGCGACGAGGCGAACGCATTCGTTACCCGCGAGCAGTTGCTGGGGCGCTGCAACTGGATTCTGGTCGACGAGTACCAGGACATCGGCGAGCCCGAGTACGAGCTGATCGCCGCGCTCGCCGGAAAAACCCTCGCCGAGGACGACGCGAGGCTGAACCTGTTCGCGGTGGGAGACGACGATCAGAACATCTACGCGTGGAAGGGCGCGTCGGTGCGCTTCATCCGCCGCTTCGCCCAGGAATACCACGCGAAGGAGGAGTATCTCGTCGAGAACTACCGCTCGAGCCGCTGCATCGTCGATGCGGCGAGCCG
>MKWU01005319.1_pt1 | contig 14133 bp, 20 predicted proteins | sample 809101 | NCBI WGS metagenome assembly MKWU01 (sample SAMN05860141, study PRJNA318959) | sponge metagenome | host: Aplysina aerophoba | place: Slovenia: Piran, Adriatic Sea, Gulf of Piran | collected 2013-05-07 | reverse complement strand
AGATCCGGCTACTGACCTCGGCCAACTCCCGGGTCAGCGTCCGGAACCGCTGGTATTCTTCCACCTGGGCCCGGGTCTGATCGACCGCCGCCGCCGGAATCGACCGGCTCTGCGGCTTGCCGGCGACGCTGCGCACCAGGATCCAACTGGGGCCGTGCCCCGGGTCGCCGGGCTGGGCACAGTGGCAGCCTTTCTTGCCGCACTTGCGGTATTGACTGGACAGGGAGCCTTGCCAGAAATCGCCGATCTGTACCAGGCTCTGTTGCAGTTGGGTGCGCTGGCGCAGCAGCGCGGGGAGGGAGGCGCTTGAGTTCATCGGCCTTACCTGTTAAGTGAAACATTAACAGATATTATGCCGAAAACCCCGATTCTTCGCAACTATGCGAAAATCACAACATATCTGACGTACACCCGGGGCATGGGTGACGTTTGTGGTATTATCCCGCAAACCCTTACCATCGTAACTTTTCGCTTGAAAAGTTCCGCTTTGCGAGATTTTACGCGACTTCGCCATGAGAGCTAAAGATAAAACAATTCAACCGTACTCCTCCCGCGAACAGACATGGCCGGGGAGACAATGGCAGACAACTTTTATTGATGCATTCTGCCAAGTGCATTATCCTTCTGAAAGTATAAGCAACCTCATAAAAATATATATTTATACACGCAGGCAGCAAGATCACTTTCGGCTCTTGGGATATTCAAAAAAGGCTGTGGAAAGGCTCAATGAAGAGTGCTCTCGGCCATGACCGATGACACGCGCCCCCCTAAGGAGGAGGCACAGAATGAATTGGTGAAGCTTGTCGAAGAGTTGCACCTGCCAGAGGACAAAAAAGAAGAAATCTTCAAGATTGTTCTTAGTCTCACTTACCATGAGGGCTGGTTGCCGCCAGCAGAAGAGGTCGCAAGATATCAGCAGATTGTCCCTGATGCAGGAGACCGGGTGCTGAAAATGATGGAAGAAGAGCAACGGCAACGCTCAAGGTTCCAGCGGAGTATGCTTTTTCTTGAAACAATGAAGATAAATGGGGCCATAATCCTCGGCGCCTTGCTGATTGGTGCCGCCGTAGTTGCGCTTTATCTCAACAACACCATCGCTGCAATGTCCCTCGGAATGGTGGGTACGCTAGCGGCTGCGCTCAATAAAATTATCGAATTCCTCACTCAGAAGAAGAAGCATTGACCCACTCCTAATTGCGAGAATCACCCTCACCACATAATGATGCGCTTGCCGCCTTCTTAAAACCAACCAAATTTCCCTGAATTTCACAGTCGAATCATGGATACGGTTTTCATAAGAGGTCTCAAGGCGAAAGCCGTGATCGGCGTTTTCGACTGGGAAAAACAAATTCGCCAAAACCTGGTTCTGGACCTGGACCTTCGGGCGGATGTGGCGCATGCGGCAGCCAGCGACACGCTGGAGGATGCCGTCGACTACAAGGCGATCAGCCAACGCGTGGTGGAATTCGTGGAGGACAGCCAATACCAACTGGTCGAGTCGCTGGCCGAGGCGGTGGCCCGCATTGTCCGAGAAGAATTCGCGGTGAGTTGGGTACGGATCCGTATCGCCAAGCCCTTTGCGGTTCGTACCGCGCAGGAAGTCGGCGTAGTGATCGAGCGGGGGGACTGATGGCACGGGTGTTCGTCAGCATCGGCAGCAACATCGACAGGGAACGTAAGATCGCGGAGGCCCTGGAGCGGCTGGAGGAACATTACGGGCCGCTGACCCGATCCACCCTGTATGAATCCCCGGCACTGGGGTTCGAGGGCGACGATTTTCACAACATGGTCGTGGGGTTCGACACGCGGGACCATCCCCATGTCGTCAGCAAGGTCCTGTTCCGAATCGAGACTGAACTGGAACGAGTGCGCGGCAAGGACCGTTTCGTTTCCCGTACGATCGATCTGGATGTGTTGCTCTATGACGACTGGGTGCTGGGGGACGGTGTTCTGTCACTGCCGCGCGAGGAAATCCTGCACCACGAGTTCGTGCTCGGCCCTCTGGCGGAAATCTGTGGTGGCCTGGAGCATCCGGTTTTGGGAACGCCCATCGCGCAATTGTGGCGGGAGTGGCAGGACGACAATCCCGCCACCCTGCGTGCCGTATCAGATCCAGGGCGTGAGGCTGCGCCCGCCGTCGACGGTCACGACTTCTCCTGTCAGGTAGCCCGCGTCCCGAATCAGGAATAGTGCGGCGCGGGCAATGTCGTCCGGGTGGCCGAGCCGCTTCAGTGCCGTGCTGTCGATGATGGCCTGGCGGTCCCGGCCGTCGTCCTCGTCCGGCCACAGGATCGCGCCTGGCGCGATGCCGTTGACGCGCACTTCCGGGGCAAGCTCCAGTGCCAAGGCGCGAGTCAGCCCGGCCAGGGCGGTTTGGCTGGTGCTGTACGACAAGTATCCACGCAACGGTCGGGCAGCGTAAATGTCCAGAACATTGATAATGCAACCTCGCGCTTCGCGCAGGTGCGAAGCCGCTGCTTCGGCCAACAGCCAGGGAGCTCGGACATTTATCGCCTGGACTTCTTCCCATCGCTCCGGATCTGCCGGCGTCATTCCGCCGGGCTCGAACAAACAGGCATTGTTGACCAGGGCGTCCAGCCGTCCGAATGACTGTACGGCGGCCGCGACGATCGAAAACTCGCTCTGCTCCTCGCGCAAGTCGGAGGTAACCATGGCAACCGAATCGGGGCGTTGTTCCTGCAGTTCCTCTGCCAGCGACTGGGCTTCGACCACGGAACGTTGGCAGTGGAGCACGATATTGGCGCCGGCCTGGTGTAGGCTGCGCGCCATATGCGCACCCAGCCGGCGCGCGGAGCCGGTGATCAGGATGGTCTGGCCGTCCAAGGTAGAAGAAGTCATGCTGCTGCCTGTACGTTCGTGCCCATGATAGCGTGATAATAGTGCCATGGTTGCCATTTCCCCGCCTGTGTCCGAGCCCGGGATTCCTGTGGATGCCTTGCGCATGCGCTTGGTGGAGTGGATCCGGCAGGAAGGTCCGTTGCGCTTTGATCAGTACATGGAACAGGCGCTGTATGCACCGGAGTACGGCTACTATGAACGGGCGCATCCGGTATTCGGTGCTTCCGGGGATTTTGTCACCGCGCCGGGATTGGGGGATTTCCTCGCCCGTTGCGTGGCACGTTTCTGCGATCTGGCTCGGGAGGAGATGGGTGGCGGCGCGATAGCGGAGTACGGGCCGGGAAACGGTAGATTGGCGTGCGATGTGCTGGGTGCACTGCAGGGCTCCCCCGATGATTATTGGTTGCTGGAACGTTCGTCTTGGTTGCGAAAGGAACAGGCCGAAACCTTGAGTGCTCAAGGCTCGTTCCCGCGCTGGGCCGACGCGCTGCCCAAGGTGTTTGAGGGGGTGGTGCTGGCCAATGAATTTCTGGATGCCTTGCCGGCCCGCTGTTTTGAAGTGACCGCTCAAGGCGTTCGCGAACGCATGGTGGCTGTCCGGGAGGAAGATGAGTTTTGCTGGAAGCTTGGGACATCATCCGAACCCGATCCAGATTTGAACCGGCTTTTTACCGAGCTCGGAGAGGTTGCCACACCCGGTTATTGCTCGGAGTGGCGGCACGATGCTCTTCGCACATGGCTGGATGAGCTGGACGGTTCTCTCAAGCGTGGCGTCGTGCTAATCATCGACTACGGCTATCCGTGCCGGGAGTACTACCATCCGCAACGCGCTACTGGAACATTGCGTTGTCATGCGGATCATCAAGCGCATTCGGATCCGTTCCGCCAGCCTGGGCATGAGGACATCAGCGTGGATGTGGATTTCACCGCCGTAGCGGAATTGGCGGTCGAGCGCGGATTTGAGGTTCTGATGTTTACCTCACAGGCCGGGTTTCTCTTGGAATATGGTTTACTGGAATCTGCCGACCCGTCGGCAGACGAATCCACGCGACTTGCGCAGCGTGGGCAGATTGAAACCCTGACTCATCCCGACCACATGGGAGAGCGCTTCAGGGTGCTGGCGCTGGGCCGCGATTTCCCGGCAGAATTACCGCATACCGTGTGCCCGGATCACCGGAACCGTTTGTAATGAATTGGCTTGAGGTTCTGGTTCTGGCCCTGTTGCAGGGGGCGACGGAGTTCCTTCCGATTTCCAGTTCCGCCCACCTGATTTTGGCGCCAGTGTTGCTCGGCTGGGAAGATCAAGGCCATGCGTTTGATGTGGCAGTACATGTGGGAACCCTGCTTGCGATGCTGGGTTATTTCCGCAGAGACCTTGGAGCCATGCTGCATGCTGTAATGACCGGGAGTGCCCCGGAATCCGAATCCGCACGCTATCTGGCCGCCTGGCTGGTTGTGGCGACGATTCCGATCGTGATTGTCGGTGCGGCAGTGTTTAGCGTGGTGTCGACCGACCTGCGCGAGGTGCAACTCATTGCCTGGGCGACATTGGGGTTTGGTGTCTTGCTGTGGGTTGCAGATGCTCAAGGCTCCCGGGTACGGACCGAGGAGCAATTGCGCTGGAGTGATGCGGTATGGATCGGAACCGCGCAGTGTCTGGCACTGGTGCCGGGGGTGTCGCGCGCAGGCATTGTGATGACGGCAGCGTTGGCGCTGGGTCTGCAACGAACTGCAGCAGCACGGGTGGCTTTCCTTTTGGCAATTCCGACGATTGCTGCTGCCGGAGTCTTGTCTCTACAGAAATCCCTGCATGCGACCCAGGCGGTAGATTGGGGGGAGTTGGTTCTGGGTGCCTTGATTGCTGGGATTTCCGCTTGGCTGTGCATCCACTTCTTCCTGCGCCTGATCGAGCGCATCGGAATGATGCCGTTCGCGTTGTATCGAGTGGCGCTTGGCGGATTTCTACTGATTTTCCATTAAGGCTGCACGCACGGCTTCAAGCCGCGCCTCGTGAACCCGCTCACTGACCGTCCTGTGGTCGGTCTGCTGGGCAGCGGATTTTTCGTCGCAATCCAGCAATGCCGTGCGGGCGATTTCTACCCGACGGTGGGTTTGTTCACGATCCAGCCCGAGTACGGCGCTGAGTACAGTGGCCGCGGCGCTGAAGTCTTCGAACTGCTGAGGCCTCCTCACGGCATCAAGAGATTCGAGCAGGGTCAGCACGGCTGATGGGTCTTTAAGGTCTAGCTCCGACCACACGGGAAATTGCCGATGCAACAGCCGGGCGGCTTGGGAGAGTCGGCGCGGCGCACGGATGGCGTTGCACCAAGCGGTGACATCGCGACTGTGCCAGGAGAGGCAGGCGAAACGTACGGCCAACGGCGACTGTGCCTCGGTCGAGGCCTGCAAGACTTGCTCGATGCTTGCCGTGTCGGGCAGCAATGGAAAGATTGCCGGCCAGGCCCCGCATGCGGCAAGCACGGATACGAATACTTCAGGGTTTGGCTCCGTCAGGGACCGGCTAAATTCCAGGAATACCCGCTCCGGAGTCAACGCATCCAACTCGCCACTTTCCGCAATCGCATGCATCCGCGCAAGGGTCTCGTCGGCGACTTGAAATCCAAGCCCATAGAAACGGGCCGCAAAGCGTGCAACCCGCAGTACGCGGACAGGGTCCTCGTCGAAGGCGGGAGATGCGTGACGCAAGATTTTGGCTTCCAGGTCGCGCTGTCCGCCGTATGGATCAATTAGCTCTCCTGATTCGCTCTGAGCCATCGCGTTGATGGTCAAATCCCGGCGGCGCAGGTCCTCCTCCAACGAGACCTCTGGGCTGGAATGGAATGAAAATCCGTGATAACCGCGGCCGGTTTTACGCTCTGTACGTGCCAGGGCATATTCCTCCTTGGTTTCGGGGTGGAGGAATACGGGAAAATCGCGGCCGATAGGCCGGTAGCCGAGATCGATGAGCTGTTCAGGGTGCGCGCCGACCACCACCCAGTCGCGTTCGGAGACCGAGAGCCCGAGCAACTGATCGCGGACTGCGCCGCCCACCAGATAGATCTGCATGGAGCTCAGTGTACCGTCCTCTAGGTCGAACCTGCCCGTACAATGCGCTTGTACAGGATTTCTATGGCCTGATGATTATTGAAGGTCCGCTTCGGATTAGTCAAGAACTTCCGCGGGCTGGACTTCTGTCCAAGCCTTCGAACCCAATCAACGAGGCGGGTTCGAGCCCTTACCCATCGTGTCGGGCCATTGCATCCTTGGCAATCTGGTTGCCATAGAATTCTCGAATGGACTCCACCGATTCGGTGCGGTTGGCGCCGGAGCCGACCAGGCAGACGTTGTTCGAGTCGCAACCCCACAGGATGTAGGCAGTGAAGTTCTTCAAATCATCCGGAAACTGGTCCTGATGCGAAACGCCGGAGGGTTCCACTTTGTCGCCCGAAACTTCACGCTTGATGCGCGCCAGTTCCTGCTGCAGATCCTTGACGTCCTTTCCGTCCCACTGGCCGACGACGGCACCAGAACGGGACACGATATCATCCGACATGAAAACCTCCTGTATTGTTTTGGGATCGGAAACCTAGTGTGCCCCAAATGACCGAGTCGCACAAGACTGCGCCAACATCACTCAGCCTGTGGCAGGCCATGCGCTACTGGTTGCGCCTGGGGTTTATCAGTTTCGGCGGTCCGGGCGGTGCGATCGGAATCATGCACCTGGAACTGGTGGAACGGTTGCGTTGGATTTCGGAGCGGCGGTTTCTTCACGCGCTCAACTACACCATGGTGTTGCCGGGCCCGGAGGCGCAGCAGCTGGCAACCTATATCGGTTGGTTGTTGCATGGAAAGTTGGGGGGGTTGATCGCGGGTGTTCTGTTTGTCGCTCCCTCGCTTCTCATGATCGTGGCGCTCGCTTGGCTATATCTGGAATTCGGAGATATCAGTTGGGTGGCCGCGTTGCTGTATGGAGTCAAGCCGGCAGTAACGGCAGTGATTTTGTATGCGATTTGGAGAATTGGCCGGCGGGTCATGCGCAATGTCCTGCTATGGGCAGTGATGCTCGCGGCATTCGCCGGGCTGTACGTGTTCCACCTCCCTTTTCCGTTGATCATCATCTCTGCAGGCGTTCTGGGCTGGTTGGCGCATCACGCCAAGCCTGCCTGGGTGGCACCGGCCGATCCCGGAGCCACGGAGGAACACGAAGACGGTCTCGTGTCTGCACTTTCGATCACCCGGCGCGGGGTTTTGTGGCTGTGCGTGGCCGGGGCCGGTTTATGGGCGGCAGTGTATGGGGCCGGTCATTTGATCGACGACAGCGGCACACTGACGGATATGTCGGTATTCTTCAGCAAGGCCGCTGTCCTGTCTTTCGGGGGTGCTTACGCGGTTCTTCCCTATGTGTACCAGAGCGCGGTGGAACACTTCCAGTGGATTACTGCAGCCCAGATGATCGATGGGCTTGCATTGCGCGAACTGATTCCAGGCCCATTGGTCATGATTACCTCCTTTGTCGGCTTTGTGGGGGGATGGGAAGGCCAGTTGCTGGGATCGGACCGAATCGGACAAGCCGGGATTTTGGCTGCCGCGGTGGCGGCCTGGTACACGTTCCTGCCCTCGTTCCTGTTCATCTTCATTGGTGCGCCATACATCGAGCAGACACGCAACCGTCCCGCGTTTACCGCTCCGCTGACTGCAATCACGGCGGCGGTCGTCGGCGTAATGCTGAACCTGGCGGTAACTTTCGCGGGTTATGTCATCTGGACGCACGGCTGGGAAGCCCCGCCGGATTGGAACATGGTGCTGATGACCGGTTTGGCCTTGCTGGCCATCTCCGCCGGGCGGGTGCCGGTGGTGCCGGTGCTGCTCACTTGCGCGCTGACCGGGGTCTTGCTGACCGAACTCGCCGCCGTGCCCGGCTGAGATCAGCCGTCGGGTCTATTTTTCGTGTAGGTCGAGGTCAGCGAGACCTCGTCTCCGTTGTGCAGGCGAGTGGCCGGCTCGGCAGGTTGCTGATTGACCATGGTGGTCAGTCGCCTGGGGTCGATGGCTTCGTGCCAGTCGTCTCCCTGCTGGCGCAGCCAGTATAAAAATTCGGCGACAGTTGATGTTTCGCTGGGCAGGGCCACGTCCACGCGTTCCATCTCCACTTCTTCGGCTAGGGCGCCGGACAGCAGAAGGGTGATGACTTGCTCTTCGCCTTCCGGGGTGGATTGGTTCCGCTGTTTGAGATCAGTCAGGTACTGTTGCCAGTTTTTCTGGCGGTCCTGGCCCAACTGGTACAGGCATTCCCAGGAATAGATTCCGGTGTCATGTTTGTCGCTGAAGTAGAGACGGACGGCATATGTTCCGTACGGTTCGATACGCTCGATATTGACGCTTTGCTTGCCGGTGATCCAGTCACCGCGGGCTCTCGCCATTTTCGCTTCGGCGGAGGGGGAAAAGATGCGAAGGTACTCGCAGGGGAGCACGAATTGGGCACCATCGTCGAATCGGACGTGGAGTTCGCGCGCCTGGCGATCCAGTCTCAGTTCTTCAGGGATCGGGGACATGGTCGTGTGTGGGGCAGATAGTGGGCTGGCAGGGGATGGAATTGTATCCGGCAGTTGCCCGTTGACATGCTTATCGGATAACCCTGATCTCGATGCCGAGATCCAGCTTCGCCCAAATGCGGTCCGCCGTGACTGCCGGGAATCCCCGCGAGACCGCCAAGGCGAGGCAAGCGCGATCACCCAGGGACAGGCCGTGCTCGCGAGTTTGGCGGCGAAGAAACCCCGCATATTTCGCTTGCGCGGCATCGACGGGAACAACGGTCAGCATGAGTGCATCGAATGCGCTGATGGCAGCATCGTCGTCAAGACCCACATCCACCAACTTCGAAAGTACTTCCGAGAAGTTTGTGGCGCTGATCAGGCCGCCCACTGGAATCTCCTCGGTTCGTTCTGTGCCGAGTTCGCCATTGAGTACCGCGAGTACTGCCGAAGCGTCAATAACGACGCTCATCCATCAGCCTCGTGTTGCGCTTCGGCACGTCTTTCGGCAATCAGCTCATCGGCCAGCGATGTGATTCCGGAAGTTTTCTCCCGAACCATCTTCTGCGCTTTCAGGAGTGCGGACCTGGGGCTGAGAATTCTCAATTCACCTTCAACGACACGTGCCGTGACATGACCGGTTGCATCGAGCAACATGGCCGAGCGCATTTCGGCAGGAATCACGACGCGACCGTTCGGGGCGACCTGCAGGGTTTTGGGCTCGACATTCCCGGGCGTGTCGGATGCGTTGGAGTCCATCTGGCCGGATTTGGATTTCGGGGGCCCTTGGACCAGAACATTGCGCACGTGCTGATAACGCCGGTTCAGGAATCTGGCAATGTCCGCACAAGCGTATCCTGCGGCATCTAGTGCCCGTATCTTGGCCGACATCGTGGGTAATCCTTCCGCTACGCGTCCCATCGCGACAGGATTAGGCTGCATGGGTTTGTTCATGACTAGAGGGTTCCAAGTCGATTTTCTGATAGTATCAAAAAAATTGACACAAATCAATTGTAATTTACATAATATTAATTAGATTTCTGATGGGATGCCTGCCTGGATCTGGCCCATCTATCTCTTTTTGCGTGGGCGCGGTTCGTATTCTGTTACTGCCGTCACGATATCCGGCATGGGAATGTCGGACACATTGCCGTAGCGATCAGTGGCTTGATTCAGCAAGCCGGCGATGTCTTCGACGCGGGCGGTGCTGTCGATCAGTTTGGCGAGGCCCAGCAGGCCACCCGCCTGGACTTTTGCTTCCAAGCGGTGGGGCAGGATGTCCACCGGATTAGGTTGCGACAGCGCGAAACACGATGCCCGGCGCAGGGCACGGAGCCAGTCGGCGCAGTTCTGGTGCGCTTCGGGCTGGGTACAGCCGACGCCTTCCCGGTCTGCCAGGTTGAATCGCTGCATGTGGCGACAGGTGCAGACCCGGGCGTTGATGGCCTTTTCGAAGTGGCACCGTCGCTCGTTGACCGAGTGGTAGGTATCCCGGTACTGGATTTCATCCATGAGCGTCAACCAGACGCATTGCAACTGGGTTTCCCCGAGGCTGTGTCATAGCCGACATCAGCATGCAAGGGCGGTTTACTGCCAACTACTTCTCGGCATTCCATGCTTCGCCAGTCGGCAGGGTCAAGTCTGTGTCCGGCATGATTGTCACCGTGCCCCTGAGCGCACCGAAGATTTTCGAGAAAGGGTACGGATCTGCGGTCTCGACCACATTGCATTCGTGAGAGTCCGTCCCTGCGGGTGCACTGCGTTCATGCCGGTTCTGCCGTCTGTCTGTCGGTTGTTCCACGTTCATTTCTCCCATTCCTGAAGGATCGGGGCCTCACGCCTTTGCCGCAGTAGACCCTCGGCTAGTTCCTGGGATTCCGCGAAGACCACACGAACCGCTTCCGGGCCTGCACCGGCCTGTTTTGCCCGCTCTTCCCGGGCATGCGTGCGTGCCTCCCGGTAGCTCTCGAAGGCTTGCAGGAAATTGATTACACGGCTTTCTGGATTGGCGCCTTCAACCTGAAAAACAAAATATGGCATAGGATTGCGAATGTTAAACTTGTAAAGCAATTATAGGGACTTCCGGATGAGCGACGACAAGAAGAAAAAAGCGGCAGAAGCCGCTTTGGCTCATATTCAGCCGGGCGAGGTGTTGGGAGTCGGGACCGGCTCAACGGTCAATTTCTTCATCGATGCCCTAGATTCTGTCAAAAGCAAGATCGATGCTGCGGTCTCGTCATCGCAGGCGAGTGCCGAACGATTGCGCCAAATCGGCATCCCGGTGGTGGACTTGAACACGGCCGGGCCTTTGCGCCTGTACGTAGACGGAGCCGATGAGGCAACGCGGCACCGCAGCCTCATCAAGGGCGGTGGGGGTGCACTGACAGGCGAGAAAATCATTGCCGAGTGCAGCGAGACTTTCGTCTGCATCATCGACGACGGCAAGGAAGTGGACCGTTTAGGCGCCTTTCCCTTGCCAGTCGAGGTCATCCCGATGGCGCGTTCCATGGTGGCGCGTGAAATGGTTCGGCATGGCGGCATGCCGGAGTGGCGCGAAGGCTTCGTGACCGATCACGGCAACTGCATTCTGGATGTTCACAATCTCGAAATTCTGGATCCCCCGAAAATGGAAGATACCCTCAACGATATTCCCGGTGTGGTCACGGTCGGACTGTTTGCGCGGCGCGGCGCGGATGTGCTGTTGATCGGGACCGATCAAGGCGTGGAGACATTGCCGTGAGCGGCCCGCTGGTCTGCGAGAACAAATTCCGCCAGCGGGTCTGCTCCGGCGAAGTGCTGGTGGGCACGATCGTCAGCATGAACAGCCCTCAGGCGGCGGAAATCTTAGGCGATATCGGATTCGACTGGCTGTTCATCGATGCCGAGCATGGCACGCACGACCCGTTGGCCGTCGAATCCCTCATCCAGGCGACGGGGGATCGGACACCCTGCCTGGTCCGGATCCCGGTGCACGAGGAAACTTGGATCGAAAAGATGCTGGATGTCGGGGCGACCGGGATCATCGCGCCTCAGGTCAACACGGTCGTGCAGGCGAAGCAGGTCGTCAATTACGCAAAGTACCCGCCTCAGGGCGAGCGAGGCGTCGGTATCGCCCGTGCACATCGCTACGGGGCGAAATTTGAAGCCTATCTGGGTCAGGCAAACGATTCATTGCTGACGGTAATCCAGATCGAACATAAGGATGCGGTGGAGAACGTCCGGGAGTTGGCTGCCGTAGAGGGGGTGGACGCGCTGTTCATCGGGCCCTACGACCTGTCCACGAGCATGGGCATCCCGGGCCAGGTGCACGACCCGACGGTACAGGAGGCGATTGCCGAAGTCTTGGCGGTCTGCCAAGAGGCGGGCAAGGTTCCGGGCATCTTCGGGATCGCACCGGACGTGGTATCGCGGTATGTCGAGATGGGGTTCACCTTGGTGGGCGTCGGGGTGGACACCCTGTTCCTGTCGCAGGCGGCGTCCCAGGCACTTAAAGGAGTCCGGTCATGAGTCTAAAACATACCCCGGTCTGTGATTTCGGACAGCCCGCGATAGATTTCACTCTGCCCGGAGTCGACGGGCGCGAATGGTCGCTGGGGGAATGCCGTGGCACGAACGGTACTTTGGTGATGTTCATCTGCAATCACTGCCCGTACGTCAAGGCCGTGCGGGAGCACATCGTCCGTGACGCGGGCGAGTTGCGCGCTCATGGAATTCAGTCGGTGGCCATCATGTCGAACGATCCGACCGATTATCAGGAAGATTCGTTCGACAACATGGTTGCGGTTGCACGCGAATACGATTTTCCGTTTCCCTATCTGCTGGATGAATCGCAGCAGGTGGCACAGGCATACGGTGCGGTATGTACGCCTGATTTCTTCGGATACAACGCCGAACTGAAACTGCAATACCGTGGGCGCCTCGACGAGAGCGGGATGCACCCGGCCCCGGATGCGCGGCGGGATTTGTTCGAAGCGATGGTCCAAGTCGCGAAGACTGGCGAGGGCCCGAAGGAGCAGACCCCCAGCATGGGCTGCTCGATCAAGTGGAGCAGAGCCGGAGGCTGAGTTCTGACTGAAAATCGCGGATGAAACGCTTCTCCTCTTTCATTCTGCTTGCATTGCTGTGGCTGCCGTTCGGGATCCTTCTCGTGACCGCAGCCGGAGGGATTCCCCTGTTCGTTGAGCCGCAGGCATGGCTGGCATTAATCTTTCTGGCACCGTTCGGTCTTCCGTTGGCATTGGCCTGCCGGGCATTGCGGCGCGGAGGACATGTCGTGTCGGCTTGGGCCGCATTCATCGTGCTGGCTCCCGCGACGGTTGGGTCGGTCTTGATGGGCGGATTATTCGGCCCTTTGGGCATCGCGATCTACGCGATCGTTTTCAGTCTTCCGGCCTGGGCAGTCTACGGATTTTTCCGCCACCGGTCGAAGAGCCAGCCAGCCTGACGCTGTACGGGATGCCTCCTTAGGCGAGGGGAGACGGGGGCGCGAGTTCTTCCAGAGGCCAGCGCGCCCGGCTTCGAATTTCCAGATCGCTGCATGCAGCGGAGTCTTGCAGGCGCAGCGAACCGGCAAAGGCAATCATGGCCCCGTTATCCGTGCAGTATTCGAAAGGAGGCCAAAGAGCCTGTTGCCCATTTTTCCCCAGGGTTTCTGCCAACCGGGCTCGCAGCCGCCGGTTCGCACCGACTCCGCCTGCCACCACCAGATGATTCAATCCGCTTTGCTCAAGCGCCCGCTGTGCTTTGGCGACCAGGACATCAACCACCGCCTCCTGAAAGCCGGCCGCGATGTCTGCGGCCGCTTGGGCATCTTCCGGATGGGCCTCGGCCAGTCGGCGAGCGTGGGTCTTGAGTCCGCTGAAACTCATGTCGCAGCCTTCGCGGTCCAGCATCGGACGCGGGAAGTGAAAACGTTCGGGGTCTCCGTGCTCCGCAAGTTCCGCCAGGGCAGGGCCGCCTGGATAGGGAAGATCCAGAATGCGTGCGGTTTTATCGAATGCCTCGCCGACGGCGTCGTCGATACTCTGCCCAAGGCATGTGTAGTGGCCGATCTGATCGACCTGCATCAGCAAGGTGTGGCCGCCGGAGACCAATAGTGCCGCGAATGGGGGTGCAAAATCCGGTTCGTCCATCAGGGGGGCGAGAAGATGGGCTTCCATATGGTGGATGGCGAGAGCCGGCCGGTTCAGCGCGTAAGCCATGGCGCAAGCAAATGAGGCGCCGGACATTAAGGCGCCGATCAATCCGGGTCCGGCCGTATAGGCGATAGCATCCAGATTCGAAGGAGAACAGTCGGCGTCCTCCAAGGCATCCAAAGTCAGTTGTGGCAGGCGGCGCACATGATCGCGCGAAGCCAGTTCCGGCACGACCCCGCCGTACTGCTGGTGGGTTCTGGCTTGGCTGTAGAGCTTGTGAGCCAGCAGCCCGCGCGCACTGTCCCATACTGCGATTCCGGTTTCATCGCAGGAGGTCTCGATACCAAGCACCCGGGCGATTTTAGTTGAAGACATTCGACAAAGTCAGCATAAGGCAGCGCTATTATCGCGGGTTTTAGTGGTTCCGCACCGCACAGGAGACCTCCGGCTGTATCTCTTCGGGTGCTACAGGGATCACTTCGAGCCAGTTCACACCATGATCTGTCCATTCACCGTGCTAAAATTCCCGGCACCCAAACTCTATTCGGGGAAATTAATGTGTCATGGATAAATCTGCCGCAAGCGGTCCTGCCTAGTCTTCCCGGCTT
>MKWU01005316.1_pt1 | contig 14139 bp, 9 predicted proteins | sample 809101 | NCBI WGS metagenome assembly MKWU01 (sample SAMN05860141, study PRJNA318959) | sponge metagenome | host: Aplysina aerophoba | place: Slovenia: Piran, Adriatic Sea, Gulf of Piran | collected 2013-05-07 | reverse complement strand
CCCGCGGGCACACAATGCCTGCCACATACAACAATTCGTGACCAGCGACTCTTGCCCCAAGCTGCTCGGGCGAATCCATCGCTTGTTCGGGCCGCCACTAAGGATGGGGCAGATAGGGAATCAGGATATATAATGTGGCTGAATGACAGTTCGCTGGGATTGTGTTTCGGGGCTACTTGTGGCCATGGCGGCGCTCCCTCAGGTCTCGGCAGCCGTGGGTTTCCAAGCTGACGTTCGGCCCCTTCTCGCTGACAAGTGCTTTCAATGCCATGGGCCCGACCCGTCCACGCGCATGGTGGAGTTGCGCCTCGACAGAAAGGAAGGCTTGTTCGGTAAGCGGGCGAACGGCGCACCGGTGGTGCCGGGCGATCCCGCGGTAAGCCTGCTGTACCAGCGGATCACGCACGCGGAGCCGGCTTTGCGCATGCCTCCCGAGTACTCGCACAAGAGCCTGGAACCGGAGCAAATTCAAGCAATTCGCGACTGGATCGAGCAAGGGGCTGATTGGTCCGGCCACTGGGCGTTCGAGATCCCGAAGCGCCCCTCCCTGCCCGCGGTGACGGACGAGGGGTGGGCGCGGAATCCCATCGATCGTTTCGTGCTGGCCCGGCTTGAAGAAAACGAAATCGCACCCGCTCCGGAAGCAGACCGGCGCGTGCTCGCGCGTCGCGCGGCGCTTGACGTCACGGGCCTGCCTCCTAAGCCCGAAGGGCTCGCATCGTTCCTCAATGACAACGAGCCCGGCGCCTACCAGCGCTACCTTGATCGCCTGTTCTCCTCCAAGGCGTACGGAGAGCATCGCGCCCGGTACTGGCTTGACGCGGCGAGATACGCAGACACACACGGCATCCACATTGACAACTACCGGGAGATGTGGCCATACCGGGACTGGGTCATCAACGCTTTCAATCACAACCTGCCATTCGATCAATTCACATTGGAACAGGTCGCTGGAGACTTGCTACCAGACCCGTCCCTAGACCAGCTCGTCGCCTCCGGCTTTCACCGCTGCAACGCAACGACGAACGAGGGCGGCGTCATTCCGGAAGAGTACGAGGTGATCTACGCCAAGGATCGAGCCGACACCACCGGCACGGTGTTCTTGGGCCTCACAGTCGGTTGCGCGACCTGCCACGACCACAAGTTCGACCCCATCACGCAACGCGACTTCTACGCCATGACCGCGTTCTTCCGGAACACGACCCAGTACGTCATGGACGGCAACATCTCGGACGTGCCTCCCTACATCATCGTGCCGCGAGATGAAGACCGGGAACTCTACAACAACCTCCGAGAGTCGCTTCGCGAAACTCGCGCGCAACTGGCCGAAGCCGCAGCCGCGCCGGGGCCAAAGTTTGACAAGTGGCTAGCCAGGCGCAGCTACGGCAGCTTGGAGAGTCCATTGCAGACTGCTGATGCGCCACTCCAGGTGGGCACTGAAGCCGTCGTCCAAGGCGGCCGCAGCGTCCCGCTCGCGCTGTCGGCAGGAGTGGACGCATCGGAGGGGCCTGCCGAGAACATCGGTGCATTGACCTTCGAAGAGGACGGTTTTCTGGAGTTTCCGCCATGGGAGATAGACGGGAGCAAGCCCTTCTCGCTGGCATTCTGGGTACGACATCCCGACGAAGCAGGCAACTATGTCGTAGCAAGCCAGACGGACCCCGAGAACAAGATGCGCGGATGGGTCGTGACTCTAGGTGGACGTCAAATCACATTCAAGATGACCGCCACCCACGACGACAAGGCGTCGAACATCGAGATCCGGCCCAACAACCAATACCAGCTCGAGCCGGGCTCTTGGCGGCATGTCACGGTGACGTACGACGGTTCGGGCGAGAGGGCAGGCTTGAGCATCTACTACAACGGCGAACGCATGCCGTTCCAGGGCAGCGAGCACTTCGCAAGGCTGGAAGGGGACCTCGCCCCGGACCACCCTGTCCTGCTGGGACGGGGCTTCTACAAGGACGACGAAGAGATCAAGAACCGCGATCTGGCCGGCGGCGGCATCGCCGATTTCCGTTTGTACAACCGCGAGCTGAGTGTGGAGGAAGCCAATGTCGTGGCGAACTGGCCGGCGCTGGAGCTTGCCCGCTCCAAGGCTCCGGCTGAGTTGCGCGAGGACGAGAAGCGAGTCCTGGGCCTGCACTACCTGAATGTGCACGACCAACGCTATCGCGCCGGATTCCTGGAAGCCAAACGCTCGGAGCGATCGATTCGAGAGATCCGCCGCAGAGGCGCGGTAACGCACGTGATGCAAGAGAAGGAAGGCAGCAAGCCGACCGCTCACATCCTGTTCCGAGGAATGTACGACCAGCGCCGGGAAGAGATCCCGGCGGCGACTCCTGGATTCCTGCCGTCGTTGGGAGACGACGGTGTCGCCAACCGGTTGCATCTGGCGAAATGGCTCGTAAGCGAGGCGAATCCGCTGACAGCCCGCGTAACCGTGAATCGATTCTGGCAGCAACTGTTCGGCACCGGGCTGGTGCGGACGAGCGACGATTTCGGAGCCCAGGGCGAGTTGCCTTCGCATCCGAAGCTCTTGGATTGGCTGGCAGTCGAGTTTCGGGAGCGAAACTGGGATGTGAAGGCTCTGCTCCGAACGATCCTCTCTTCCTCGACCTACCGCCAGTCCTCACAGGCCGACAGAACGAAGATCGCCAAGGACCCCGAGAACCGCATGCTGTCCAGGGGGCCGCGCTTCCGCATGGACGCCGAAATGCTTCGCGACTTCGGACTGGCCGCTAGTGGCATTCTCGTGGAGCGGATCGGCGGTCCGAGCGTCAAGCCCTACCAGCCGGACGGGGTCTGGGAATCCGTCGCGATGCTTGGAAGCAACACTCGCTTCTACGAACGAGACGAGGGTGAGAAGCTTTACCGGCGGAGTCTGTACACGTTTTGGAAACGTGCCGCCCCGCCGGCTTCCATGCAGATCTTCAACGCGCCGACTCGCGAACACGCCACCGTACGACGCGAACGTACGAACACCCCGTTGCAGGCGCTGGTGACTATGAACGACCCCCAGTTTGTGGAGGCGTCCCGGTATCTGGCGCAAGCGGCGATGAAACAGGCGGAGCCGGGTTTCCCCGAGCGCCTTGGCTTCATGACGACACGCCTGCTGTCGCGCGAGTTGGACGCCGGGGAACAGGCTGTGGCGAAGCAAAGTTTCGATGAGTTCGTGGGGTACTACCAGTCCGACAAAGACGCGGCGGACCGTCTCCTGGACACGGGCGAGTACCCTATCGATTCGTCGCTGCCTCGAACCTCGCTAGCAGCTTGGACCATGATGGCTAACCAACTCATGAACTTGGACGAGGCCCTCAACAAGTGACCGCCTATCGACATTGCGCGGGCTGCAGGACGCTACGGAGACACAGACGATGAGCCCAGTGGAACATGTGATCAAGACCGAGACCCGCCGGCAGTTCTTCGCCCGGCAAGCGAAAGGCATTGGAGGCATCGCGCTTGCCAGCCTGCTAGCGGACGAGGCCCGCGGGTCTAAGTCGACAGAGGTTAGGAGCGGAGGGCTGCCGGAACTGCCGCACTTCGCTCCGAAAGCAAAGCGCTGCATCTATCTGCACACGATGGGGGCGCCACCACAGATGGACCTGCTGGACTACAAGCCCGCGATGAAGGACTGGTACGACAAGGATCTGCCGGAGTCCATTCGCCAAGGCCAACGGCTGACCACGATGACTTCCGGACAAGCGCGATTCCCCATAGCCCCGTCGATCTTCGAGTTCTCGCAGCACGGTCAGAGCGGCGCTTGGATTTCCGAGTTGCTACCACTGACGGCCAGCATGGCAGACGACATCTGCATCATTCGCTCAATGAACACAGACGCCATCAACCACGAGCCGGCGATCACATTCATCCAAACGGGGCGCGAAGTGGCCGGCCGGCCGTGCATTGGTTCCTGGATTTCCTATGGCCTGGGCAGTCTGAACCGGGACCTGCCGACGTTTGTCGTCATGAACGCAGAACGTAGCCATCCGAAAGCGGGCCAGCAGGCCATCTCCGCAAAGCTGTGGAGTGCGGGTTTTCTCTCTCCCGAATTCGCCGGGGTAGGGCTGCGAGCCGGCAACGACCCTGTCCTTTACGTGAAGAATCCCGCGGGCGTGACCCCGACCGTCCGAAGGCGGATGCTGGACGGTCTGGCGGAGCTGAATCAGATCAACCACGAGCGGATCGGCGACCCCGAGACGCTGGCGCGGATCGAGCAATACGAGATGGCCTTCCGCATGCAGACCTCGGTTCCTGAACTGAGCGACCTCTCATCGGAGCCCGAGAGCACATGGAAGCGCTGGGGGGAGGAAGCGCGTGAGCCGGGCAAGTTCCAGAATGCCGCGCTCATGGCCCGGCGGCTGGTCGAGCGGGGCGTGCGCTTCGTGCAGATCTACCATCGCGGCTGGGACGTTCACGGAAACCTCCCTCTCGTGCTTCCCGCACAGGCCCGCGAGGCCGACCGCGGGGCCTGGGCTCTGATCCAGGACCTCAAGGAGCGGGGCTTGTTCGATGACACGTTGGTCATCTGGGGCGGCGAGTTTGGACGGACCATCTACTCCCAAGGCGAACTGACGCCAACCGACTACGGTCGAGACCACCACCCACGATGCTACAGCCTCTGGATGGCGGGAGCCGGGATCAAGGGGGGCACGGTCTATGGTGAGACCGACGAATTCTCCTACAACATCGTCAAGGACCCCGTCCACATCCGCGACTACCAAGCAACACTGTTGCACTTGTTTGGAATCGACCACGAGCGGTTCACATACCGCCATCAGGGCTTGGATGCGAAGCTCACAGGCGTGGAGCCAGCGAAGGTCGTGACGCCGATTCTTGCCTGACGTCCATCGCGGAGAGGTCCTCTCATCCTGCTAGGGCCCTATACTTGGTAGGAGGGTCGGTCGTCCGGGCAGTCGCGGTGCCTTCGGGCACGGAGGAAAGTCCGGTCTCCGCAGGGCAGCGTGCCGGTTAACGGCCGGGAGGCGTTCTCGCAAGGGGGCGTTGACGGAAAGTGCCACAGAAAACATACCGCCCCGGACTCCGGGGCAAGGGTGAAATGGTGCGGTAAGAGCGCACCGCGTCGCGGGCAACCGCGACGGCAGGGTAAACCCCACGCGGAGCAAGACCAAATAGGGGACGACGCGGCTGCCCGTCGCGCCTGAGTCCCGGGTAGGTCGCTAGAGGCGTTTGGCAACAAGCGTTCGAGATGAATGGCTGCCACCCGTTTCCGGACGGGTACAGAAACCGGCTTACAGGGCGTCCGGCCCGCCTGATCACCCCTGTGGCCGAGCCCGCTGGGCACTGACGCCCCCCCCGCACTGACCAGAATGGCGTCGGGAGGGAGGGCGAGGACAGCAATCAGCGGGACAAACGTCTGGGCACGGCGGCATGGCGCCAACGGCTTTCCGCGAGGTGCTAGACAGGACTCGCTCGGCAATCAAATCGCGCACGCCCGCGACGAAACGCGGATCGGTGCCTACAGTGGGCGTGCGGATGAAGCCGAGTCCGGATTCCTTCGCGACCCCGGCAGCTTCGGTGTCGAGATCGTGGAGCACCTCGATGTGGTCCGAAAGGAATCCTATTGGCGTGACGCAGACCCGCTTCACGCCCTGACTGGGCAGAGTGCGCAATCGGTCATTGATGTCCGGTCCCAACCAAGGCTGGGACGGGGGGCCGCTCCGACTCTGGAACACCAGTTCCCAGTCCGCGATTCCCACCCGTTCGCTGACCAGCCCGGCAGCCTCCTTGAGCTGGTCCACGTACCTGCACGTCTCGGCCATCGCGGATGGAATACTGTGAGCGGAATAGAGCATCGTGAATTCCCTTGCCGTCTCGAAATTGGCAACGTCGAGTCCCGACCGAACCAAGTGGGCCATCGCCTCGATGAAGCCGGGGTGATTGAAGAACGGACGAATCTTGTCAATCTTCGGAGCGAGCCCACCGAGTTCGTCGCGAGCTTCTTCGATGTTCTCCCGGTACTGGCGACAGCCAGAGTACGAGCTGTAGGCAGACGTCACGAACGCGATCGCTCGCTTTACGCCCTCCGTGGCCATGGTTCGAATCGTGTCCCGTAGGAGCGGGTGCCAATTGCGATTGCCCCAATAGACAGGCAGTTCAGGCCCCCGCCGGCTGAGCTCGGTCCGCAATGCCGCCTCGAGAAGGCGATTCTGATCGTTGATCGGACTCTTGCCCCCGAACTCGTAATAGTGCTTGGCCACCTCAAGCAGGCGCTCCGGGGGGACGGATCTTCCGCGAGTCACGTTCTCGAGAAACGGAATCACGTCCTCGCGTCGCTCGGGCCCGCCGAAAGATACGAGCAGCACCGCGTCGTAGTTCCCCGAACCCACCTCATCAGTATAGGAATGGTTCCTCGGTGGCTTGCCTCATTGCATCCAGGTTCAACCATCGCCCTGAGCGGCGGTGCCGCCGCTCTTCAGCAATTGAACTCCCGCATAAATCTTCGGGTCGATCAAGCAACCCTCGCACTCACGGTCGGAAAGCCATCTCATCAAATTGTCCAAGGGAACTACATGGACCCGGATGTCCTCCCCTGCCACTCCTCCGCCCAAGCCGACTCGCGCGAGGCCGGTCGCATGCAAGAACGCTACCGTCTCGCTCGTCAATCCGCCGGAAGTCGGCGAGCGAGCCAACAACGTCAGACAATCTGCTCGGTACCCGGTCTCCTCTTCCAGCTCCCGGTTCGCGGCATCCCTCAGGCTCTCACCGCGAAACCCGTCCTCGTCGCCCACAAGCCCGGCCGGCAACTCGATCATCGTTGCCAGCACCGGTATCCGGTACTGCTCAACCAGCACAATTTCGTTTGCAGCGGTAACTGGCACGAGCACCGCAACATCGGCGACATTCACTCGCTCGACATATTCCCAAGACCCGCGTTTGACCAAGCGGAGATATCGCCCTTCGGCGATCTTCTCGGGATGCTCGCTCATCGCACCGACGCCTCCGAAACGATCTCGACTCCGGCGGCTCGCATCTCGTCCCAAGCACGGGCCACGTCACCGGGCGAGAGATCGATCCCGCGACAGCCATCTTCCACGACATGGGTCCGTAGGCCGACCGATACGGCATCCAAGGCGCTGAACTTGACGCAGTAGTCCGAAGCAAGCCCCAAGAGCCAGAGGTCCTTTACAGCACGGGTCGCCAGATGCTCCAACAGTCCTGTCGACCGGCGACGTGCGTTGTCGAAGAATGCGCTGTAACTGTCAAGCTGCGGATCCGTGCCCTTGCGGAACACGGCATCCACTTGGCCTCGGTCCAGGTCTGCGTGGAACTCTGACCCGAAGGATCCCTGCAGGCAGTGATCCGGCCATAGAACTTGCTCGATCCCGGCCAGGTCAATCACATCTCCCGGCTCTCTCCCGGGATGCTGCGAAGCGAAGCTGCGGTGATCGCTCGGATGCCAGTCTTGGGAAGCAACCACGTAGTCGAAGTCCGCAGCCAACCGATTCGCGGTTCCAATGACCTCGTTCCCGAGAGGCACTGCCAGCGCTCCGCCCGGCATGAAGTCGTTCTGCAAATCAACGAGGAGAAGGCAGGTCATTGCTTCTATGCTCCGCCGCGGGAACGGGCCAAGACCCGTCGCAAGTACCTCCGTACCCGGGGACCGTGGTCGGGATCGGCCAGTGCGAACTCGATGAACGTTTCGAAGTAGCTCGGCAAGTTTCCGATGTCGTACCGCGTCTCGTCCGGCCGCAGCCTCACTCCCAACACGCTGCCTCCACTCTCGGCGACCATGCGAATCGCATCGGTGATCTGGATCTCTCCCCGCTTGTCGGGGCGAAGGCGCCGGATGATCTCGAAGATCCCGGGGAAAAACACGTAGCGGCCGGACACGGCGAGGCGACTGGGCGCGTCCTTCGCGGCCGGCTTCTCCACCAGTGATCGAATAGCGAACGTGTCGCCAACTCCGCCGGGTTCCACGATGCCGTAAAAGGAAACCTGGTCTTCCGGCACTTCCTCCACCGCGACGACGACTGCCGCATCATGTGCGAGAAAGACCTCTGCCATGCGCCGGCACGCTGTCGAATTCCCTTCGATCCCGATGATCGAATCGCCCAAGGCAACGATGACGGGCTGTCCAGCCGCGAATGCCTCTCCCTGGAGGATTGCGTCCCCAAGTCCGCGCTGAACGCTTTGTCGCGTATAGAGGATGTTCAGCCCCAACTCCTGGAAGTCCAGCGCAGCCAGCAGTCCCTCTTTCCCTGCCTTGCCAAGCGACTCTCTCAAGGCCAAATCCGGATCGAAGTGATTCTCGATTGCAGCCTTGCCGCGCCCGGTGACGAACAACAAGTTCCTGACGCCAGATCGCGCGAGCTCCTCGACAACATACTGGACAATCGGCTTCCGAGCGACCGGAAGCATCTCCTTGGGCTGGGACTTCGTTGCAGGTAACAGACGGGTTCCAAGTCCTGCGACCGGCACCACGGCATTGGGGATTGGACAGTCCAGACCACCCAACTGAGATGGCCTAGTCCCCGGGGAGTGATTCATTGAACTGAAAGTCTTCCAACTTCGCGCCGCGGTTCCAAAAGTCTACAAACAACGTGCGCATTGCCGTGCCCAAACTCCGGTGTTCAAACACCAACGCTGTGATCTTCTGGTGGCTCACAACTGGGTCGTCTAGCGAAATCATCCCGCTATGGCTGTCAAAGAGAGCCAGCTTCATAGGCAGGTTGGGCCCGACTCGCACATCTGCTCCGGCGTCTTCCAAGTGAATGAGCTGGTTTCGCCTGCCAGGAGTTTGCACCTCAGCCGAATCAAACATCAGCCTGCAGGTCGTGCCCCTGTCCGCCAGGCTTTTCACAATCGGTTCATGTCCGGGGTCGACCCCGTACGGCGGCCTTGCAAACTCCAAGTACTCGTTTGAAGTCTGCAGCAACATCTGCCGATACTCCTCGACAATCTGACGGGTATCGCCAATGATTCGCAGATAATCGAGCCGGCTGTCACCGTGAGATCCATTCTGGAAAATCGTCGCGAGGTCGTCGCTGAGGGATACCGCAAGTTGCTGCCGATCCTCCCATTCGCGAAGAAACCGCTCGCGCCGACGGTTCAAGTAGCCTTCCAAAGCTAACTTCGGCTCAACCGCCGAAAACTGTTTCGTTTTCCCGTGAACGACGCGCACGAAGCCCTTGTCGACCAAGCTGTTCAAGACTTCGTAGATCTTTGCTCTAGGAATATTCGCGCGACTCGCCACATCGAGCGCCTTAAACTGCATGTGCCCAATCAGCACGATGTACGCTTGCGACTCGTAGGCGTTTAGTCCGATGTCGTGCAGTCGGCGCGTATGGACTTCGAGTTCCAACCTTTCCGGATTATACCGAGGAACGCCGACCCCTCGCGGTCACGCTCGGACCATGCCTGACACCCAAACCGACGCTTGATGCAACCCGGAAGAGAACAACGAACTCCGCGGTGGCGCTGCGTCCCGGCCCCGCTCCGGCGAGCACCTAGGGCCGTTCCTCGGGACTGGGCACCGGCGGAAAATAGCCGCGCCGGTGGTAGACTTCCACGTCCGCGCCGGAGAGTCTCAACTCGACATCGATCTGCCGGAATTGCTGGTCCGAAAACGAGCGGCCGGGAACATATCCGAGAATGTACTGGCTCTGCACGTTGCCAGCGACATTCAATATGGCGTCGTAGAGTGCCTGCAACTGCGCTGCCGCATACCCGCCGGTACCAACTTCGTATTGATAATTCCCAGCGTCCTGTGGCTTTGAGAGATAGCCAGAGACATCCTTGTGAACCTTCTGCATGGGACGAACCACCCGGCCACCAGTCTCACGTGCCAACCTGAAAAGATTGGACTCCTCCGCATGGTGGTATCCCCAACCGACCGTGCTCACGGCATAAATTGTGACTTGGTGCAGCTGCGCCGCATGGATGGCTTCGTCGATGGATCGCTTGCTGGCATTGTCGTGCCCGTCACCGATGACTACCAGGACCTTGCGCGGTTCGCTGGCTCCTTGGTAGGGCATGGAAACCAACTTCTCTGCGCATGCTCGGTAAATGGCGTCGAACATGGCGCTTCCGCCACCGTGCTTGAGGTTCTCCATCTTCTCGGTGAGGGTCACGGGATCGTCAGTGAAATCGACGAGTTCATCGACCTCGGTGTGATAGCCGAACAGAAAGCCCTTGTTCCTCCCCCCCTCGGGCACAAGCATCCAGGCCAAGTCGCCGATGGAAGTCTGGTACGTCTTGTAGTAGAGTCGCGCCGTGTTGCTCAGATCAACGATGAAGCCTGCGTGCAGGGGGGGCTTCTTCTCTTCCTCGACGCTTCGCGTGAAGTAGCGAATCTCGACGAGCTGGCCGTCTTCCCAGACTGAAAAGTCCGACTTCTTCAGATCAACGATGAATCGACCTTCGGAGTCCGTCACAGTGACCGGAAGGTTGACAACATTGACCTCGACTCGAATGGTACTGTCTGGATCGGAAACCGGTTCCTGAGCGGAGCAGACGGCAGCAATGCAAAGCATCGCGGCCAGCCGGAAACCGGGTCGCCGTCGCATGACGCCCTCATTCTATCCCAACCATCGAATCGCTCGCTGCATCCCAGTGTAATTTGCTAGCATCAGAGGCGAATGAGGATCATTGCACGAAGCGTCCCCGCGTAGCTGCTCAGTGGCCTCAATGCAATTGAGCCTCTCCCAATGATTCCCACAACCCCTCTACTGAGAAACATTGTCGCGCTGGAGGCACACCTCTCGCGCAACCCCGCGGCCCCGAAGTTCCGCCAGCAGGCATGCTCGCCGCTTGCAGCGCCGCGCCTGATTTATGCGTTATGGGGTGGCTGGATGCGGCCATAGTGTTTAGAGCCATCTATCGATCATGTCTCGTTGGAACAGACTGCTGATGGTGCGCGTCGCCGCTTGGCTGGCCTGTGCCGGGACGCTATTCTGCGTGCTGAAAACGGCGACGCCGGCCCAGGGACAGTTTCCATCTACTGGGTATCAAGCAACTGGCTCCGGGGAGGCCGAGGGGTACGGAGCTGTTCGGCGCACGGGAGTCGCCCTCCACCGGGGGCAGGCGCTACGCTACGAGGTCATCAACGGGATGGCCGTCCATGACGGGGACATCGTGCTGGGAACGGTCGAGGAGGTGCTCGCAGGGAACAGCAGAAGCCTTGCGAGCAAGGACGCGACGGGATCCTGGCCCGTCCGGCGGGACATCTCGGCCGTGGAAGACGAGTTCCTCTGGCCCGGCGGTGTCGTCCCCTACGTGATCGATCCGGGCTTCACCGCCGAGACATCAGGGGCCATCCAGGCGGCGGTCGACGAATGGAATTCCAGGACAGTCATCGCCTTGGTCGAGAGAACGACGGAATCCGAGTTCGTCCGCTTCCGGGCCGCGGAGGATGGTCCTTGCAGGGCGGGGGCTGGAAGGCGGGTGGGACGGGAGACCGGGATCTGGCTCCCCGACTCCTGTAGCGTCGGGACCGTGATCCATGAAATCGGGCATGCGGTTGGGTTGTGGCACGAGCATCAGCGGGTTGACCGGGACCAATACATCGTGGTCTCCGACCGGCACACCTATGGTTTCTTGGATTCCGCATACATAGCTTTCGCCCCGGCCGGCGGACCCTACGACTACGCCTCGATCATGCACTACGGAGGAATCCAGACGATTCCTCCGGGAATGCCTGTGAGAGGCGAACGGCTGTCCGCCGGAGACATCGACGGAGTGGCCCGGCTGTACGGAATGGCTCCGGCGGTGACCACGATCGCGACGAACCCCCCGGGCATGGAGATCAGAGTCGACGGGGAGCGCATGGCGACTCCGGCAACCTTCGACTGGAGTCCGGGCAGCCGGCACGTTGTCGAGGCCCTCTCCTCGCAGACCGTCGGGGGCAGGCGGCTCGTGTTCGGGCGTTGGAATGACGAAGCCTCCCGCCGGCGAACTGTGACGGCGGGTCCGGACAGAACCTGGTTCGAAGCGAACTATATTGTGCAGCCGAGACTGGTCGCCTGCGCCGACCCGGCTGAAGCAGGGGAAGTGAGGGTCCGCCCCGAAATGGGCGATGGCTACCGTGGGGCGGGAACGCCGGTCGAGATCGAGGCAGTCCCGGGGGGCAGGCATGCATTCCTGCGTTGGGATGGCAGCCGATTGTCACGTCCAGCGGACAGAGGCAGCAGGTGGAATCTTGGGGGCGAGTCGTCGAATCCTGCCACCGGTTCCATATCGCCTTGGGTATCGAGGCGAATCGAAGTTGCAGCTCAGTTCGCTGCGGAGCCTCTCTTCCGGATCGACTCCAGCCTGGACGGGATCGGAATTCTCGTGAACGGCGAAACGAGGCGACTGCCCTGGGCATTCCCGGCAGGCGCTTATCCGGACGGCGTCACTGTCGAAGCGCCCGCTGTCATTCCCGAAGAAACCAGGTCCGGCGACGACGTGCGCTACCGCTTCGGGAACTGGAGCGACGGGGGGGACCGCATCCATCGGGTGACGGTTCCAGCGACCGGGGGCAGCGTCAGTCTCAACATGACGCACGAGTACCGCCTGCGCGTAGGTGCGCGGCACCACGAGGATGAGACCGCAATCAGCATCTCGCCTGCGTCCGCGGACGGCTTCTATCCGGCGGGCACGCAGGCTGTGCTCACCGCACTGCCCCCGCGGGGGCAGCGCTTCGCAGGCTGGACCGGCGAGGCGTCCGGCCCCGGGACCGTGCTGACCGTCGTGATGGACGCCGCAAAATCCATCGAGGGCGTTTTCGCTCGGAACGAGTTATTGTTGCCGGACGAGGAAGAGGATGTGGTGCTGGATGCGGCAAGTCGATTCACGCTGTACAGTCACGGCCAGGGCTGGCACGTCCTCGCGCCGCGCGACGCGGCGGAGATGACGGTCCGATTCCAGGCGTCCTCGGCGGCCGAAGTCGACCTGTACGTCCGACGCGGTTCCGCAGTCTGGTCCGAGTCGGCAGACGATGGCGAAGCGCCACGCATCCATGCCGATTTCGAATCGACGGCCCCGGGTGCGAACGAAGCGATCACGATCCGTCGGGGATCAGCCCCGCCCCTGACGAACGACGTATACTACGTCGCCCTGGGTGCCCAGCCGACAGGCAGACCGATTCGGGGAACGCTGTCCGTGGAGATCCGGCGCAGCGGGATCGTCGGAGCGTGGCCGCGGGCCTTCACGTTCGGTGCCCCTTGGGGGTCCGATCCCGGATCGCAGGCCATGCAGTTGACCCACGAGACAGCCAGTCCGGTTCGCTACAGGATCGACTCCAACCAGCAGTGGCTCTCGGCATCTCCGCAGGAATGGGTCCAGACGGGACCCGGGACGACCGAGATCGCCGTCATGGTGAACACCGCGGGTCTGGCCCATGGAACGCACCACGGCGATCTGACGGTCGTGCAGGTCGCGGACGAGAGCGCGCAAGCTGAAGCGAAGACCACCGGTATCGAGATTCCGGTCGCATTGGCGGTCGTGCCAACCAACCTCAGCAGTTCAGTCAGTCGACGGGTGAACGGAGTGCAGATTAGGAGCCGCCCAGCGGAAGGCGACACCTACGGCGCGGGCGAGGAGATCGAGGTGGGGGTGGGCCTGGTCGAGCCGGCCGAGGTGACCGGCAGTCCGACGCTGGCACTCAGAGTGGGGAGCCAAGTACGCCAAGTGGAATGGGCCTCGCAAGGCCTCACTGGGTTTTGCGGCGAGGGGTACACGACGCTTATTTTTCGCTACATCGTACAGGCTGATGACCGCGACGTAGATGGCATCGACATTCTAGGGAATGCGCTTACACTCAACGGCGGCTCGATTGCAGACAGCGATGGTACGCCTGCAGTCCTAGCTACGGCGCCCCTCGCCAACGCCGGAGACCACAGAGTGGACGGCAGCAAGGTGACGCCTCCGGCAGTGAGCTGGCTGCGGATCTTGAGCCGCCCGCAGGACGGCGAGGCCTACGGCGCCGGCGAGGAGGTCAGGGTGCAGCTCGGCTTCTCGCAGCCGGTCGAGGCGACCGGCAACCCGAGGCCGTCGCGCGGCGTTGAGCGGCTGGGGCCCCAAGTCCCTGTCCTTCCGCTACGCCGTGCAGAGCGCGGACACGGACACGGACGGCATCAGCATCGGCGCGGACGCCCTGAGCCTCAACGGCGGCAGCATCCGCAGCGCGGCCGGGAC
>MKWU01005313.1_pt1 | contig 14145 bp, 13 predicted proteins | sample 809101 | NCBI WGS metagenome assembly MKWU01 (sample SAMN05860141, study PRJNA318959) | sponge metagenome | host: Aplysina aerophoba | place: Slovenia: Piran, Adriatic Sea, Gulf of Piran | collected 2013-05-07 | reverse complement strand
GCGGAGCTGCGACGCGTGGCGCGTCTGGGGATCGAGCTCGAAATCCTGGGTATCAACAACCGCGACATCCTGCGACGCGAAACCGACGACGGCACGGTCTCCCGCACCGAGCGACTGTCCGGGGAGGTGCCGGCCGGGACTCTGCTGCTCAGCGAGAGCTCGATTCGCGGTCCGGACGACGCCCGGCGAGCGCGCGATGCCGGGGCGGACGCGGTGCTCGTCGGCACCTCGATCCTGCTCGCCGACGATCCCGCGAGGGCGATTGACGACCTCGTCGCGGTGGGGTGGCCGTGATGGTAAGAATCAAGATGTGCGGCATCACTCGCGAAGAGGATGTCGCGATGTGCGCCCGTGCGGGCGCCGATGCGCTGGGCTTTGTCGTGGAGTATCCCCAGCCTACGCCGTGGACCCTGACGCGCGAGCGCGCCGCGGAGCTGATGCGCGCGGTCCCTCCCTTCGTCAATCGCGTGGCCGTGGTGGGCGGAGATGCCGCCACCATTCTGGAAATCTGCGCCGCGACCCGCCCCAATCTGGTCCAGCTCCACGGCGACGAGCCGGAATCGGTGGTCGAGGAGGTCGCGGCGGCGCTCTCTGCGACGGGCGTTCGGCTGATCAAGGCGGTGCGGATCCCGGCCGGGGACCGCGAATCCGGAGCGGAAACGTCCGCCCGGCTTGGGAATATCACCGACGTCGCCGGGCGATTTCTCGACGCAGGCGCCGATGCGATCCTGCTCGATTCGAAGACCTCCGATCGTCCTGCCGGCACCGGAAGGACATTCGAGTGGAGCATCGCGCGTCACGTCGCGGACGCCGTCGGTCCCGTGATACTGGCAGGGGGTCTGACGCCGGAGAACGTCGGGCGCGCGGTGACCGAAGTTCGTCCCTACGGGGTCGACGTCATCACGTCGCTCGAGGACGCGCGCCACCGCAAGGTCGAGGAGAGGGTCCAGGCCTTCGTTCGAGCTGTCCGCACCGCCCGGATGTGACCCGCTTGCGGCAGCCCGGCGGATTGGCCGTCAGCGCCGCGCCGCCGTAGTTCATTCCCTAGTTCGTGCACGCGGTGTACATGCATTCGCGACAGCGCTTGCACCGGCCGCACCCGGCGTGAATCTCCACCGTCACGCGATCGCCGACGGCCAACTCGTCCACGCCCGGGCCGAGCGCCATCACGGTGCCCATGTGCTCGTGGCCCGGCGTGAATCCCTTGTTGAACGGCGGGCTGCCCTCGATCAGCGCCGGCGGGCCGTGGACGATGATCTCGAAGTCGGTGGCGCAGACGGGGATCGCGTCGATGTGCACGAGCACTTCGGCCGGGCCCGGCACCTTCATCGGCTTCTCCTCGTACGTGAGCCGGCCGGGATCGCGGAGCACACACGCCTTGTAGGTCGCCGGGACGGGCAAGTCCGGATGGGTCGTGACGTCTTCGGGCATGGAAGCGGACATCAAATTACTCCGGTTCGGGTTGCCGGCGCCGGTGTGCGGCGCGATGCGACGGAGTCGGGCCGCATTGCAACGATTCCAGGTTCCCGAGCCAATGGAGGTGCAATCGGCGCCTTCGCCCGATCGGTCCCGGATTTGCGGTACGCTCGCCGCCGACCCGGCGAATCGGGCAGGACACGAAGCAATGACGGACGTATTCATCGACGGGCAGGCGGGCACGACCGGGCTCCAGATTCGGGAGCGGCTGGGCGCGCGCGAGGACGTGACCCTCATCGAGATTCCCGAGGCATCGCGCAAGGATCCGGAGGTGCGGCGCCGGTATCTCAACGAGGCCGACGTCGTGATCCTGTGCCTGCCCGACGACGCGGCGCGCGAAGCGCTCCGGCTCATTTCGAGCAACCACGTGCGGGTGCTCGACGCGAGCACCGCCCACCGCGTCGCCGAAGGCTGGGTCTACGGGCTGCCCGAGCTCGATGCGGGCCAGCGCGAGCGAATCCGCGGCGCGGCGCGGGTGAGCAACCCGGGCTGCTACCCGACCGGGTTCGTGCTGCTCGCCCGGCCGCTCGTCGACGCCGGCATCGTGCCGGGAGACGCGCGCCTGACATGCCACGCGGTCTCCGGGTACTCCGGCGGCGGGCGCCGGCTCATCGAGCGCTACGAGGCGAGGAGCGCCGAGAATCCGGACGCGCTGTGGAACGTGCGGCCGTACGGGCTCGACCTGGACCACAAGCACCTGCCGGAGATGGCGCGGTACTCCGGGATCGACCGGGCCCCGGTGTTCTCGCCGATGGTGGGGCATTTCGAGCAGGGAATGCTCACCATGGTCCCGTTGCACACGGACACGCTGGGGGAGGGCGCCACCGCCGGGTCCGTCCACGCGTGCCTGGAGGCGCGGTACCGAGACGAGCCCTGCGTCGAGGTGCATCCGCCGGGAGACCAGGATGCCCTGGACGCCGGCTTCCTCGACCCCCTCGCCGCCAACGGGACGAACCGGATCGATCTGTTCGTCTTCGGGAACGACGACCAGGTCCTGCTCGTCGCGCGCCTCGACAACCTGGGCAAGGGGGCGTCGGGCGCCGCGGTGCAGAACCTGAACATCATGACCGGCGCCGAGGAGCTCTCCGGGCTGGCGCTCTGACCGGCGGATGGGGCGCCGCATTCGTGAGCGGACAAGGCCGTGACCGACGTAGAGTCAGTGAGCTGAGAGAGTTCGTGGCTTCTGGGTCGATGGGAGCTCGGTAGGTCGGATTAGCGCAGCGTAATCCGACATGGGGAGACGCCTGAGGTGGCCCGATGTCGGGTTACGCCTTCGGCTAACCCGACCTACAGGGCGGCTTGACCGAACACCGGTGCGGTGCGTCGGGAGTCGGTCAGGCGCCGTCGAACGAATCCACTAGCTCGCGTAGCGCCTCCGCCCCGTGGCGGAACACCGGCCAGCCGTCGCCGACGATGACCGCGTCGATGTCCGGCAGGGCCGCGAGGCGCCGCGCGGACGCTCGTGCCGCCGCCCCGTCCGTGAGCTTCGCGTCGGGCAGCAGGCGGAGCCGGCCGCCTTCGTGGGCGCGGACGAGATCGCCGGTGATCAACGTCGTCCCTTCCAGCACCAGCGCGAGTTCCCCGGGAGTCTTCGAACCCGCCACCTCGTGGGCGACGAGGCCCGGGACCACCGTGTCGTCCTGACCGAGCCAGCCGTCGCACCGGACGGGAAACCCGTCCCGCTCGCCGCGCGGCCCGAGGATCCTCGCGCCGAACTTCTCCGCGAGCGCCACGGCGTCCCGCGTGTGGTCGGAGTTGGTGACCACGATCGTCGCGACGCCGCCGAGCTCGCCGAGGTGCGCCTCGTCGTGCGCCGACATGGGCACCGGGTCGACGACCACGTTGCCGCCGGCGCGCACCCACGCGAGGCCGTGAAAGTCGATGTTGCGGGACTCGTCGAATACGCTCCAGCCGAAGAGATCGTCTCGATGCAGTTGTTTCATTGTGCGTTGTTCCTCGTTGCCGTCCTTCGCCGCCTTGCATGGATCAAACACGGGCTCCCTTGCGCGATATCGGACGGGTCGACACCTTCGCCGCCTCAGACCGGGTCGGCGGCCAGCGAGCTCGACACCGAGAAGTCGGTGCCGGTCGATTGACCCGCCCTCGCGCGCCCGATCGCGGCACCCAGCCGCCCGACCATGTCGTCGACCTCGTCGTGGGTCATGATCAGGGGGGGCGAGATTCGCATGTAGTTCTTCACGCAGGTGATCACCAGGCCCTCGGCAAGCGCATGGTAGCGGATGCGCTCGGCCATCTCCGGGTCCGGCGAGCGAGTCTCGGGATCGGACACGATGTCGAGCACCCGGTAGAAGCCCGTTCCGCGCACGTCGCCGATGCACTCGTGACGCTGCTGCAGAGCCGCAAGGCCGCGTCGCAACGTCTCGCCGAGCTCGGCCGCATGCGCGACGAGCCCGTCTCGGATCACGATTTGAAGCTGCTTGAGCGCGACCGCGGCGGGCAGCGGATCGCTGGAGTACGTGCCCGCCCAGGGCAGGCCCCTGGTGCCGGCGGCGCGCTCGGCGATCTCGCGCGTCGTCACCGTGCCGCACACCGCAAACCCCGCCGACATGCCCTTCGCCCAGGTGACGATGTCGGGCACCACGCCGTAGTGCTCGAACCCCCACATCGTGCCGGTCTTGGCCGGCGCGAGCTGTGCCTCGTCGAAGATCAGCAGTGCGCCCCAGCGGTCCGCGATCTCGCGCAAGCCCCGCATCCAGCGCTTCGACGGCACGATCATGCCACCGGCCACCATCATCGGCTCGACGAGGATGCCGCCGACCTCCTGGCTCGTGGTGTGCTCGATCATCTCGGCGGTGAGCTGGAGGCTGATCTCGTCCCAGGCGTCCGCGTCGCGGACCGGCGCGCGGTAGTAGAAGGGGGGGACGATGCAGTTGGTCACCGCCGGCAGACTCAGCGGGCCGAGCCCGCGCTTGCGCGCCCCGCCCACCGACGTCGCCGATTCGGCGGCGAGCGAGCCCCCGTGCAGGCCCCGGACCACGGTGCAGATGTCGAAGCCGCCGGTGACGCCGAGCGCCATGCGCATGGCGATCTCGTTCGCTTCCGATCCGGTGACCGCGTAGTTCGTGACCTCCAGGCCGTCCGGCAGGGTGGAGGCGACCAGCTCGGCGAGCTCGATGGCCCACGGGTTGGTGAACCACGAGGACTGGTGAACGAAGTGCTCCGCCTGCTCGCGGATGGTCTCGACGAGCTCGGGGTGCGCATGGCCGAGCACGAGGCACATCATGCCCGCGTTGCAGTCGTAGTACTCGTTGCCGTCGACGTCGACGAGCTTCGCGCCCCGTCCGCCGCTGAACACGATGCGCGGCTCGTAGCGCCAGCCGATGACGGACTCCTCGTCGCGCGCGGCGAGGTCGAGGTGCCGGTTGGAGAACGCGAGAGGCTCGATTGGGGGTCTGTTCACGCGCGCCTCCTCGGTTCGGGTGGCTGACGATGGTCAGGTTGCAAGTGCGGAATCGGCGGGCGTCCGGACATGAAAGGCCGGCCGGCGATGCCGGGAGTTCCGCAGGTCGGATAAGCCAAGGGCGTAATCCGACATCCAACCCACGCGCCAGGCGATGCCCCGTGTCGGATTACGCTTCGCCAATCCGACCTGCGAGCCTGTGGAGCCCCGATTCGGCCGGCAGCCACAATCGGCACTTCCGCGGTGATTCCCTGGCAACTACCACGTTAACCGATCACCAATGCCGCACCGCGTCAGATGCTCAGGTCGAGCAGGTTGTAGTCGCGCAGCCCCGCCTTCGCCTGCGCGTCCCACACGTGGCGCTCTCCCGAGGCCGCGAAGGGCTGGTACACGAAGGGCGTCTCCTCGGGGAACCGCTGGCGCCTCGCGTCGATGGCGTAGCCGATCAGCCGCGAGCGCTTGCGTATGCGCTCCTCGGCGTAGACGGCGGGCGCATTGTGGATGCCGCCCCCCGCCACCCCGAGCACCGACCGGCGGCGGTGGAAGCCGAAGTTGACCGTCACCCGCCAGTGCGGGCTCGTGTTCGCGAACGAGCCGTGCAGCACCTGGCGGTTGGTCATCGCCACGTCGCCGGGCTTGCACACGATGGGCACCGCGTCGGGCAGGCGCTCGGAGCCCGCGGCGGCGATCATCGCCGGGATGTCCACCTTGCCCTGCCGGTGGGTGCCGGGAACGATCCACACGCCGTTGGCAGGGGTGCTGCCGTAGAGCTGGGCCATGAAGTTGAAGCCGTGGCTGCCCTCGTCCCACTCCGGGCTGTCCCAGTGGGTGACGCCGTCCTGGTGCCAGGCGACCGAGGCGCCCCGGCCGGGCTCCTTGATGAACAGCGCCTCGTTGAACGGCACGAAGTCCTCGCCGTTGACCGCGGCCGCGACCGCCAGCAGCTTCGGATGACCGTAGACCCGAAGCGCCGCGTCGGAGAACTGGAGCGAGCCGAGGATGAGGTAGACGACCTCCGCCGGGGCGTCGGGGGCGGGTATCGGCTCGGTCATCTTCACCGGATGCCGGCTGTTGGCCTGGCCGGTGGCGCCGAACGGGTCCCCCAGCGGCTTCGACCAGAACAGCGTCGGCGCTTCGCAGCCAACGCCCAGTGCGGGCCGGCCCCGGGCATCCACCGGCGACCCCTTCCCGACCGGCAGGCGTTCCAGGATGTCGTGCAGATCCGCCTCGATGTCGGTCAGCTCGTCCGAGCCGAGCACGTCCTCGAAGACGTAGAAGCCGCAGCGCGAGAACGCGGCGAGGATGTCGGGGTCCAGCGAGCCGTCCGCATCGAATCGGATCGGGCCGCGGTTGCCGAGCTCCATCGCCCGTTCCCCGCCTTCGCGCAGGTACGCCTGCATCGCCGTCTCGTGGGGGCCGTAGTCGACGGCGGCCGCGGTGCTCGTTCGGTTCATGGTCGTCAGCTCACGGTTCCTGACCCGCGCGGGATGTTAGCGCGTATCCCGGCTGGGCAGCACCCGCATGCCGCGCGGGACTGCACTGGCTCGATGATCCGGGTACCGTGTGTTACGTTGTATTGTCGATGTCACACACCGGAGCCGACCATGCCCGATGCCACGTTCACCTTTCGCCTTGATGATGGGTTGAAGACGGAGTTTGCCGAAGTCGCCAAGGCTCAGGAGCGGACGGCGGCCCAGTTGCTGAGGGTACTCATGCGCGCTGAAGTCGGTCGTCAGCGCGAGATGGCAGAGCATGACATCTGGTTTCGCGCCGAGGTCAGGCAATCGCTCCGGGAAGCCGACGATCCGAACCTGGCACGCATACCGCATGAGGAGGTGCGTGCGACTCTGCGTCGAGAGCGGGCCCGCCCGGGGGCCCGGCCGGACGACGAGCCGTCGTGAACATCGAATGGCTCCCGTCAGCCGCAAGGACGCTCGAAAGCCAGCTTTCCTACATTGCCGATCGCAACCCACGGGCGGCGGTCGATTTGGGTGCCGCAATCGAAGCCGCGGTTTCCCGCCTTGCCGATTTTCCGGAGAGTGCGAGGCCGGGCCGCGTGCCGGGAACCCGGGAGTTGGTGGTGCTCGCAACCCCGTTCGTCGTGGTGTATCGGATCGAAGTGACGGGCGTTGTGATTCTGCGAGTCCTGCACGGTGCCCAGAAATGGCCTCCCGACTGACATTCCGGCGCTTTCGATCGGCGACGAGGTCACTGGTACCCGCTACCGCAACGCCGGCAGCACCTCGCGGGCGGCGAGGCGGATTGCCCCTTCCACGACCTCGCGCGGAGTGCCGGGCCAGCCGAATCGCAGCGATGCGTGGGTAACGCCCAGATTGGCGAAGCGCTGAAGGTCGGTGGTCACGTCGTCCGGGCTGCCGACGACGAAGCGACCGGCGGCCAGGTCCTCGAACCGAGCGGTGAAGTCCTCTTCGCCTGGCAGCGCCTTGTCCTGCCCCCATGCCGCGTAGGCCCTGTACTTCCCCTCCAGGTACGGGCGGGCGGTGGCGACGGCCTGCTCGCGCGTGGGCGCGACGAACGTCTCGCGCGACATCGGGAGCGTGTCGGCGGGCTGATGACCGTGCTCGGCGCGCACCGTGCGGTAGAGCTCGACCTGCCGTGCCAGCGTCTCGAACGGAGCGTGGGGATTGAGGTACCAGGTCTCGCCGTGGCGGGCGATGCGCCGCACCATGCCGTCGCCGTTCGCCGCGATCCAGATGGGCGGATGCGGTCGCTGCACCGGGAGCACGCCGATTCGCGCGCGGGTCACCTTGGTGAAGCGTCCGTCGAATGTCACCTCGCTCCCCGTCCAGAGCAGCCGCGCGAGGCGCAGGGTCTCGAACATCCGCGCGATGCGGTCCTCGCGGGTGACGCCGAACGCCTCGTACTCCTCGTCGCGGTAGCCGAGCGCGGCGTTGACGATGACGTGTCCGTTCGTGACCACGTCCAGCGTGGCGACGTCCTCGGCCATCTGCACCGGGTTCTGGAGCGGGATGAGCACGGTCGAGAGCAGGTCCATGTCGCCGGTCTCGGCGCCGATGCGGGCGAGCGAGACCAGCGGCTGCAGCATCTGGAAGGGGTGCGACAGGTAGTGCTGGCCCGCGTAGACGTAGTCGAAACCCAGGTCGCGGGCGACGCGAACGAGGTGCAGCACGTCGGCGAACCGCTGCACCATGTCCCCGTCGCGCGAGTGCTGGAGGAGGCCGGAGAGGGAGAGTCCGAATTTCATGTGGTGGTTTCGAATCCGTGTCGGAGGGCAGCGCGTATCACCGCAAGGTACCAGACCGCCTGCCACCGGGTCCCTGGGAGCGCGGGCGTCCCGCCCGCCCTGGCCGGAGGCCGGAAATTTACAACCGGCCGCGGGCCCACACGTGTCCATGCGGGCGGGACGCCCGCGCTCCCAGGGGCGCGTCGCGCGGTGCCTGGTCGATTCGAGTGACGACGACGCCTGCGGGATGCGGGCGCGCGTGCGGGATCGAACAGATTCCTCTGAACGAGGGCCTGCGTCAGGTCCCTCTGAACGAGGGTTTGCGTCCGGTCCCCCTCTGAACGAGGGCTTGCGTCAGGTCCCTCTGAACGAGGGCTTGCGCTTGGCGTAGAACGACTCCACCCCTTCGCGAAAGTCGTCCGAGGAGCGCAGCCGGCCGTAGGCCTGTCCCTCCAGCTCGATGGCGACGTGCAGCGGCGCGTTTTGGGCCGCGTTCAGCACGCCCTTCAGCGTGCGCTGGGCCAGCGGCGAGAAGCCGCGCAGCTCGTCGACGAAGGCGCCGGTCGTCGCTTCGAGCTCCGCGTCGGGCACGCAGTCGATGGCGATGCCCCACTCGTGCGCCTGCCGGGCCGGAATGCGGCGCGAGCGCATCGCGACGTCCTTGGTGCGGGCGATCCCGATCATCCGCACCAGCCGGGCCGAGCCGCCGGAGCCCGGGATCATGCCGATGCGCTGCTCGGGCAGCGCGAGCTCGGCGGTCTCGGAGACGATGCGGAAATCGCAGGCGAGCGAGAGCTCGAACCCCACCCCGAAGCAGAATCCCCGGATCGCGGCCACCACCGGCTTGTCGCAGCGCTCCGGCGCGGCCACGTTCCAGGCGAGCTGCGAGACCCGCTCCGGGGTGCTGTCGAGGAATCCGCGGATGTCGCCGCCGCTCGAGAAGTGCTTCCCCTCGCCGCGCAGCACGACGACCCGCACCCCGGGGTCGCGGTCGAGTGCCTCGAACATCGCGCGGAGCTGGTCGCGCTCGCGCATCGTCACCACGTTGAGCGGCGGGCGGTCGAGCACGATGTCCGCGCGCTCGCGGTCGTGGTCGACCTCGACGCGGAAACCGTCGAGATCGCGGGGGAGTTCCGGGACGTCGGAATCCGGTGGTCGGCTCAAGGGAAGCTTCGGAACGCTTGCCCGCTACTTGACGCGGGCGTGGGGGAGATTGGGACTGGCGGGATCCACCGTCAGCCTTCTGCGGCCCGGCTCGACAACCAGGTCCATGTCTTCCATCGGAACGACGCCGAGCAACACTTCATCGCCGAGCACGAGCGCTCCCACGTAGCAGAACCGGTTTCCGAACGCGAGCTTGATCGGGCCGACGTACGGGACGCTCGCCCGCCGACCGTCCGCGACGGTGACCTCCCTCATGGAATCGGTTTCGAGGTCGAGCTGGATGGCAATGTGCTCGGGGATGCACAGCATGAGCGCGCCGGTATCCACCAGCGCCTTCACGGCGAACGGGGAGAGGTCTCCTCGTCGTGGATTGCTCAACTCGACATCTGCGAAGACGTGTCCCATCGGCCGCCTGGTCTGCCCGCCAATCCACGAATCGCTCCGATACTGACAGGATACGACATGTTCGGGAAGACGCGCGATCGCGCACCGCGCCGCCCGGCCTGCGCTACTCCGCATTCGTGATCGGTGAACGAGTTGACGAGGAGAATGGGTCCGAAAACCCATGGATTCCCGCCTTCGTGGGAATGACGCCATCGACCGCGCTGTGGTTGCGGCAACTACCGGCATTCCCGCGCAAGCGGGAATCCATACGACCTTGACCGAACACGAATGCGCTACTCCGGCTCGTACTCGCCCGCGAGCAGCAGCCGGCGCAGGATTTTCCCCACCGGCGATTTCGGGATCGAGCGCACGAATACGTACGCCCGGGGGCGCTTGAAGTCTGCCAGCTCCGACGCCCTGCAGTACGCGTCGAGCGTCTCCGCGTCGACGTCGCCGCGGCGGGGGACGAAGGCGGGGATGGGCTGCGCCGGCGCCGGGGGGGGTGAGGAGGGCGGTGGTGCGCGGGCCGAGCCGCTCGTCGGGGAGTCCCGCCACCGCGACCTCGGCGACGCCCGGATGGAGCGAGAGAATGCTCTCGATCTCCACCGGCATCACGTTCTCGCCGCCGGAGATCATCATGTCGTCGACCCGTCCGGTGACAAAGAGGTCGCCGTCGTCGTCGAAGTACCCGATGTCGCCGGTGAAGTACCAGCCGGCGTGGAGCGCCTTCGCGTCGGCGTCGGGGCGGCGCCAGTAGCCGGTGAACGCTTCGTCGGTGTCGAGCGAGGCGATGATCTCGCCTTCCTCGTTCGGCGGCATGACCGCGTCCGGGTCCGCCGCACCGATACGCACCACCCGGATGCGCTGGTTGATGCCGGCCTTGCCGGCCGATCCCGGCTTGGCGGGGGCGTCCGGACAGACCGTGAACGTGTAGATCTCCGACGACCCGTAGTGGTTGACGAAGAGCTCCGGGCGGAACGCATCGGCGAGCCGGCGGAGCAGGCCGTCGGTCATCGGCGCGCCCGCAAAACCGAGCTTGCGCACGCTGGACACGTCCGCCGCCTCGAACGCGGAGTCGGCGAGGAGGTCGTGGTAGAGCGTCGGCACGAGGTAGAGGTTGGTGACCCGGTGGCGCTCGATCAATTCCAGGGCACCGGAGGTCTCGAACCGCGGCTGGCAGACGAACCCGCCCGAGACGAGCGCCATCGAGAGCAGCGAGCGCACGCCCATGGTGTGGTAGAGCGGCATCACCCCTAGAGTGCGCTCGCCGTAGCCGTAGCGGTTCTGCGCGACGTGCGCGACGGCCGACGCGCGCTCGGCCGCGTGGGTTCGCGGTACCCCCTTCGGGCGCCCCGTGGTGCCGGAGGTGTAGAGCATGACCGAGACGTCTTCCGGACTCGCCCTCGGTACCGCGTCCGCGGGGGCGCCGCCCGCGAGGTCGTCGAACCCGACGCTGCCGCCGCCTGCGCCTCCCACCGCGATTCGCGGGAGGTCGCGGGCATGCGAAGCATTCGTCACCGCGTCGGCCGACACCGGCTCGAAGCACACCGCCCGCGCGCAGGCGTCTTCGAGCACGTAGTCCAGCTCCTCCGGCTTTGCGCGCCAGTTCACCGGCGTGATCGCCACCCCCGCGATCTGGCAGGCCCAGTGCAGGGTCGCGGCCTCCAGGCGGTTCTGGAGGATGGTGACGAGACGATCGCCGGGACGCAGCCCGAGCGCATCGAGGCCGGACACCGCCTGCAGCGTACGTTCCAGCCACGCGGCCCAGGTGAGTGTCGTGTCGCCGTCGATGATCGCGGCGGCGGAGGGCTCGCGTTCGACGACGTAGAGCAGGGTGCGGCCGAGGTCGAGCATCCCGGTCCTCTCAGTCGTCGCGTGCGGCCGCGGACCGCCGCGCCACGTCGAGCACTGCGTCGACGATGGTGGAGTAGCCCGTGCACCGGCACAGGTGCCCGCCGAGGACCTCGCGGACGCGGCCTTCGTCGGGCGCGGGCTCGCGCTCCAGCAGATCGGTGAACGACATCAGGATCCCCGGGGTGCAGTAGCCGCACTGGAGCGCGTGGTGGCGCCGGAACGCGCTCTGAAGCTCGCTGAGCGACTCGCCGTCGCTCAGACCCTCGACGGTCTCGACGGCGCAGCCGTCGGCCTGGACGGCGAACATGAGACAGGCGCGGGCGAGCTCGCCGTCGACCCGCACCGTGCACGCCCCGCAGATTCCGTGCTCGCAGCCGACGTGGACACCGGTGGCGCCGAGCTCGTGGCGGAGGAAGTCCGAGAGCAGGAGCCGCGGCTCGGCGTCGCCTTCGGCGTGCCGGCCGTTCAGGGTGACCGTGACCCGGTGCCGGGTGTTCGCGCTCAGTCTCGGCATTGCATCGCCGCCTCCACCGTCTGCCGTCCCAGGATGCGCACGAGATCGCGCCGATACCGCGCGCTCGCGTGGTGATCGTCGTCGAACGGAAGGGACCAGGCCAGGGCGTTCAGCTCGTCGGCGAGGGCGTCGCCGTCCAGCGCGGGAAGGTCAGTGACATGCGGCCGATCGGAACAGCCCCCGATTCCCACCCGAAGCCGGGTCGCGTTCGCGATCGCCGCGACCGCCACGATGGCGAAGTCGCCGTGTCGGATGCCGAATTCGGTGAATGCGCACCCCTCGCCGGGCGCGCGGAGCGGAAAACGCACTGCCGCGATCATCTCGTCCGGCTCGCATGCGGTGGTCAGCACGTCCTGTTGAAAGTCCGCGGCCCCCATCCTGCGGGTCCCGCGAGCAGACCGCAGCACCACCTCGCCGCCCAGCGCCGCGAGGCACAGCGGAAGCTCGGAGCTCGGGTCCGCGTGCGCGATGGAACCGCACACCGTTCCGCGGGCGCGGGTCTGGTAGTGCCCGACGAAGGGCAGGGCTCGGGCGACGAGCGGGAGATGCGCGTCCAGTCCGTCGAAGCGCTGGACCGCGGACTGGGTGACCGCCGCGCCGATCTCGACGACCTCGTCGGTGTGCGTGATCGTCGCAAGCTCCGGCACCCGCGAGATGTCGACGACTACTTCCGGTGCCACCAGCCGCATGTTGAGCATCGCCACCAGGCTCTGGCCGCCTGCGAGCACCCGGGCATCGTCGCCGTGCTCGGCCAGCGCTTCAACCGCTTCCTCCGCCGATTCGGCCCGAACGTAGTCGAAGCGGGGTGGCTTCATGGGTTGATCCTTCGACGTTGAGGAGTTCCGGCCTGCGGTTGCACTTGTGCCTCGTGGGTCCCGGGCGAATGCCCGCTAGCGTCGGACGTCGCCCCGTTCGCGCGCCACCGCCCGGTGGCCGATGTCGCGCCGATGCCAGGCGCCGTTCCATCCCACGGTCCCGACGCGCGCGAGGGCGCGGCGCTGCGCCTCGCACACGCCGTCCCCGAGCCCGCATACGCACAGGACCCGTCCTCCCGAGGTCACGACGCGGTCGCCGTCGACGGTCGTGCCGGCATGGAAGACCTTCGTGTCGGGCTGATCGTCGTCGAGTCCGGCGACCGGGTGTCCCTTGTCGTAACTTCCGGGATAGCCGGCCGCCGCCATCACGACCCCGAGCGCGGCGCGAGCGTCCCACTCGGGGCGTGCGCGGGCGAGGTCGCCGTCGAGCGCCGCGTGGACGAGGTCGAGGAGGTCGGAGCGAAGGCGGAGCAGGACGGGCTGGGTTTCCGGGTCCCCGAGGCGGCAGTTGAATTCGATCACCCGGGGTGCGTCGGCGTCGTCGATCATGAGGCCCGCGTAGAGGAACCCGGTATACGGCGTCCCGGCGGCCACGAGCCCTTCCACCGTGGGCCGGACGATCTCGCGCATGATGCGTTCGTGCACCGCCGCGTCCACCACCGGCGCCGGCGAGTACGCACCCATCCCGCCGGTGTTCGGCCCCGTGTCGCCCTCTCCCGCCGCCTTGTGGTCCTGGGACGATGCGAGCGGCACCGCCTCTCCACCGCCCACCACGCAGATGAAGCTCGCTTCCTCTCCGGCGAGAAACTCCTCGATCACAATCCGGCGCCCGGCATCCCCGAACGCACGGCCGGAGAGCATGTCGTCCACGGCTGCGAGGGCCTCGGCTTCCGACTGCGCGACGACGACACCCTTGCCCGCCGCGAGTCCGTCGGCCTTGATCACGATCGGCGCGCCCTGCGCGCGCACGTAGGCGGACGCGTCGGCCGGATCGGTGAACTCGGCGTGGCGCGCGGTCGGAATGCCGTGGGCGGCCAGGAACGCCTTGGTGAACGCCTTGGAGCCTTCCAGCCTCGCGGCCGCGGCGCTCGGACCGAAGATGCGGAGCCCTTCCGCCTGGAACCGATCGGTGATTCCGGCCACCAGCGGCGCTTCCGGCCCCACGACGGTGAGATCGACGGAGCGCTCGCCGGCGAGCGCGACCAACCCCTCGATGTCCTCCGCCCCCACGGCGACATTCTCGACTCCGGGCTCGCGCGCGGTGCCCGCGTTGCCGGGCGCCACCAGCACCCGCGCCACCCGCTCGCTCTGC
>MKWU01005312.1_pt1 | contig 14146 bp, 23 predicted proteins | sample 809101 | NCBI WGS metagenome assembly MKWU01 (sample SAMN05860141, study PRJNA318959) | sponge metagenome | host: Aplysina aerophoba | place: Slovenia: Piran, Adriatic Sea, Gulf of Piran | collected 2013-05-07 | reverse complement strand
GACACGACGACGGCCAGCGGAAAGTTGGTCTTCGCGCTCTTCGCGGCTTTGGCGGAATTCGAACGAGAGCTGATCCGGGAACGGACCCGCGCTGGATTGGCCTCTGCACGAGCCAGGGGCAGGAAGGGAGGGCGCCCTCACGCGCTGTCGAAAGCGCAGGTGCGGCTAGCTCAGGCAGCCATGGCGCAGCGCGACACGAAGGTCAGCGAGCTATGCCTGCAGCTAGGCGTAACCAAGGCGACGATCTACCGCTACGTAGCGCCCGATGGTTCCTTGAGAAACCGAGGGCGACAGGTCCTGGCTCGCTAGGCGGTCCCAACAGCGGCCCTTAACGTGCGATTTTGCCCCGTTACTGTCGGAACCCCTTGCTCGACGGTTCATTGGTAAGTCTCCGATGAGCGGCTAGCTAGCCAACGGTAGTGAACCTAGTCCGGCAGAAGGTGATCAGGGCGACGGGGGGAGGGCGAGTTTTTTACGACGGGGGGCGGCGGGAGGCAGAATGCCGCGTCAGAGGTGGTATGGTTGGGGCCGTCCCCCGCCCCGGAAGCGGATCTGATGAGCGAAGACGAACACCTCGAGCTGCTCGAGAAACTCCGCTACAAGATGATCGACGTGCTCGATAGCGGCCGTGGCTGTTGGGTCGCGGCCATCGTCTTCCTCGCCGCCTGGAGCTCGCTGGCGGTGTGGTTGTTGCTGTGGGGCATCCTGCTCAGCTGGATCCCCGCAGCGGTCCTGGCGTTCTCCATCGGCTACGTTTGTCGCTGATCGGAAACTGCCCCCGACCGCCATTTTCCCAGGTAGTTTGGGTCCACCCGAAGGCTGAAAACGCCTCTACGGGGCTCGAAGGGGGAATTTTTTACGGCGGCGGACGAGCCCGAGAAGGTATTTTTAGCCAGAGCGCGACCAGGAGAGCGCGCACGTTCGGAGGAGACGTCCATGAGTTCTGCAGCAACGATGAGAATCAGTGCCCTGACCGTCCTGCTGGCCTTGCCGGCCAGCGCCTGGGCGATGCAGCTGCCGACGGCCAAGAAAGTTTACTTAGACCCGCAAGCTCTTCCCCCGAGGTGCTGTCACCCACACAAGAGACTGTTCTGTTCGTGATGTATGGCATATTCTTCCACGTGTTCTACTCGCTGAGCACACGCGCGACCGCCTCAGGGTCGCGGTCAATGACGGTCAGCAGGACGCGGGCGGCGCGATCGGGGACACGGCGCCCCTGTTCCCAATCCTGCACGGCACGCGCGTCGAGACCGAATCGTTCAGCGAACTTTCGGCGGCTCAACTTCATACGCTTTCGAAGCGCAAGAATACGCTCTGCGGTGGGGTCGTCGATAATGCGACACGGTAATTCCACTTCGCCGCGCACATGGGCAAGAACCTCGCCCAAAGCTGCCTCTACCTGCCGACCCACCTGGGTTCGTTCCGTCGTCATCGTCTTGCCTCCTCTTTCTTGATCGCAGCCACCAGCCGCGACAAGGTTTTACTGTCTGCTGGAGACAGGTCGTCACGGTCGGCCTTCGCATAGACAGTCAACATGTAGATTGCCTCCGGCCCCGCATGATGGAAGTAAATCGCCCGAATTCCACCTTACTTACCCCGTCCCGATCCTGCCCAACGTAACTTGCGAACACCTCCCGTTCCCCGGAGCAAAGGCGCTCTGTTCGGATCAACAACAATCGCCGCCTCCATTTTCTGGCGATTCGCTTCCGACATGAGCTTGCGAACAGCACGCTCGTAGGTTCTGGTAGCGAAAACTCGCACAGGTCTTGATTATGCGGCAATGCCGCATGGTCAAGCAAGAGTAGTCTCTCTCTGGTGCAGCACAGTGTGGCAAAAGACGCCCAGAGCCCCGTGAAATGACACCGCCCACGGCGGCGGCCGTCCGGAGGCGCAGGCCGTTGCCCGAGGTGCGTCGCGGCGACAAGGCAATCGATATCGAGCGGCTGCGGCGGGGGAAGGGTCGCGATGAGGAGACCTGCGCCGACCGGCACGACGAGTGCGATTCCCCAGGTGTTCAGGTTTCCCGAAGCGCTGAAAACGCCTTGTAGGTCTTCCCGGTGCGCGGGGTTGGTTTTGGCAGCTCGGGCTGCCCAAGTACACAGGCCGGCACTGCCGGCTCCGGGTGTGCGTTGTCCGCGCCTAGTGCCACACTAGTATGGTTCTGGTATGGTACCATAACCTCAATGGTTGTTCTGATCGGAGGAGAGAAGGGTGGAACCGGAAAGTCCACGATAGCCACTAATCTGGCGGCTTATCTGGCCGCCCGCAACGACGATGTGGTTCTTCTGGATGCTGATGCCCAAGCCACCGCTTCTCGGTGGGTTGAGCGCCGCAATAACTCCCATCCTGAGCTTCCCAAAGTTCACTGTGTTCAGAAGACTGGAGATATTTTCGAAACCATCCGGGACCTGTCTACTCGCTATCAGCAAGTGATCATTGATGCTGGCGGTCGTGACTCCGAGGAACTCCGATCGGCGATGGTTGCTGCCCAAAAGCTCTACACCCCGCTAAAGGCTTCCCAACCAGACCTTGAGACCACCATGAACATCAATCAACTCGTGAGACTTGCTTGTGGCCTCAACCCCAGTCTCAAGGCCTACGCAGTCATTTCCATGGCCCCGACCCATCCCGCCATCACCGAGACTCAAGAGGCCTTCGAACTCCTTAAGGAGCTTCCTGAGATCAAGCTCTCTAGAGTTTTTATCCGAAATCGTAAGATTTTCCGGGATGCCATGGTGGAAGGCAAAGGGGTGATCGAGTGCAAGAACAGAAAAGCCAAGGCCGAGATCGAACTCTTGGCTGGGGAGATCTACGATGGCTGAACGGCAAAGATTCCATCTGCCCAAGGAGAACAAGGTGCCAGCGGTTGCCCCAGAAAAGATCGCGGCGTTTGTTCAAGGAACCCTCCACAAAGGGGATCCTAAGGTTTCCTGGGACGGCCTGGACCCAAAAGCCAAGCCGACAAGTGGTATCAACCTAAGATTGAACGAGTACCAGATTGCGTTGCTGCGCTTCGTAGCGAAGCACGAGGATCGAAGTCAACAGCAGGTAATCAAGCGTATGTTGATTCCGGACCTGGAAGCTAGGGCGCGAGAGATAGTGAACGCCCAAACTCCCGAGTGAGATGAGGATCTCATCATTGTATCGTACTGGTGTGGTACCACTTATAGGGGCAAGCTGAGCCGTGCACAAGAGGCGGATTGATACCCATCCGGGGAGTTTTCAGCGTCCTGGACGGGCCGGTGAAAGAACTCCGCGAAGCCTCCGCCCCAGGCGTTGCTTCACTTCACCTAGGCTGATCAGGTGAACCAGCTTGTTGCAGCAAGCGAGGAAGACCTCGATCTGGGCTTCAGTATCCCCGCCTGTGCGGCCGGAGGGGAAACCGAGACTCGGCATGGCACGTTCGATCCTATCTGCAGATGATGTTGGACCGTGCTAACGAGCGTGGGGCTTCTTTTTCGCCTTCGGCCTCAGCCGGTTAGACCGACAGACACTTGCGTTGACTTCATATGCATCATTGATGCAGAATGATGCATATGAGAACAACGTTAAATGTCGATGACACCTTGATTGAGAAGGCGGCTAAGCTGACTGGCACCACTGAAAAAACTAAGCTGGTCCGGCGAGGGTTGGAGGCGCTGATTGCTCTGGAGAGCGCCCGGCGTCTGGCGGTATTGGGCGGCACTGAGAAGAAGCTCCGACCGATTCCTCGGCGAGAGCAGCCCCCGGCATGATCACGCTGGTCGATACCTCAGTGTGGATCGACCACCTGAGGAAGGGAAACCCTCAACTTGCCACACTGCTCGATGAAGGCGCTGTCTGTTGCCATCGCTTCGTGATCGGCGAGTTAGCCTGCGGTACGCTTCGCAATCGCGATGAGCTGTTGGGTCTATTACAGGCTTTGCCAGAGGCACAGCTTGCTGAACATGAGGAAGTCCTGAACTTCATCATCGAACGGAAACTCGCGGGGCGCGGTCTAGGATGGATCGACATGCATTTGCTTGCTTCCGCACTACTCGAAAACTGCAAAATGTGGACGTTCGATAAAGCACTCCGAGCAGCAGTCACGGAACTGGAACTCGACCCGAATTGAATGCCCGCGAATACCTGGCGCCACCCGACGGCGGCCACTGTTGCTTGTCTGAGGAGCATGGGAGAATAAGCCGTGCAGCGTAAGGACGGGTTGGTTCCCATCGGGGAAGCCTTCTCCGGCTTGGACGGGCCGGTGAAGGCGCTCCGCGAAGCCACGCCCCAGGCATTGCACCATTTCACCCGCTCCGATCAGGTGAACCGGCTTGTCGAGGCCAGCGAAGCGGACCCGGAAATGGGCTTCATGGCACGATTGATGGCGCTGTGCTCGTTGCCCCGCACCGACCCCGGCAACCGTCATCAGTACAAGCGCGTCAACGGCCCCTACACGCTCTATATGACCGTCATCGGCGATAACAAGCTCCCCTTCGGCAACCTGCCACGCCTGTTGCTGGCCTGGGTGTGCACCGAAGCGGTACGGACCCAAAGCCGCGAACTGGTTCTTGGCCGCTCGCTTTCCGCGTTCATGCGTACCTTGGGGATGGGCAGCGACAGCGGTGGGAGCCGGGGGGAATTAACACGGCTTCGCAACCAGATGAAGCGGCTCTTCCGTTGCACCGTCTCGCTATGCTACGAGGATGAGCGAGGGGACTCTAGCGTGAGTTCATTTATTGCCGACCGTACCGAGTTCTGGTGGAACGAGCGCAAGCCCGACGAGCCAGTCTTGTGGGAGAGCAAGATCGAACTGGGCGAGAAGTTTTACAACGAGATCATCAACCACGCGGTGCCACTCGACATGAACACCCTCAAGGCCATGAAACGGTCCTCACTAGGCCTCGATCTATACCTCTGGACGGTTTACCGGACCTTCACGCTTCGCGCGCCGCTACGCCTCTCCTGGCGGCAGTTGTACCGCCAGTTCGGAGCGGAGCCGGAGCGCGCAAAAAACAACCACACTGTTCAAAAGTTCCGACTCAAGGCACTCCGGGAGTTGAAGAAGATCAAGTTGGTATGGCCGGGGCTGAACTACGAGACGCGGCGAGGGGTATTTATCCTCTTGCCCTCAACACCCGCCATCGTTCCGACAAAACAGCTTTCGCTCGTGAGATAGCATGAGAAACATTTCTGTGTTTATGGCCTTTGCACTGATTTGTTGGATGGATTCGAGCGGGTCGCAACGCGACCCCGACTTCGGGCATGCGGACCGGGAGACGGTTCGGCTACAGCCGCGTCACTTTGTCGGAGTTCCGGAACTTGTCAAAGCCACCCTCAGCCAACTAGGGTGCCGGATTCCGCAACCCTGGGGCACCAACGAGAAGCCATGCAATCTGATCCGAGGCGAGTTCATGGAAACCGGGCGGGCGCAGTGGGCCGCGCTCTGCTCTCGAAATCGGTCCTCAGCGATCATTGTGATCGATGAAAACGGTCGAGTGCGTGCCGAACTCGCATCGGTCTCGGACAGGGATTACTTACAGGGTATTGGGAACGGAAAGATCGGCTATTCGCGTGAGTTGGCCCCAGTCGGGGCTGATTACATCCTGTCCCACTACCAAGCCTATGGCGGCCCGAAGCCTCCTCCGATCGATCATCAGGGCATCAATGATGCCTTTCTTGAGAAGGCCTCCATCGTGCACTACTTCCATGAAGGAAAATGGCTGCAGTTGACTGGTGCGGACTGAGTCCGTGAGAGTCCAATGAATCCCTGCTCGCGTTCGACAAGACACCCCTTTCCACCCGCCCTAAATTACCCTCTGGCAGCCCACCAAACGCCGCCGAGCCCTCCAGTTGTCTGAGCCACTAAAACAAGCTCCTGGGCTCCTCTGTGGTTCCCTGCAGACTCATGCTCCGCAGAAAGTTTTCCACAGATCACTGTGATTTAGGGGAGTTTTCCACGCTGAAAAGGGGTACTTTCTTCCAGCAATCTCCGCTGAAAAGGGGTACTTTCCTCTCAGATTCTCCGCTGAAAAGGGGTACATATACAAGTAGTTAAACACAAGTAATACACCTACAAGTAGTAAGAACGACGACGACTGTGCAAAAGTCCCCTCTTCCAACACAACCCCCAGCCAGTACGCTCTCGGCTACGCCGAATCGCACCTGAAAAAGCCTCCTGTTAAGGTAGCACAGGTCTGCAATTTGAGTGCCACTTCCGCAGCGTAGAGCAGCCGTTGAAACCACACGGGACAGCGCCTAGCGGCGCTGGAGAACGGCCAAGCTGAAGGGCTTACAATTCAACCATGGCGGGCAGGGCAGGGAAGCGCTCCCACGAGGCTGGCAGGAAGGCCGAACCGCAAACTCTGCACCGCCAAGGTAGTTTCAGTTGAGAACAGCTGCGGGCCTGAGCAAGAGACGATGTGCGGCCAGATCACCCAGAAACCGTCTCCGGATCAGATTGGAAACCTGTACGGTGTGCAGGCAACGCCGCTGCCACTCAATCGGCCCCCTCGCTACAACGGCGCGCCCGGGCAGGACCTCACCGCCTGCCGGGTCGAGCAGCACGGCTCCCGCGCGATCGTCCGGCTGCGCTGGGGTTTGCTGCCCTCCTGGGCGCGCGTCGCCAGCATGGGTTCCCGCCTCATCAATACCCGCGCCGAGTCCGTCCACACCAAGCCGTCGTTCCGCGACGGCTTCCGTTTACGCCGTTGCCTGCTGCCCTGCTGGCCGCTCCCGCGGGCTGTCAGCGTCAGCCGGCGGGTCGATCTCGACAGAAGGATTTGATATGAGGCTCAGGTTCCCGATCGTAAGGATATGCATGAGCCTTGCCTTGATGGTTTCCCTGGCTTTGCCGGGGCTTCGCGCCGAGGAACCTCGGCAAGACTGGAGCCGGGTGCAGGCGTTGACGGCCGACCAGAAGATCGTCGTCAAGTTTTTCAAGGGAATGAGTCCCAAGGTGAAAGGCACTTACGTAGCAAGTGATGCCGGCAATCTCGTTGTCAAAAAGCAAAACGGCCAGGCGGTCACCATTCCCAAGGATCATATTCGAAAGGTCATACGGAAACGACGTCAACGCCACACCGTCTGGGTCAGTGCGGCTGCCGGGTTCGCAATCATGTCTATTTGGAGCGCTGTGGCCGGTGGATCAGATTTCACGGCTGAGTATATTTTAGTTTTCGGGGGAGCCGGCGCCGGACTCGGTGCTCTTATTGGTCTTGCTGCCAAAGCTGCGGGGGAAAATGAGATGGTCTATGAAGCCGAGAATCCGGACCCGGGAGCGTCCAGGACTCCGTGATCCCTCATCGATCGCTTCCGCAATTGAACCCCCGCCTCCCCGATCACGAGCTCGCCGGCGAAAAAGTCGCGCCAGGAGCCCGCAGGAGGCGTTTTCAGTGAGGGACTAGACCCTCAGCACGTCTGGAATTCGAGGGCGGCGGTCAATAGCAGCACTATTAACCCCGCAGCGCTCAGAGCGCCTGACGGTGCCGACATTACATCGCAGCGGCGCGCCAGGAGTGCCTGAATTGGAGAATCTCCCGGGCGGCATTCGTCAGCCGCCGCTTGGCGCCCGGCGTCAGCCGCATATCGCCGCTCCACCAATGCGTGCCGCGGATCACGATTTCGGTGATGTGCAGCTCTTCGCCGCGATGGGTGATCGTGACTCCCCCGGCATGCTCGATCGCCTTGAGACACTCCTGGCTCGATATCTCCGGAGGAAAGGCCCACGGCGGCTGCGGGGTCACTTTCTCGTCGATGATCCGGCGCGCCTCCTTGGTGAGCGCCACCTTCTCGGCGCGGCCCAGCTCGAGATCGCCGCACACCCAGTACTTCCCCCTTGCCTCGACAGGCCGATCGATGACAACCTGCCTGCCCTGCAGCTTCAGGGCAATCCCCGCCTGCCGGCGGCACCAGGCCCACTGCAGGGCGGTGCGGCATGCGCTGATTGATATCTCCGCCATCGTCCCTTCCAGCTTAGTCATTTCGAGGCCCGAGCCGGGCAGCTCAGAGGGCAGGGAAGACCCCCCACGGGACCCGGCAGCAAGGCCGCACTGCCCTGCCTGTACCATCGGGGCGGTTTCAGCGGGTAACGGCCGCGGGCCTGAGGAAGCGACGATGTGCGGCCGGATCGGTCCCTTGCGCCACAATTGACGTGCGGATCCGGCCAAGTCGGGCCTGGCCGAGGCCGCGGTGGGCGGTGTCGCGGTTTAGAATCAGAGCAAGGAGGCACTAGCGATGCAGATCACCTACCAGGAGTGCATCGGAGAGGACGGCGAGCCGCTGGCGGTACCCGTCATTCCGCCTACCGCCACGGTGGATGAGATGGAGGAGATCGTGGCCGCCGAGGGTGCGGCCGTCATGACCGACGAGCAGGCCGCTCGCCTCGAATATCACTTCTGCCAGGGGGTCACCGCCGATGGGATCGCACTCTGAGAGCACTAACAGCGGCGCGAGGATCGACGTGATTGCTGACCGCCTCGGTGCCAGGATCGACGGAATCATTCGCTACGAGAGGCAGACGCAATTGATGATCGGCTGCGCCGGCGTCTGCTTGGTGGCTTGGTGGCTTCGGCTCCTGCTGTGAGCACCTGAAGTCACCTGCGAACGTGCGGCCTGGCGCTCACCTGGTCGCGCGGATCCGCACGTCGACGCGCCGGCGCGGGCCGATCCAGACGTCACTTGCCGGCAAAGTGCCCGGCTCCGAATCTGGAGTGCTCTTTCTCGCGATCCGGAGCAAGAGAGCTTCGACCTGACACACCTGGTCGACGACATGCCGGCCTCGCGGCGATCGCCGCTCCTACGGTCTCCTGACGCGTCTTTTTTTACCGGCGCGGGCCCGAAATCCGAATCGAGGAGTTCGCCGGCGCCCCAGGCCGCAAGTGGACGCGGCGGGACCTGGCTACGCTCTCAAGCGCCGCCAGGGGAGGCGCAGCCGTGTGGGGGTGGCTGCCGGCAGCCGTGCGCCGCGATCCGCGAAGTGGAAGGCTTCCGAGTCACTGTACCCTTCGGCCTTGAGGGCGCGGTTGATGGCTACGAAGATCGTGCCGGCGAGATCGAGGTCTGTGGAGGTGATGATCATGGCTTCGCTGCCTTCACGGGTTTACGAATATCACGCCTGCGGACGACGACGCTCTTTGCCGAGCGTTCGACGACTTCGATGACGGTTGCCGTCCAAGACTCATTGGTCGAGGTGGCGGTGATGGTAATGTGGCGGCCGACGAGCTGGTCCGGCAGCTCTTCGACGTTGCCGGTAAAGATCGCCCCCCAGCTCAGATCAGGGAGCCGCTCAGGTTTCCAACCAGGGATGGGAGCGGGGAGGGGTGCAGGGAACTCGCGGTCGAGGGCCTCGGAGATGACGCGTCGCAGCCAGGCCGAGACATTGACATCGCGTTCGTCGCGCAGGCGATTGAGACGGGCGCGCAGTTGGGGTTCGACGCGGCACTGGATGTACTCGTACCGTTGCACTACATGACATGATATTACACTTTTTCAGCAGACGCCTCGCGCGCTGCGATTCCTTGTCATGGGGCAGCTCCGATCGCGAACTTTCTGCTACACTACCCCTATAAGGATTCTATATCAGTAGCCAGTTGTGTTTTCCTTACAGGAAAACTCTGGCCGGCGGGGCGATCCCCCGGACCCCCTGTTGCGATGGCGCGGCCCCGGCTGAGCGACGACGAGCGACGCACCCTGCAGGTGACGCTGTGGGTCAATCCCGTCGAGAGGCGCACCATCGAAGAGCGAGCGTCTGCGGCGGGGCTGTCGATCCCCGCCTACATCCGCCAGCGGGCCGTGCGCGATCACTTGCCGATTGCAAGACCGCTGCGTCTCGGCGCGGCGGAGTACCGCGAAGTGCGGCGCATCGGCGTGAACTTGAACCAGATTGCGCGGGCGCTGAACCGAGGGGAAGTGGCGCCGGCGAAGACCCCCCGCCTGCTGGAGCGCCTGGCCGGGATCCTCGAGCGGCTGATCGGAACGAGAGCAAGCTGATGATCGCCAAGGTCCACCCGTCGGGCAAGAGCTTTCGAGGCCTGGTGGAGTACTGCCTGGGCGAAGGCCATCTCGAGGACGACGAGCAAACGGGCGAGGAGCGCGCTCGCACGGCGGAACGGGTGGACTGGAGCGAGACGGTGAATCTGCCCACGGACGACCCCCGGAAGGCGGCGCGGATGATGGCCGCGACCGTGCAATACGGCGACGAGCTGAAGAAGCTGGCGGGAGTTCCCGCCGGCGGCCGCCCGCTCGAGAAGCCGGTGTGTCATCTCACGCTGTCGTGGAAGGAAGGGGAGCGGCCCGGACGGCAGACGATGCGAGAGGCGGCGCTGGAGAGCCTGGCGGCGCTGGATCTGGATCAGCGCGAAGCCCTGATCGTGGCTCACCGCGACCGCGAGTGCGCCCACGTGCATGTGATCGTGAACCGGGTATCGTCCGAGGACGGCCGGGCGGCGAAGCTCAGCAGGTCACATAGCGAGCTGTCGAAGTGGGCCGAGAAGTACGAGCGGCGGAGCGGCGACATCCAGTGCCAGCGGCGGGGGGGGGGCAACACCCCGCGGGCGGGAGGGGACGAGGGACACCACACCGGGGGCCGGCCCTGCCGCCCCCGCGACACCCAGTGCCAGCGGCGGGTGGAGCACAACCGCCTGCGTGCGGAAGGGCATCAGGTCTACGACACGGGGAGCCGTCATCGCGACGGCCGATACAAGCGGCAGCGAGCGGCGGAGCGTCACGGCCACCGCCACCGTCCCACCTCGCGCTTGGCGGAGCGGCACCGCCGCGAATGGCGCCGGCTCTATCAGCGGCAGCGCAAGGAGCTGAAAGGAGTGGAGCGCGGCGGGGAGAAGGAGAAGGGGAAGCTGCATCGCAAGGAACGCGTGACCCTGGCGGAGCGGCAGAGCAAGGAGGAGGCTCGCCTGGCTTCGGGCAAATGGAGCATGGACCGCGTGGCCGGAGGCGTCGCTTCGCGGTTGGGAACGGACCGCACCCAGGAGGAGCTGCGGAAGAAAGAGACGGCCTACGTCGTCAAGTATCGGGAGCCGCGGGCCGCTACGGACGCGAGCCCCCGGAAACGCCAGAAGCGAGAGACGGAGGCCCCCGTGCCACCCGGCGGGCGGGAGGAGCCATCACGCGGCCAGGTGGACCGCGCCCCCCCTGCCGAGTGGTACCAGTACCAGGAGCGCTGGCCCGATCACGCGGAGCAGGACCGCAAGCTGTTCGAGGCCCTGATCGAGCAGAACCACGAGCAGAGGCGGGAGTTTTCGGAGCACTTCATGCGGAACGCGGGCTATCAGAAATGGGACCAAAGCTGGCAGATGGAGCACGTCCAGCAGAAATCCCTGCCGGCAGAGCTTGCCCCGAAGGGGGAGCAGGCGCCCGACGCGGCGAAGGACGCGGGGAGCTACTACAAGGGCCTGCCGGAGAAGTATCAGAGGCAATGGGATGAATCGGGGATCGCCGATCAGATCAGGGACGTGACGCGACAAGCCGAGTCCTCGATCCGGGGTCGCTTGAGCGGCGATCGGGAACAGTACGTCGCCGACGCCGTACGGCGCCAGTGCGGAGCGCAGGCGCAGCGCTTCGATCAGGCGATGCGCTACGACCAGGCACAGCACCGCCCGATGCGGGAAGTACAGCAGCGCTGGAAGACGCTGCAGTATGAGCAGCAGCAGAAGTCGCGCGACAACTACGAGAGGGCGCTCCAGCAGCGCACACTCACGGTGGCGCGGTCCATCGGCAAGTTCGTGGCCGAGCAGGAGCAGGAGCAGACTCCACAGGGTGGAGGAGGAACGCAGCATGACCGTGACGTAGAATTGTTCGAACTCTGATCGATTCCTCCCTCAGCTCCGACAGGCTCTCCTCGATCTTCTTCGACTACTTCCTTAGAAAACTGCTGCTCCGCCTCCATTGCGGCTTGCCGCAGGCAGCCGGCTGCTTCGGTCATATACGACGCAAACGCGGCTGTCCAAGCCACCCGAAACGCAGGACCGGCAACCCCCAACTCTCGAGGTGTATCCTCAGTGCTCACGTCGTCTCGTTCCACCAAGTCCAAGTGCCATCGCAACCCGTTTTCGCTTGCAAACGGTGAATCGGGTTGTTTGCGGGAGGGGGCGAAATCCTACGCTAAGGGTCTCGGCCCTGGAGGTGAATCGGCAGCCGGCCAACGGTATTCTCCGGTCAAGATGATGTGTTCCCATCCAAGAGGCGAATCGTGCGCGATCAGCTTCCTGTGGTGGCCCTGCAAGGGAGAGTTCAGCGGTAATCTACGATCCGAGCAAGCGAACCAAATCGCTGCGCCCGACGCGTCGGCCGGCGCGCACGTCGGCCGTGAGCCAAACGCCGTTGGACAGCGCGGCGAGGGCGACGTATACCGCGTCGTACCCCGAGAGTCTCCACCGACCGGCGAAATCGGCCGCGAGCGCCAGCAGTTCGTGCCCGTTTCCGACGCGCGTCATGCCGAGCGCTTCGACAAGGGCTAAGGCCTCCTGCACTCTCGACGGACGGCTCTCAGGCAGGCGGCACAACACGGCCAGCAACTCGTTCATAAAGAGATCCGGAACCAAATAGGGTGCCGGGTCGCGCTCGATCTCTGTGAGTACCGAGCCGGCCTCCTCGACCAATGGTTCGTCGGTCACGAACCACTTGAGCGCGACCGAGGCATCGACAACGATCACGATCGCAAGTCTCGCAGCAAGTCGAGGGTCGTGCCCGCGGCCGGCGGCTCGAACTTGAGCTGTTTTAGCCGCGCGACGATGTCTCGCCGCCGTTGGTCGGCTTCCCGATCGACAAACCGTTCGCGGTAGTCCTTGAGACTGACGAGAGCCGCGGCCGGGGTTCGGCGGCGGCACACCACGATCGGCGCGCCGTCGCGCTCGAGCCGGTCGAGCACCTTGCCGAGGGATTGGCGAAGCTCCAAGGCGTTAACGGTCTCCATGACACTAGACAGTCTCCTACTTGTATAGTTTGGTGTCAACAAAGCGGGTCCGGGCTTGCTGTCCAAAAGGTGGAGCGCGTCTGGGCACATTTGGTCGGGGGTGACAGTGAAGAACGCTTGGCAGCCCTGATGATTGAGACGGTGTCTTTGCTTACTGAGGACATCCCGATCAACCCTAGCGAGCTGCCTCCCGACCATCGTGACCACTTCGAGCAACTCTCCGTGGTTGCGCACCAGTGGAATAGGGGCAGCTCAGCAGAGTTTCAGCAAAGTCAACACTGCTGAGGGCGGCCTTCCCGCAGGGATCGATGCCAGTGACGGACGTAACCTATCCGTTATGGGTCCCCACCTCTTGACAAATAGCGGGTTGTTTGCGTGAGGGGGCGAAATACTACGCTAAGGGTCTCGGCCCTGGAGGTGAATCGGCAGCCGGCCAACGGTATTCTCCGGTCAAGTTGATGTGTTCCCATCCAAGAGGCGAGATGTGGGCTAGGAATTCGGCCGGGATCTCGAGGCCGGCGTTCTTGCTGGCGAAGACGGCCGCGCCGAGCTTCAGCGTGTTGCAGTAGATGATGATCGCGGTCAGCAAGTTGAGGCCGGCGACCCGGTAATGCTGTCCTTCCTCGGTTCGGTCTCGCAGTTCGCCGCGTTGGCGGTAATTGATGGCGCGCTTGAGGGCATGATGCGCCGCGCCCTTGTTCAATCCGACCTGGGCGCACCGGTGCATGTCGGGATCTGTGGTCCAGTCGATCATGAACAGCGAGCGGTCGATGCGGCCGCAAGGGCGGCAAGAAGTTCGCGCTGACGAAAGCCCAGGCGCGGCTGGCTCAGGCCGCGATGGCCCACCGCGACACGTCGGTGTCCGAACGGTGCCGCCAACTCGGCATCAGGCCGGTGACGCTCTACAGGTACGTCGGACCGCAGGGCCAGTTGCGTGAGCAGGGCCAGATCGCCAATAATGACACGAAAAGTTCACCATAAATCGTCTAAGTTAAATCAGTTCCTTGTATCCTCCGTCACGATGAGCGGTAGCCTGCGCCTGAGCATGTCTGTTTGGGGAGTTCGGCAACGGTGGTCATGGAGTGGCGCCCGCGGGAGCGCTAATCCCGCCGCCTGAACCTCCGCAGCCGCCCCGCACCGGGTCCGGAAACTGCAATTCGGATCAGAAGTTCATGCAAAAAAGCATGCGGAGAAAGAATAAAGTCATGGATTGCTCAATAAAAGGCTTGACATTCCACCATCGTTTTGACCTCGCTA
>MKWU01005311.1_pt1 | contig 14146 bp, 11 predicted proteins | sample 809101 | NCBI WGS metagenome assembly MKWU01 (sample SAMN05860141, study PRJNA318959) | sponge metagenome | host: Aplysina aerophoba | place: Slovenia: Piran, Adriatic Sea, Gulf of Piran | collected 2013-05-07 | reverse complement strand
GTTTTAGCATTTCTGGGGGAATCTTAAACACATCAGCTTATTTGAGTTTGTTCTGTAAACACTTATCTAGGTTTATAGGAATTTGGGATGCCTCACACCCACACTGTACGTAGTTCATACAATGACTTGGTAATAAAACCTGTATAATATTATTACAACTGTTATTATATGTATATAATATCTGGGGTGCATGTGGGGGGTGGGGGGCGTATAAGAGGCACCCCCCCCTTCCCCATGGAAATTTATCAAGCCTCAACATTATTTCATATCCAGCTAGACTTGTCCCACCCCTTTATTTCTTGAAACCCTATAACTTTGCCCCCGTCCCCCACCCTTGAGGGACGTTTCACACACAGCCATGCACACACATATACAACAGTAATTATATACTCAATATTGTATTATACGTATATTTAGTTGCAATTATAGTTATTCAAAATTGTATTAGTATCAATTGACTGTGCAAATTACATGACGCGTTATGGCAGCATAATTATTATTATATTACATACATAGCATGCATGCATGCACTAATAATTATAGTCATGCTTGCAGTAGAATGAGCACATAATTATGAGGAAAATGATAAGATCCACAGGTGGGACAGGGTGTACATGGTAAAAGGCCGAAGTTGTCCTTCCATCTTTCAAACACATACGTACACACATGCATGCAATTGGCTAGGATGTTGGAAGGACAAACCTTCGAATGTATACTGTATACGTAGTATATATATTGTATTATATACGTGTAATATATTGTGTGTGAAAGAAGATGGAAAGTTCCAGTGGCATTCCTAGGCACATAATGTCCAAAGCAAAATAGTCCGTGTATGCATTTCATTGCACAAATGCCCATATGCATGAATCACCTGACGCATGCATGCATGCACACGTGTGTGATCATGTGATAAGCTGACTGACCATCACGGATCTCTATATACATAGTCCTTTGTTTCATGGCCTTGTGGGGTGAGCTGTATGAACACTATGCGCTATATATAGCTAGCTAGCTATATAGTGCAATTGATTTATCCAGGATTCTCTACAGAACATGGTGCACACGATGCATACATACATCTAATACACACTTCTACTTAGGTATATAAATATACACCAAATAACGGCCGAACAAAATAATTGTGCTGATAATGTTACTCAAAGGGTGAATGCGGACACTAATAGTCATATCCATTATCTAATGTCTAACTCTGACATGCACAATGCATGATTGTCTGTCAACTATAAACATGTCAGTAATACTGGAAAAGTCCCATCTGCCTAGCTCGGGCTGCTGCCATCAACTGCCAGACTGAGGCCTCTCGATATACTTCACCATCATCTTCTTCGCTGTACATCATTCCCCACGGCCACACTTCCCTCCTGTAACTTTGCCTATCAGAATTCCGTAAATGAGGTGCAAGATCTTGCTCAAAGGTTGTGAAAGATGCTTCATCCTCCAAGAACTGAAAGGAATCTTTGAGGTCATAGAGTAGATGCCTCACTATGCCAGTTTCTCCACTTGAAGCAGCCATCTTCCTAATATCACTTTTCCTCCTTTCCAGCAAGGAGGTAACAGTTTCCTTAAAAGGAGGTAGCTGTAATGGTCTGGACTGACCACCATGAATGTGTCTGTGGAAATAGTTGGCGAGTTTCTGTATTACTTCAAGAGAAGGCAAAAGACAATCCCCTGGAAGCATCACCACCAGAGCAAGCAAGTCTGCCAATGCCTGCTGCCCTGAATCACACACAACCTGCTCCACAGCCTGCACATCCACTCCTACAGACAGTGAACCATACATGTACGGTAGATGTATTGAAGGTGCTGTATTTTTTGAGATGGACCCTGCCTGTCGTAAAAGATCCGCAGTCTTTGCTCTAAGGTTTACCAGCACTTCTTTAGCCGCACCTGAAGCCTTGTGTTTGTTGTACAATCTTCCAAGAGTTTCAGTACATTGCATGATTGTGGTCGTGTGCTGATCATCCCCTTGATTGTTGCTAGAAGAGCTGGCTAGAGTAACAGCTTGAAGAATGTGCTCTGGTGATGCATCAATGTCGAGCATGATTGCAAAGATGCGAGAATGATGAGATGCATTGCAATCAAGCACAGATATCAGGATATCAGATATGGTATGAGAAAGCTGATCATGAGTTGCTCCATCTGGATGAACTGCAGCTTCCAGCAGTTCAATAACACTTTCTGGAGATATCGAAAACTTCCACACATTCTTAAGCACTTGAAGACTGTGTCCAATGTCATCACAGGCAAGCAAAGAGGCACGAAGATCACAGCGTCCATATCCAAGGCTCCTGCTCCTATGCGCCCAGTCATAGTTAACACAATTAGAAACTTGCGCAATGAGAAGCTGCAGCTGAAATCGAAGCCATGTACCTGCATTTTGTAGGCGCTCATGTAGCTGTTGCAGAAAAGAGATATGGCTGGTGGACACTGAACACTGCATGCGGCAAATTTGGAGGATTTCGGCCCGCTCTCTATCCTTTGCTTGATGGAACACATGCACACCATGACTGGCCTCTGCTAGCTGCTGTTCGAAGTCTTCCATGGATGGTTCCTTCGGAAAGAAAGCAAAGCTCAAGCGCTGTGAGAGTGTAGAGGCTCCATCCAGTAGGCACTGTTGCCAATCATTGTATCGATAATGTTTCATTTCCACGGATCGTTTAGCATCAAGTGGTGTTGGATAGACCTTGTACAGAGACGTGAAGAGCTCCTGACAACCACCTGCTGGGAGCATTGTGAATAGGTCTACGAGAAGACCGGTGAAGGAGTCCGCCATAACTTCCATCGGCATGCTGCTGTCTGTAGCAGCAACTCTGGATCTTGTTTCTGGTGCTGACGTTGCTTCAGAGAGAATTGAAGCTATCATACCTATGTAAGTGTAACAAGTATATATATAGTTCAGTATGCATGCTTCTTGTTATTAGCTATTGTCACATGTTTCCAATAATACAATGGAAACATGTGATTATGACAAGAAATACTGTCAATAGATTACTCAATTTTAGGGCAAATTGAAGAACGAAATGGCTTTAAAGTGGTCATTAATTTTAATGGAATTAAAACTGCATACATTATAACATAATTATATAATATGATATATATCCGGATGGACTGGAAATATAATCTACTTCAGAATCTGTGGCATAAACTGCAGAAACCTTGAATGAGTGCCATGCAATGTTTGTTGCTAGTTATAGCAAGACTTCTACTGTATTTGGTAGACTTTGCTAAGCCTTCAGTGTAACCTGTTATAGTTACATGAGAACAACGTGCTTTCTTATAGCTCTATTCTGTTCTGTGGTAATATTCAGTTTTGTCTATTGATGAAGTTGACTGCGACCATTTGACATGCTTACAACATGGTGTCAAAAGTCCATGAGATTGCTAGCGTTCATTTGCAGCCCCCTTCCCCATTTCATTTCAGAAACTCTGATGGATGACCTCACTGGAAATGGCAATTTGAACAGTTTCACTAGGCATCCGGTCTGACAGAAAAGGACAATAACTGGCAGATCAGCATGTTACTCAGAGGACATGCTTCAAATGCAGATCGGAGTTGGAGAGTGATGGTTGCCAAGTTTGACACTTTTTCCTAAAACGAAAGAAATGATTCTCAAACACGTGTGGTTGAACCGGCACAACCAAGAAGGCATGTCGGCAGAGCAATGCAGCACCAGTTTCAACATTTCGGCAGACAACTGTGCCTACGGTGACCTAAAGGACGATTTGATCCGAAATTGCATTGTTGTTGGAGTTAGCGGCAAAGTGTTGTCAGAACGCCTGCAACTGGATCCAGAGTTAACCTTGGAGAAAGCCAAGAAAATCTTCTGACAGCATGAAGCTCTGCAGGAATAGCAGCAAATCCTCAAGAACAGCACCAGCCTGAAGGAAGGCTTGTCGATTGTGTGGGGCAGACAAACCCACACAAAGGCAAAGGTGCCTCACACAGACATTCACCCAAGGTACAGACAACCACCCAAGGGGGCAGACAGCAGCAGCAACAGAAGCCTCCTCCAGAACCATAAATCTTCCTGGTGTGGTAAAGGTCCGAGCGCACGACACCTGTGCCCATGCCTATTCACTGGACTTGGCACCAACCAGCAGAGCTTTGAGATCAAGCTAAAGCCAGACGCATAGCCCTTTGCACTGTTCACTTCCTGCAAGAGATGAACTTACCTGGATGGAATCGCTTGGAATCATCTCACGAGTAGAGACACCCATACCATTGTGTGTAAGCATGGTTGTTGTGTGCAACCATACGTGTGGACTTCAAACCTTTGAACGAGCATGTATTCTGTGTTTGGTAAGCTAGATGCCAATTGCAGATTTTGGCAGATTCCCCTAGCCAAAAGCTCTTGACATCTCATGACCTTCATTATGACTTACGGTAGATTTTGTCTCAACAAACTACCATTTCAGATCTCAAGTGCACTAGAGCATTTTCACAGGCAGATGAGTTGAGATGAGATGAGCATGATTCTGGAGGGCCAAGCAGGTGCTTTGTGCCATGTAGATGATGTGCTAGTCCTTGCACCCACCCAGCAGGAGCATGACACCAGACTTCATGCTTCCCTAGCAAAGATTTAAGCAGCTGGCCTGACACTCAGTAGAGAGAAATGCAAATTCAACAAGGAGTGAGTCACATTTCTTGGCCATGTCATCGACAAGAATAGCATCTCAGCAGACCCACAGAAGACATATGCAATCCTAGAGACATAGAAGCCAAAATCACATTCTGAGCTGCGCCGATTCATGGGCATGGCAAACCAGCTCAGCAAATTCAACCCCTGCTTCAGCGTATGGTTTGGGAGCAGTGCTTCTCCAGCAGCACTCTGACATGCACTGGAAGCCAGTCGCATATGCGTCCCGTTCATTGAGCACCACTGAACATGCGTTACTCCCAAATCGAAGCCCTTGGAATTGCGTGGGCTTGTTAGAAGTTCGCCAACTAGTTGAGTTGGGCAAAGCAATCCACTTGGAAACTGATCACAACCCCCTGGCCACACTCCTCAACAGGACCAACCTAGACTCCTTGCCAGCACGAATCCTTCGGTTCAGGCTATGCCTCTTCAGGTTTGATTACACTATATATCAGCCCTGCCCCAGGAAAGTTGCTACACTGCAGACACACTTTCTTGTGCTCCAGTTGCCTCCACCTGCAGCACCGATAGTCAGGAAGAAGCGCAGACAGAGTTCCTTGTAAGTGCCTTTGTTTCCACCTTGCCAGCAAGCCAAGACTGCATGACATTGTATTGACCTGGTTAGGTTTGGCGTAATTATCCGGTGATTATTGCCGCACATCACCATAGCCTCACACTGGGCTTCAGTGTAACAATCCCCATCCTGCCATAGAGCGCACAGTCACGCTTACGCTAGCCTCTACCTGCTTCTGTTGAAACCACGGTAGATACAGAAGCAACCAGTCATCCAGCAATTACCATCAGTACGCCACACTGACGAGGCCCAAAATTCTTTGTTTGTTGGATGACTGGGGAGGCCATCACTGGTTGCCATAAATAGGTCTTTGGTCCCGCTGGCCAGGCATCAATTTGTATTGACCTGGTCAGGTTTGGCGTAATTATCCAGTGATTATTGCCACACATCACCACAGCCTCACACTGGGCTTCAGTGTAACAATCCCTATCAAGCCAAGACTGTCTGGCCAAGTACTGGAAAGCTCAAAAAGAGGACAGCACTTGTTGCCAGCTTATCACTTCCTGCCAACAGGGATGGCCCAACAGACGTCAGCTCCAAGGGAGATCTGTCGCCGTATTGGCACGCGAGAGAACACCTCACCCTTCATGACACCCTTCTCCTATATGCCAGTCCTATCGTTGTTCCCAAGAGCCCGCAAGCCGCTACATTGCAGGAGATTCACAATGGACATCAAGGCATCCAGAGGTGTTGCCAGTGCACTACCTCATCGGTATGGTGGCCTGGAATGTCCAAAGACATCGAGCAGCTTGTGAAATCATGCCCATCGGTGCAAAAGCATCTATCCTGCACAGAGAGCCTCTGATGTACTCACCACTCCCAACCATCCATGGCCGGGAGAAAGTTAGGAGGAGTTTGCAGAGTTATATGGATTCAAACACATCACTAGCAGTTCACACTTCCCAAAGAGTAAGGGGATGGCTGAGAGATCAGTCAAAACAGAGCCTATTGTAGAAGTCAATTGACCCATATGTGGCTATCCTCAGCTACACAGCCACTCCCTTGCCCTAGTATAACCTCAGCCCAGTTGAGCTCCTGATGAAGAAGCGTCTGATGACAGACATCCCACAACCACGGAAGACATTCACACCAGGTTGGCCACATTTGATTGAATTTCGAGAAAAGAAAAAAGAATGGAAGGAGAAACAGAAATCAGACTATGACAAATGTCACAGAGTCAACAACCTGACCCCCTTCCGGATAATCAGCCAGATGGGTACAAACTGGAGACAGGCTAGTTGCAGGGACAGTCTTTCAACAAGCTGCATCTCCTAGATCCTACATTGTCCAAACTCTGACTGGACAACTCAGCAAGAATCATAGCCACCTAATTCCAAGACCGGTAGGATCTCAGATTGACATACCTGAAAGTGATCCTCATGACACACCTGAAAGAGATCCTTCAATGACCTGGCATATTGTCACACAATCCAGCACTGGAACTTATTGATGAGTGCCATGGATTGATTGTTACTAATTATAGGACTTATACTGTATCAAACGTCACAGTAGCGACATCTATGTAGGAATGTCCCCGATTCAAAACGGCGGCTCCTACCTAATGTATTAGCAAGCGCCGGCAAAGGTAGCAAAATGATCGCAAACAATTAAAAGCCATGGATAGGCTTATTTCAAGGTGCTAAGGATGACAATGTCCCAAATGCAACATGGAGTTCGTGTGATGGAAAAGTGTCGTAGTCGCTGCTATCAGTTTCATCTTTTCATGCTCTTCTTCTTCTTCCCACCAAATTTTTGTTCACTTCTAGTGCTTGACACAGGACACCTACAGATCCCAGCCATACACCAGTACGTCCGGAGGTATCTGAACCTCTAATAACCAAGCGCCGTTGGCATTCTGACCTGTACAGCATTCGGGGGAATGCAAAGTTTGTTTCCCCAATGTATAAACATACCTCAATGCAGCCATTTTGTTATGGGACCGTATATATACGTATGTGTCTAATCTCATGAAGCCAGCCACATTCTCCAGATTGTCAGAATGTTTTTTATGTCATACATACGCAGCACTTTGTAGCTAAACGGAGCATAGCTAGCTAAATAGAGGAAATGTTTCTCAATAAATTAGCTAGCTAACTATAGTTAATGGCTTAACATAAGCATAATTATGCAAAAACAAAGACGGTCCCTGCAGAATCAGTGTGCATCAGTATAGCTTTAAAATTTTTAAGGGATTTAAGAATGTCCTAAAAAGCGTAGAAACAGGTGGTGACATCTCAGTACTTTGACCCATCACATTCCTTTGAGGATCAGAAGTTCTAAATCTCCTAGAGTGCACTCAGGACCACTCGGCAAGGGATTTAGGACTTCTGATCCTCAAAGGAATGTGATGGGTCAAAGTACTGAGATGTCACCCCGTGTTTCTATACTTTTTAGTACATTATTAAATCCTGCAAAATTTTTAATGGAAATTTTTAATATTCTAGTTTGGTACACTTTGCTAAGTCTTCAGTGTAACCCGTTTTAGTTACACGAGAACAACATGCTTTGTTGTAATTCAGCTGTGTTCATTGGCAAAGTCAACTGCAATCATTTGACATGCATTCAACAGAATCTACACAATAATGCCAATTTTCTCTGTAGAATAGTAGCGCTGTTTTTTCTCAGTTTATTACGGTGTAGAAACAACCTCCACCATCCCTCATGTTACACTTGGAAATCATGACAAAGTCACGTGAAAACGGGCAACTGAATGGCCAGACTGAATTCACAACTGGTGATTCTCCTAAAATATACGCATAAAAATAACTGGCAAAATAGGCATGGAGAAGGTTGTCTTCGAAAGCCAATGAGCGCTACAGGTTTACAAAGTTAATTGCACAATGCATTGTATGCTGGTGTGTGGTGTGGTATTAGAATACATATTCACAACTGCACCCATGTATAAAATGCTATAATTTTAGAGCACCGACACCAACCTACCAATGAGCTCCTGTGTCATCTGCTTGACAACCTCCAAGGAGTTGTCTGAGTCTGTGGCACAGCGGCACACCAGTCTCATCAGGCTCCACATCCCTGTCAGTGTAGCAATGGGGTTTGGGTCCCTTTCCAGAGTGAAAGAGGTCTGTCTCAGCCACTTGATGGACAGGCTTGCCAGCTTAGACTTCACCTCAGGACTGGCCTTGATTAAGGTCTTGGCTTCATCCACTGCAGCAATCATGGCATTCTCTGCCCAGTTACAAAATACCTGGAATGATTGCAAAGGTGCATGTGAACAGTAGGACACAAGTTATGTATAGCTATATCTACCATACAAACCACGAGAATGAAAATATGCCCAAATACTAATCAGTAGACAACAGTGTTAAAGTATATCTGTCTCCAGTCCCCATAATATCCCATGCCGTTAGGCTGATACAATGCATCATTGATGTACTTCACTAACCAGAACATCTGTATTGGAAGCGCTGTTGAGAAGTAGCTGGTTTCCAATTAGCTTGAAGACTAGCTCAGCGGCCAGGTCTGGAGTGGATGTGCATTGCAGCAAAGCAGAGCCATAGTCTAGAAGTAAGGGAACACTCATCTCCTGCAGGCCATGGTCTGAACGGATGGCTACTAAATCTTCAAGAGCTGCTGCATCAGTGAGGACTGCTGGGAACAGCAAATGGCAAATAGCGACAGGCATGTCTTCAATTTCTGGGGCACAAACAGAGTTGTAAAACAATTTATACTGCACAACTGCAATGGCACAGTGGAGAAGAGAAGCAGAACTGCCTGCAGGTTCTTCCACACTTCTGTCATGAGGGTGCAACGAAAGGCTCCTAATGACTGCCTGCTGTAAATGAGTCAGCAGTGTGCGGCAGCCTTGTGCATCTGCAAACACTCCACTAGTAGCAATCTGTTGAAAGGTGCGGAGTAGCTCAAGAATTGGTTTGGACAGGTCCTGCTGCATGCACTGAGCTAGGCACTCGGTCACATCTTCTTTGGCAGTCGCACTCATGGCTGGGCTGACAAAGAACATTTGCACCACAGGGAGTAGCATCCGACAGAAGCACCACTCTGACCTATACAATGGACATGTGGAAAGTGTACGATTGAGTTAGGTACTTAGAGTAAGTAACATGCATACAGCTGCACACTTAACACTGCTTGCTCGTATATAATTCCAACATTCCTGTCATATTTTGGGTGGCATTGTGACGGCTATTCACCAGACCATACAATTAGTATTTGTCTCATGCATGTGTATGCATGTACAAATTGTTTCCACAGCTACATATGGGATACATGTGAGCTAACAAGCTTGTGTATCCTCTCCTCTGAAAACAGCTGAGAGTTGAAAGGCTTTCTTTGCTGCATCAAGAGTACATAAGAGATACGAGTATGCAACCGTGTATACTCACCTGTAACAGCATTTTCTAAAATGATGCAGTATATAACATTGTGCGTTGGCAAGACGATACATTATTTTTCCGACGCAATGGAGATGGCCGTGCAGTTTCGTTTAGAGTGAAGAGACACCTACAGACAATGACTACGCCGACAGAACGACTTCTACCAAGGAGGACCAGCCCGGAACCTGCTGTGTAGCCACCATGAAAATTGTAGGAATGAGTTGTAGAGCCGTGGATGGCAGCAATGCTTCTAAATCAAGGTTTGCAGATCGTTGCAATGTTTCTTTCGCGGGCATTGCAGGGATGTCCTAGACATGGTTCTAAGTCCTGACTTGCAAACTGAAGACCTGCACCAGCCAAACCCCGGCTCTGGAAGAGGTACATGGACGACACATGCTGCATCGTGAAGAAGGGCACGGTGGAAGGACTCCTGAGCCACCTCAACAGTGTGCGACCCTCCATCAGGTTGAAGAGCTCTGCGATACGCACGTTGTGCCGAATCATACATGCTCCCGGCTCGGCGAGCCAGTTAATAGTATTCATGCATGGATTACTAGTATACTACCATGCCCACGTGTGATGATTTGCTGCTTCATTTCAGACAAACGTTGTTATACACGCACGGATACATGGTTGCATACTCTTAGCTCTTATGTACTCCGGCTGCATTCAGTAATACCGTATGGCCGGAAATTTTGGCAGGCAATCTATTTTGGCGGATTGGCGGTTTTGAGAGCAATCCTCTAATATTTCATCCGCCAAAAACTTCACAGTGTGATGTCATCATTATTGCAAAATCTTAGCTTGTGTACTAGGCTACAGCTAGACGCACCAGTCTAATCGTCGGCATGGAGTTTACCATTGAAAGCTGCGTACGGGGACATCGCTTCTTTAAAGAGTTTTTTACACCGAAGGAAAGAGGTGGCTTGTCTGTCAACGCGAGGAAGGCGATCCAAATGATGTGTACACGGTCACTGTAAAGACCGACGGGACGAAAACAGTCCAGAGTAAGCGTGACAACGATTTGTTAAGTTTTCAGTTGCATTTAATCATTGATTTTGTCCTAACTGAGCGGAAACTAGCTCACGGCTGGGTGTGTTTGATTAGCCATTTTGCTATGAATATCATTTTGGCTAAGACTGGCTCAACTGCCAAAGTAAACTCCGCCAAATGACATATTTTCAGCAATCCGCCAAAATATATCTTCCTGCCAAAATATCCGGCCATATGGTAGTTTACTGTAAAGTCCTGAGTGGCTAGGGATGCTCATGCTAAAGGATGTTAGTAAACACTAGCCCAAGGACTAATGTTTACAATGATCTTTTAGCAGTATTAGTTTTAGACTATGCCTTTATATAATTATGTTGTACATTCTCACTGTCAATTTGGAAGGCTTCTCAGTTACTTGTATACATAATTATGTGAACAGTTGATAATTGGCCACTTACTACATGCATGCATGCTACTCTAACCTCATACAACTAGAAATGTCTGAGTGTGTTTTAGGGGAGTTAACAATGCATGCATTGCAAAGGTATGCACAGAAAACACTTAAATGTTGCATGCATGAAACCTACCACTCTCTGTTGCTGGCCACAGTATCCTGATGCAAAAGTCGCATTCTAGGCTCCTCCATGCTGGGATGTTTGTTGGACAACTTCTCCAGAGCCCACTTCAAAGCAACTGACAGGTTGTCATCCTCATACAGCAAGAGAGTGTGCATTTCAGACGGAGAGTTGGGCGAGGGACAATTGGTGAATTCTTTGAATTCCACCAGTGCAGCTTTACGATTCTTGAGACAGGTAGTGGATTCATAGTAAGGATATGTCCTTCTGGACACCTTCTTCTGATAGGCTGAGTTGAGCCTGTTGATGATGACGTTCCTGTCCATCTGCCACACAGGCTTATCACTGGAGCACCCTCCTGCTGTCAAATCTGCATGCAACCACAGGAACACAGTAAGTGAACATTAACACCTCTCATTTCATACACACAGTACCAGCATAGCTCTACTTGCATTGTACCTATCATTCAAGGTCATCTCAATCAATCAAAATCAATAGCTTTTCTCCTATGCAGGAGGTATATATATTCAATATTCAATATTCAATATTCAATATTTAATATTCAATATTTGAGTGCATCAAGTGCAGGGCACACTAGGGCCAAATTGCCCCATGCAGCACCGTCAAAACATGTAACTGAATTATGGGTGGGACAAGGGAAGGGGGAGGGATATCATGATGACATAATAATGTACCAATAGGTGCCCCAAATTGAACAGTAGCACGAATCATGATCTTGTGCTGTGTGGGCCAGGTCTTTTATCAAATCGTCTTTTCCACATTTTTACTATATATACTGTATACATTTTACATTATATATACACTATACTATATACATTCTTACTACATATTATAACAATACTGTTACTTCATACAGACTTATTATATACTTACCAGGTGCTCCTGAAGTTTGGTTGATTTCTGACTCCCTGTCTAGGAGGCTGGTTGCAATCTCCTGCACAGCAGCCACACCATGGAGGGGCAGCTTTTCCAGCACATACTGAACTAACTTCTGGAGTTGTTCTCGATCAAAGTTGGCCAGGGTCTCGGATATTGGGGGATGGAGCTGGAGAGGGGCACTCTCATTCATCCGTGCAAGGCAGAGGGCCAAGACATGACTGCACCAGTTCCGCTTGCCACATGAGCACTTGGTTCCTGTGATGCACCCTCTATCAAATTGGACAAAAGCCCTGAAACCTTCCCCCTCTTCCTCAGCATAATATCTGTCTACGCCACGCTGCCACAAAACAGTTCCTGTAAGGTACATCCCTGTATATAGTAGCATCATTAAGATGATTGAATCACCAGCCACAAGCATCAGATCAGCTGCCTAACTACGTAGCTAACTATATATAGCTACCAGTTCATCATTCAACCCTGACCTGATTGTGTCATGTTGTTTACTTTAGTTTTTCTTGCCATCTTGACATCGTACATCGCAGCTCCACCCACGACTCTGGCGTAGTCCAGGAGCTTCTTCTTCTCTAGGGGAAAGGACCAGAACGAGATTCGTTTCTGCGCGTCTTCTGGGACGCGTGAGGGATGCAGCTGAACAGTCCCAAAGGGAAAGTTCTGTCCTACGAACCGACAACAGAGCTCCTTTAAGGGCAGTAACTTTGTTGCAGGCTGTTGGTCTGAGAAAAGCCCGTCAAGTTCTAACGACTCAGAGTTGTCGTTACGGACACTGAGTTCGTATACAAGATCATCCACATACCCATCGTAGTAGTCGTAAGGGTAATCGTCTTCGACGTCAGGGTCGTAGTAGTAGGGTGAATCTGGAGGACTGTATGACGAATACGACATGATCCTCAATCTTCACTGGCCGTACAGGTACTAGGTCTGGTTAACTGCCCTGAGAAGCCGATTTAGGAAGAGCACGTGACCATCAGTGCTGCGTCATGCATTTTTATGTACAAAGAATTATGACAAGCACCTGCACTGTATGTAGTCAGGCGTAGCCGACCCTTCACCCTACTGCACATGCCAGCTGTATTGCTTTGCAATTTTACAGTGTGGGAGTGCATTTGCATTGATGTGTAGTTTGCTTGACTATGAGCCCAACACCTCCCATTCAAGCTTCAACCCTCCATTCTTCTACAAGCCTCACCACTCCCAGTGGGATCAGTTTGCGTATACACAGTGCATACATTTTATGTCATACCCAGTAAAATGTTGATAAGCCTAACACTATAGAGCCATAGCTATATATATATATATATATATATTATACCAGGAGCGCATAATGAGTTATAAACGGTAGGTGTATATAGGAGCGGGAAGCGCCCATGCAAATAATTGTATTTGGAATATATGTTCCCACGCTAGACGTGTTACTATTTTTAGATCACTACACCAATGCCCCATTCACGTCCCAAGGATGGAGACAAAAGAAAAAGTCCACTGGTCACTGCACAGGCTTTCGCCCCATTTGAATCTAGCACCATGAGGAACACAGTGCACATGCGGTGTTGTGCGCCCGTGCAGTGGCCATGGCAACCGGGTCTCCACTGGCTGGCCCGGGCCCTGTCTAAGGTGGCACGGGAGCTCTGTATCCCTGACATTAACCCCACTCAACTTCGTTAACTTCTGTATTATGCTTGTTGACAGTGCTGCATGGGCACTTTGACCCTTGGTGCACTCAAATATGAATATGAAAATGAAAATGAAAATGAAAAAATATATTATAGCTACACCGACAATGTATAAGTTATATTAGGAACAGCAACAATGTAATATATGTGATGCATAATAATAGTGTGTTTAATTCATGTATTCAGAGTCTAGGTTCACTCGGGCAATGTTCTTACGAAGAGTGGGTGGAGTTAACACACTAAGATACTTATAGAGTAAAGATTCATTACCACGTCTATAAATAGACAGTTCCTTGGTTCTCGAGCGTAAGACACGTGGTAGATAGCTTCACTTAGCAAAACGTTTTGCTAAGTGAAGCTATCTACCACGTGTCTTACACTCGAGAACCAAGGAACTGTCTACACT
>MKWU01005310.1_pt1 | contig 14149 bp, 11 predicted proteins | sample 809101 | NCBI WGS metagenome assembly MKWU01 (sample SAMN05860141, study PRJNA318959) | sponge metagenome | host: Aplysina aerophoba | place: Slovenia: Piran, Adriatic Sea, Gulf of Piran | collected 2013-05-07 | reverse complement strand
ATATAGCTCTTGGCCATATACAAATAACACCATCCCGGGAATAAGTAGCAGAGCAAGCTGTCTGGTAGTTTGGCTTGGGCAAACCACAGAACATGCCATTTTTCTGTAGTTTATTTGTGCACAATGGTCCCCCTACGTGCTCTATGATGGCGCTTCCACAATAACAATGTGCGAACTGTGCACGGAAGTCCGTATACTTTCTCCGTAAAACCAAAATGGCGGACGGTCGTTTTCCGGTTTTTCGCCGCGCGCTCCTCGGCTGAAGCGAATTTGCGCACGTCGCCCCCTCGAGGACACTCTGCGATAGGGGTTTCAAAGCGCTGTGAAGGTTTCGTGGCGATTTGGCTGCGCGCACGCGAGGATATCGCGGCCAACCGTTCTCAACTCCTCTTTATTAATATAGATATTGTATGCAAACAACTTACACAGATATCTCGAGGTAATTTGCTTGTCTGTGGTTTGCTACAAGTCTGCTGGGCACTAGTTTCTGCAAGATGCTGTACGTCCTTGTTAATCTTGTCCAGCTTCTGATATAAGGCTATCTGGGAGTTCAGAAAGGTTCTGTCATCATAAACAGAAGATGTAGACGTCCGCATACAAGAACCACTAGTAGACGGTGTGGGACTAGCAAAAAAAGAGAAGGAATCCATGCTGGCAGTAAGTGGAGTTCGAACAATCCTGCCAAAAAATGTAGATTTCGAGGAGTATACGATCATGACGTTCCCGTATTCGAGATCTATATATAGATTGTGTATATATATAGAGAGATTGTGTATAACTATATCACTATATGAATCTCTGCATGAGCAACCGCAGTGGGCTGCTGAGCGATTGAGGTGAGCGTTGGTGTAGCTACATGGCTACACAGTCCACCAGGTAGCTGTATAGATGCACTTTTGTTCAGCTAGGAAACCTTTTTGTTCCCGCTATACGTACAAACAGTTTTGTGAGGCGCCAAGGACAGTCGCGTCCGACTTGAGCCAGGCGAGAAGAGACGACAGCCATTAGCTACAACGATTTGCGTTTCACTGTCATGCAACACGTGATTTCCCTCTCCTGCGTGCGGTTTGTTACCCTTGTCGCATGTTGAAGCACAGCTGTCTGTGTCCAACCATTTACCTAATGGAGTGTACAGTGCTGATTAAAATACTTTTCCACTAAAACGCGGACTGCAAGCAGTTGGTCCTAGGACGTCCGCGAGTACTCGTGCGAGTACACGCAAATCAAAGTGTTAATTATAGTATACGTCACCATCTTCGCTTCCATATTAAGGCAGTCACTTCGAAAGTTGCTGGGTTGTCCAGAGCGGTGCTGATCATGCAGTCCACAGTTGGTTTCCCATTGATATTCCCACTTTGTGACAGTGGTGCGCGAGGTTCTCGACCCTTCTGACTCTAAAATTGTGACAATTTGCGATATATTTTTTCCTTTCTATGACAAAGACATGATCTGCTCCTTCCGGCAGCTATAAAGTTGATTTGCCATCCCTAACTCATGTTTGAAGTAACTTTCGTTGGACAAAACTGATGATTTTACACTTCGCTCTCGCATTACACGTTGACCGCGAGACCGCCATTTTACACCTCGACGTGTGTGTATTGTGTGCTAATGGAAAGAATTCTGTGCGAGTACTCGCGGGTACTTGCGGGTACCCTTGAACTGCACACGTTTGACATGGTAAAGTATTTTTAATCAGCACAGTAAGTCGGATGATCGCGTGGATGCCCCAAAGCAGTGAGTCTTGCAAGGAGGTGTTATGGACTAGCTAGATGGCTAGCTGCTTCTCTGAAGGGAAAGCTAGAGGCTCCAATCAGAGATTGAACATGCACATTCTAGCTATCAGGTTGTATTCGAATGAAAGTAAGTAGGTGGCTCAAAAGCAAGCTCAGTACACTGATAGCTAAAATGTGTGCTATTCTGTGCATGCCATGCACTTGACACTGTATATGCTGAGGTGTCTTATTCTGTATTCTATCTTCTTAGAGTATTAGCTAGTTTTGTTGCATCAAATTGTCCACTTTAATGTAGATTGTATCCACCTTTGTCAGAGTCTTCTAATGCAAAATATTGTCCCCACCTCCCTTACCATGGGATCTGTCTCTCTCTCAGTGTTGAGAACCCATAATTGAGTGGCTTGTGTCTGCCGAGAGTTTGATTGTACTCTTCCATACTCTCGGTTTTGAGAACCCAACCTTGAATGGGTTGTTTCTGCCAAGAGTCTGATTCTATTCTGCCATTCTCTCGGTATTGAGAACCCATCCTTGAGTGGGTTGTGTCTGCCGTGAATTCGATTGTACTCTCCCATACTCTCAGTATTGAGAACCCATTCTTGAGTGGGTTGTGTCTGCCGAAAATGTGATTCTATTCTGCCATACTCTCAGTATTGAGAACCCATTCTTGAGTGGGTTGTGTCTGCCGAGAGTTTCATTGTACTCTCCTATACTCTCGGTATTGAGAACCCATCTTTGAATTAGTTGTGTCTGTCGTGAGTTGAATTAAATTCTGCTGCTAATCTCTGATGCACTAATCTCACCCTACATTTCTGCTGACATGCAGTGTTTCCAGTAAGAGAGTGGTAAGATCTCCTAGAAGTCAAAAGCAAAGAACAAGACGACAGCATGAACGCGTTTGCAAACGAAAAAATGAAACCCAAACTGTGGCAGTTTCCCAGGGATTGTGTGAAGACACTCTCATGCTATCACTATCTTCTCGCTTGCCACAGCCAGTTCCACTTTCAACTATTGGGAGCGGAGTCGAGTCTGCTTTCACTCTGAGTGACATTATGGATGAGTATGTTGTTTCTTCTCAGCCTTTGAAATATCCAAGCCAAGTCACAGATATGTCCTTTGAGTGTGCCAATAAGGGTTCATCTGATGATATGTGCATTGACAATACATCTGGTGCATCACTATCTATTCACACTAATAAAAACAGCGAAGGTTTAGGCGGACACGATTTCCATTTAAGGGAGAATCATGCACCCCTGATAACATACCAAAGACTGAAGACTTGCCAACAGTAAGAAGGAAGCTTCTTTCTACTTGGCCAGAATCTGATGATCAGATAACTGAAGCTGCCGTGGGTTCAGAGATACTAAGTGCTGAAGAGAGAATGGTTAAAGAGTACAGAATTGCTCTGTTTACTCACATTCTAGGCCCAAATGGACCAAAACTAGTGAAACGAAACCCTGTCATGCATGAACACTGCATGAGTGACTTTCCTCATTTGGAAGAAAGGAAATGGAGGAACGTGCCCAAACCAATCGTAAAATTGTCAGTGCATGGCTGAAAAAAGGAGACATCACTGCAGCAGTAGGCAAGGGGAAAGAAAGCACATCTAAGTAAGCAATTCGATCCCAAAGCAAACATTCAAGATTCTTAGAACCTGCGAACAGAATGTTGCAATCACTGACTGGCATGCAAAGATACCCAATTGACCAATACAGTAAGGATCTACACCAAAGAGAAATTGAAGCTATACAAACAGCTAGAATATATCGCATCAAATTTGAAATGGAGGAATGTAAAGCAAAAGAAGCTGCAGCATCTGCTCCAAAGAACATTCTGGAGGAGTAATATAGCTGAGCAGTGTCTTGTGGTGGGAAGATGCTACATCTTGCTTTGAAGAATTCATGTCAGAAAAAGTGATTCAGAATATACTCATTTATTATATGCATTTTGTTATCTCAAGCAAGCATTAACCTTGGTATATCATGATGCAGTATATTACATAGCACTGCTAATTAGTCTATATTTTATAGAAGACATGCATATGCCATAAATAATGTATTGAATGCATATAACCATCACATAACAACATCACATACAAACTTTGCAATTTGTGTACAACAATTATTAACAGGAAAGAAAACTTTATAAACTGAGCAATGAAATAATATACTGTTACAGGGGAAGTAAACATTTTATATTTACACTCACCATGCGCAATCACCATGGTATATTTATATATATGCACTGTATAACATATAATATATATTTAAAATTCCAGTGTATATAATGACATGCATGATCAGTGAAATGACAATAGCTATAGGAAAAGAAATTGTAAGATTGCTTAAAAATTGCATCATGAACATGCTTTAGCAGTATAACAAGAAAGAAAAAAGGTAAAATGCAGAAATGAGAGCAAAACAATTGCGTGCATTTACAGTTTCAATCATAGTGGAGTGGGACAGACTGTCAAGACTGTTTCTGTAACATCCTTAGAGAACTGGAACAGTAATGTTATGTGTGCACAACGATTTGTAATTCTGTGAACTGGCAAAAAATCCATCTGCACGAAGGGCACCCTATTGTTTCACAAATGTAACATACTTTTTGTGGTAGTGTGCCTTTCAGCTGGTGCCGCCTTAACCAGTGCATAAAGGCAAAAATCTGCTTAAACCCAGTTTTGTGCTGCAAGATAAGAGTGATAAGTGGGTAAGAGAGATGGATGGAGAGATGGATAAGAGAGTAATAAGAGTGAAAGTCTCTTCCAGAAAAAATTGCACCTTTCTCACATTCCAGTCTGGAGTTTCGCATAGATGTCCACCAGGCCAATGAGCTAGTACATGGGATGAATTAACACTTGACCTTGGCATTACTGAACCAATGAGGTCATCACCTATAAATAGCTTCCCAAACTTGATGCTAAACTTAGACTTTAGCTCAACTCCAACACACCAAATGTCTCTCGCATTACTGCTTCCATACTTTCAATTTCTAGCACAGTTATGATGTGTTCCTTGAAAGGTCCTATGGTTGTCACCATACTCTAGTACTCTTAATGAAGTGCTACGTCCATGTTTGCAATAGGCCCAGAAAATGCTGATAAAGCTTGACTACATTAACATCTGTGAATTCACATTCAGTTCAGCTGCGTCATACAATTGTGAATCTTTGGGTAAGACGTTGAGGAACTGTTCATCCAATAGGTTTCTAACTTCACTACCTAAGGACTCAGTCTCCAGAAACCTTTGCATTATTTGGCTTTCAATTCTAACATTGTTAGTATGAAATGATCCCAATATGCCATTATACCTTTCAAATGAATAAAGCCAGAAAGCATTTGTTGGTCCAAAGTCTTGCAAGCTTTGCATCAAATGCAAGTGCATGTGCATGTTAATAGTGCAAGCTCTGTCGCCATAAAGTTCCTTCGTCAATCTGCAAAATTTCTGCAACAATACATCAGCTTCAGACAGTTCAGTCACTCCAAGAACACGACCAGTAATCATTTTTACAGCTTGCACAAAGAGAATCCAGCAATTCCACTGTTGTTGTCGCAGCACCTGCCATAGCACAATTGGGGAATATATGGTGATCCAGTTTCTCCACTGGTCAGCAGTGAATCCACCAAAGTGAGAACTAATTTTTGACGGAAGACGACCAATTCCTTCAAGAATAGTAAACTCGCTTATAAGAGACTCAATTTGGTCAAGATTCTTCCTCATGACATTGTCAGGCAGCTTTAGCCAAACTTTCATCATGCGTTTTCCTGTGCCTAGAAATAAATTATGCATAGGATCTACAACACAGTATCTGACAGGGTCAAAGTATGGAAGATCCAGAAGCACAGAATATCGCAAGCCACTAATTGACTCTGCATTGTAAAAAGATGATTTTGTACCATGTGTCCGGAAAGTTTGAATGATCTGGTCACATCTTTCTCGATGATTGTCATTTGAGCACATTGTCCACTGTATTTGATCAAATCCCCCCATAATTCAGCAGACCGAACCATCACCCTCATGCACTTGTTTAAAAGCGGTGTAGCATTTGTTGCACCCTGCAGTAGCTCTGTGGCCAAGAAAACCACACACTTTACGGCTGGCGGGGATGTCACAGGCACTACACGTGAGAGCTAAACGAATTGTTAAGCACATTTCCTTACCCCCCATTTGGATGTTTGGTATTTCGAAGTCATTGCTCCATGCCTGGATTAATTCCTCTTTCATGGGTGCCAGGTAACTAATTAATGTTAAATGAGGCTCAGTTGGTCCTGGTATGACTCCAACCAGAATAATGTTATCTGGATTGTTTCTCACAGATTTGGGCAGGTTCCGACTGGTAAGGTTAATTGCTCCCACAGAATAGTGTCCATGGTCAAAGGAGAGAACCAGTCTACATTTAATGTCAGCAGATAGTTGTACGGGGCACTCAGGAATTCGTTATACTGCCCCCATATTTCTCCATCATAGACATCACGAATGTAGCCAAACCTACGAAAGGCACTTCTTTGGCGCCGAAGCTCACAGCATTGTACAAAACCAGGTCTCTGTGCCAACTTTGCAGTTGCATTTTTTATTGAATGACATACCTTAACTGGGCTGTAAACAAGGCCAGACGTTAGCTGTATGGTTCTCATTAGTGATGCAACACATTCTTTTCTCCTTCTTACATGAAGATGATTAGGGTAGCCTTTGTAAGGGCATATTGTAGCAATAAACTTCCCCCTCCTCTTGCAGTACTCTGGAGAGTATATTGAGTCACACTTGGTGATGTGACCACCTATGGCTAAAATCTTCCTTAATGTAGCCTTGGTGAGTGGCATAGCATTTGACAAAGTCTTCAGTGGCAGGCAGTTGAAGGTGGTGCCAATCATATAAGACAAAAACTTCAAGAACTTCAAAAGTACACAAACCGCTGAAGAAGAAATTCTGAAGGTGACCTTGCCTCACTGTGATGAAATAAAACAATTGCAGAAACAGTCTGGGAATGTTGGAGACCCACCAGATTGCTCTTCTAGAGACCCGTCTGATTCCTGACTGCCAAACTCAATGTCATGTTCAGACTCTGTAGTGGAGTTACTGGAACTTGAGCTGCAGGGCATGTCTGGTACCTAAAAAGAGTAGGAAAGGGAATTGGCCTGAAGGCAAAGTTGGAAGTGCTGTCTTGTGCGTTATATACTATTATGGCACTTAGACATAATGTACATAACATGTTGCACAGTTTTAGATTGACATGTATGCATACACAATGTACCTACTCTCTAAAGAAACTAAGAATTTTTGAACTCATCTCCCCCAACTCATGGGGAGGGGGCCTTACCAGGGGTGAGGAATGATGCACATTTAGGGTGCATTCCCCACCCATTAGGCACAATGTTGGTGCTAACTCTGCATCAATGGGTGGAAATACCACCTTCACAATTTGGTTGGATAGGTCATGTCTGAAACTAGTGAGGTACACCCTTTAATCTCTTGCAGTGTGGTAGACTATTGCTAGGTAACTGAGGAAGTTCCTTAAAATGTTTAACCAAGTTGGTGATCATGACCATTGCATGGTTTCCTTTCTTAAGATGTTGCTATGTATATATAGGTATTTAGGAGCTGACACACTTTAACCACATCCATTGTATAATACTACCTCATCCCTAGTACCACTTCCTATTCCGCTTCCTTCCTTGGTATCCACAATCATCTCTATAGCAGATATAGGGCTGGTGCATTGGCTTTGTAACTTCAGCCCCATTCTCTCTAAATCACAGGCAATGCAAGGGTCACCCCACAGTGCATTCGTTTAGCATAGCAGAAGCACATGGAGCTTGTGCATTGGGTTCACAACTTAAGTAAGCCCCATTATCACTATATGCATGCAAGCAACCCACGGCAAGTCACAGCAAAGAGAGTGCCTCTTGGGTAACTAAAACTATCTCCGTAACATAGCAGGTGCATATAGGGCTTGTGCTTTGTTTTTTGCCGTACGGTTCGGCGGTGTCTGTAGAATATTTTATGTATATATAATAAGTATCGTACCTCTTGTATAGCTTTTGTTTTATCAAAATGGCCGCCGATCACGAATGACCTAATATCTGCTGCGCTAAACTTCACAAGCCATGGTGACTGGGCACAAAGTGTGGCCTATCTATCAAGGATTGATTATGTGTGACCGTCTAAAAGTGCCCTTCTGAAGTTGGCGCACACATCCCGCTCTTTTCACAGCTTGCATACAGTGATAGATCATCCGAGTTCTTGCTTCGAGGTGTGTGCCATTGTCAGGTACGCAAATCTATGTCCATTGCTAAAAACTCTCCTTCAATCCTCACTACCTCACGATTCTGCTACCTTGAATTTTGCTTCTGCGCTTTTTCTGTGCGTTCAACAATCGCCTGGGGCTCAATCACTCAGGCTCACCCCAACGATGACTATAATCTGCCTAGTTGAACAATCCACAAGGACATCATGCAATAGGCAATTGGTACAGTCTATAGCTAGCTAATATTATATAATATGTATAGGATCATGCACACTCACAGATTGGAGGGGATTACCAGAATCATCTCTAGGATGATTATCCAACTCCAAAGAAGATCAGTTGGGCAGGGTAGTACAGATTCTTCCTCCGAATTGCTGGTTCACTCGTGGTCCGTCTCCCATTGGTCGGTAGATGAATTGTAATACAGACGCTTATGCCGCCAGTACGTCCTCTTCCGCACGGTCTCTGCACAGTGAGGGCAATGCACCCGCCCATCCGCTCCCAGCAACTTTTTCTTCAGTGTCATGTCAGGACTCGATTGGCACAGCATGCACTATCTATATTCCGTAGATCCGATTACACCTCTTGCTATATAGTGCTCAAAATCCACCCCACATTGGTAGTCGAGGAAGGCTGCAGCTTTTGAACTTCCTGCCATTTTGCTATGGTCTGAACGGGCTCGTACATGTGCATGTGATAGTCATTCGGCAAAAGAAATTCACTAGCGAATGCGGCAACAACTCAGAAATCGAATCGACACCTTTGGAGGCATGTGAAATTGCGCGTGCGTAGTAATACCTCACTTTTGGTGTAAAAGGTGGGAACATGGCAGGTTTTGCTCTACTGCTTTCTCTAATGAAAGTAATCGATTCCAAAGTAAGCGGAATATCTGCGCTGGAAGTATAATAGCCAGGGTGAGCAATGCATGCGCATGGATCTACAAAGATAATTTCTCCATGTAAATCTCTGTTCACCAAATGCATGCATATTCAGGAACCTTGTCGCTGCTTTCACAGCTCATGGAAGCCAGAGGTGAAGAGTCATACACTTAGCTAGATGTAACTCATTACCTTGCTAAAATGTTTTGAATTTTACAACTTTAACATTTTGATTTAAATTCTTCATCATTTACTTTTAATTGCGAGTTTAGCAATTTGATTGTAATTCTGTCCATTCACACACACTGTAAATGTAATTTGCATTGAAAGATTCTGATTGTAATTCATTTTTATAATTGTATCTCATAGCTAGTTAGCTAGCTACACAAGTAGCTAAGGTGGGCAGTTTAAAGATTCTTCCATTACACAGCTAAAGTAAGCTAAAACAGTAGTACATTTTATTGTCTATAGATTATGATCTTGGCGTTACAGCTCACCTTCAGAAGCTTCTGCAGTAAAACAACGTCATTCTAGAGTTAGACTGCCATATTATTCAGTCATCTAAAATAAAATGGCAGTAGCTATTAAGTACCATCTAAAATAGAATGGCAGTAGCTATGAAGTACCATGTAGCTAAGACTTATATGCGGGACTTTTTGTTTTGCGAATTCTGGGAGCCAATTTCAAATGAAAATGAAGACAGCTGCATGCATATGAGCACAACATAGCTACACAGAATTACAAAGCTGCCATTTGTCCAAGAATGATATCTAGCTGAGCTGGATACTCAGTACGTGAAATAGCACGACACGTTTGCAAAGCATGCAGTTCTTATCAGATGAATGTAACATAATTTTAAAGTTATTGCTTCTTTGCAGGAGGATTTGGTATGGTGTTGGGTTTGGTCTGTTTCTGCTTAGCACCAACACAGCAAATGTAATTGTATTATTTTTTATTGTAATTATCTGCCAAGTAAGCCGAGCATTTTCAGGGTTGTTTCTATTGCACTACTAAAACAAGTTAAAACAGTGTTGCATTCTCATACTTAGTACTATTAAAATAGTAGAGAACTCTGAAGTATAGATTTAGCTATCACTTTACTCAGAGTTTACTGTCTTTATAGCCCACCTTCAGTTAAGGGTTAGGCAAAGATATACTAGTCTCTCCTCTTTAATATTGCATGCATGGAGAAATCTGCCTATCTAGATAGCTAAGTCTTGTACATTTAGCCCACTGTGATGTCATGATCATGATGATGACATGCATTAGCCACGATAAAATCCTCCCAGTCTTATCTTCGGTGTGCATTATGTAGATATCGCACAGATATATGTTGACATTGCTGAAATTTAACAACAGATCTGCATGTGCATCACAGCTGAACACAACAATCATAGTAAGTTCATATACTTGCTAGTCACATGCAATGTTATAAAGCTAGCATTTGTACTAGAATGCGGTCTAACTCCACTTGATATTCATCGTATGATATGGCACCACACACTAGGAAACTATGTAATGCTTTTATCAAATTAATATACATAAGTTTTAAAGCAATTCCAACTTTTGTACTCTCATGATCAAGCTCTGACAAAGTAGCTGTGGCTTGAGGACTGGCTGGTATTATGCCTGTCTGTGTCACTGCTTGAGGTTACAGTCATAGTTTGGCAGACCACTGGGATTTTGGGGAATTTCATGAAAGGAAATCGACGGTAAGGATGTCTGACTGCTGCCACTGATTGCTGTGGACAGAGTCACGTTACCCTCCACATTGGCTTCAGAGTCGGGGACAGTCTCTACAAAAGACAATAGTTTCACCCTCTTTGAACTGGCCAAAGGTGTGGAGGCTTTAGGGGTGACAACGGGTACCCAGCAGGCATATTGACAACGCGTCTCAGACTCGTGCTCCCCTCGTGCTTGGGGTACAGCTCTGACTCAAAGCTTTCAAAATGGCCTTTTACTGCGCTCATCTTACAACCTTCAGTTTGTTTAACACTAAATAGTCAGCAACGGATCGCCACGAACATTGGAACGATTACAGATCTGCGCAATACTCCAAATCTAGCCGAAGCTGCATGGTATAGGGGATCTGACAGCCAACGCTGCCCTTGCCACAATTCCCTGTTTTAATTGGAGTATATAATATATAATATATATGTGAGAGTCGCCAGCCGTCAGAGGGCCTGGTAGTCGGTGCGCTCACCTGGAAACATGTGCAAAGAAGAATCAAGTAATTTAGGCGAGTCTGAGGTATGAAATGTGGTTGTAGGTTGATAAGGAAGTTGGCATGTTCTAGAAACAATAGTCATTGCATCTGCAGATTGTGCAGTATGAACGATCATCAGTGATGCATTAATCTGTACAAATTGTAGACATTAGCAATATTCTACATGGATTTCAATGCTGTGCAAAAGTTTCCGTCGTAAAATAATATGCTATCTATAGTGTTCTGATCTCTACTTTCTTCTATTCTGCCTCTCAGTCCCTCTATCATGGGCCGCTTGAGATGGAAGTCTTGCATTGATTCTTGGGACTATGTATGTCGGCCAGCGGGACTGGGCAATGAAGTGGTGGCACATTTGCATGATGTCTTCAAGCTTCATGTTTGGCAGCTGGTGAACAGTGTAGCTTTGATCACTAACAGCTGTCTATGGTGGATATCATGCACATGGAGCCACTGTCCATTAGAGGGTCATAACACGTGTGACCAACTCGGAAGATCACCTTGTCACCTTCACCGCAAACTATGAGGAACTTGTGTAGTGAGCGAACCCCAGGATGATCAGTGTAGCACTGGCCCATGTACTTCCGCCATGGATGAATGTTTGTCTCATTGCAAACTGACACTGAGCAGTGCTTGGCGTACACATCCTTCAGCTCTACGATATTAATGATGTCAGACCCATTGTACGACTTGGTGCATGAGGCAAACAATCTATCTGGAGCGAACTTTGTGTGCCCAGCTACTAGGAAGCAGAAGTGGATGGAGCCCACAAGATCTCTTTTCACTTGCTCCATTGCCCAGGCAAACAAGTAACAGTTCTTGTTTGTGTAGGTGGCATTGTCCATGAAGATGAGCACTTGCTCCAGCCATGGGTATTTCTCTTCGATCCCCTCGATATAACAGCGACACTGTGTAGTCAGTGTTCTTGGGCCCTATTGTCTCACTGAAGAGTCTGACATGCCCGCTGTCATCTCTGTGATCAACAATGCCAAGTATGTCATACGATTCTCTGGACAGGTAATAGGTGCTTGCTGGCTGTGGTGACCTACCCCAATGTGGAATAAGTTTGGCCTGTTGGTAGTCAGCACTCAATACCAATGTAAATGTGTGATGATTGGTATTTGTTGCACCCTCAGCCGTAGACAACCTGGCCCACTTCTCTTTGCACCGTGCTACTATTTTGTTGTAGAAGTTGTGTGCCAGTTTTGTATCCTGCAAGTGCTCCTGCTGTGCCTTGGTCAGTGCTGACAACTCCTTCTCGTGTGGCTGCATTTTCTCAGAGGAAGAATTCCCTGACTGGTGATCTTCCTAATGACGAATCTGCATCGACTCATGTCAGTCCCAAGTGCCTTGCACTTGTCACAGTAGTCCTCTTTGTGAGGACAGATGCTGACACGTGAAAAATGCTCCTCCTATGCCTCAGGAATGTTGACGCACCCGTCGTCTTCCTGCCCAGTTCTGTTTGTACACGGTTTAATTCTGCCACCACAGATGTCTTCATCTTCTTCTCACATTCTTTCTCAGACAATTTGGGAGGATCAATCCCAGTGAATTGGCTTTGGAAGTAAAACAGAGCTCCAGTGCTGCTTCTGCTGTTTGGGTGAATGCAGTTTGTTACAAAGCGCTGGAATGACTACAAGGAAGGGAAAGTTTACATGTGAAACATAATTATTTTGTCACTTCTATTATTTATATTGTATCAGAGTTACAATTATTTCCTCAATCAGTTGCTTGTCTTGTCTGTTGGATGGTTTCCCAGTCAACCCATGTGACCCATGCGGATAGCGTACGGTAACTCGGTCATCTTTGCGAAGTGTAGCCCACCACTTCACTAGTGAAACGTGCACTTCCTCGGGCATCACAGCATGCTGAAGCAGCTTGCTATCATCCACCTGCTGCTTAGTCATCTCCTGCAAAGGTTGTAGTTGCTGCAGCTGCTTCACTTTGTGTCTCCCTTTGTGCACATATATCCATGCAAGTATGCAATTGCAGCAAAACATGTAATTCGCCTGGCTATCGAATAGGTTGCTAAGAATCCAGTTGTTTTCTCCCTTCACATTACGGTACTGTCTGGTCCTGGCCTTCTTGGGTGCAGGGTGTGTCGAGTGGCGATTGTGCAGGTAAGGACCATGCATACCAGCAGCTTGGAAAGCGGGAACCAAGGTAGTTAGCTCGGGTTTGCACACTGCGCAGGCTGCTGGCCTTGTCTGCTGTTCTCCCTTACTAGAAAAGGCCGCTAAAGGACTGAGGGATTTTCCAAAGTGTGTGACTTGTAGGGCGCTCCAGCCGTACCCTTCAGACAATTGGAGGCTTGCCGCTTCTTCCTGAGGCTCCTCAAGCCTGAGCTGCTGCTGCTAGAGGACGAACTAGTGTTGGGCGATGGCCACAAAGGACTGGAGAAGCATCCTGATAGGTCTATCGGTTCAGGGGAGCTGCAAGTAGACAATTCTGTCGAAGACATTCTAGTCAAAGAGACACACATGAAAAACCCGCCAAAATCGGTAAGAAAGGGCATTTTGATTTGTTCCTTTTTGGCAGTAATGGAAGTAATAACGAATATTCCCACATTTGCCGCCAAAAAGGATTCCTGATAGCCCTCAGGTAACGGGGAATATGCGCTAAAGTGCGATTTCTACTGGCGACTCTCACATATATATAGTATGATATAATGTGCACACAATATATGAAGTGAAGCATGCTAAGGTTAAATTAGTATATATGCTTACTTCACATCATTTGATTGGTCTGGGTACTGTGCCATTTTGCAACAGGCTTAGGTACTCTGTACAGTACTTTCAGTATAGCTGTCAGGCTGTTGGTGTAGAATGGCACACCTTCCTTTGTGAAATGCTATTATAGTAAGAGAATATTGCATTGCCAACAATCACTTACTGGCAATATGTCAGCAGCTTTATATAGGCCCTTGCAAAGCTGTGTATACTGACAAGTAATAACTATACACCTGCCGAGGTTCCAGCTCAATGGGTACCTTGTAGCACTTGATATAGATAGGGTTAGGTGATATAGGAGAGTGATTGTATTGTTGGCTGCAATACCTTCATCGCATACAACAC